>Ga0210390_10002414_pt1 | contig 16618 bp, 16 predicted proteins | sample IncBWH11OmetaG_FD_161050 | JGI IMG/M metagenome (GOLD analysis project Ga0210390, IMG submission 161050) | Forest soil microbial communities from Barre Woods Harvard Forest LTER site, Petersham, Massachusetts, United States - Inc-BW-H-11-O ... | reverse complement strand
CCGAATTGCTCATGCGGCCCTGTCCCACATATAGAAGAGGATGAAGAATCGTAACTTTCGGTCCCTCTTAGTAGAGGCATCATGTCCGACTGGCAGCAGCATTTCCAACTCCAAAAATACGATCCGTTCACGGGTGAGTTCATCGCGGTCGCCGCGATGGGCAAGGTCGTAGACCGCGCCAAGGAACGTCTCGACTATCCAGGTTCTAAGCCATACTTCCAGAAGTGGTCCGACTCGCAGTATGAAGCCTCGGGCGGAAAGTCTTACGGCAACGTCCGTCTTCAGCACGATCCCAAGCGACCCGCTGGCATTCTCTACAAGGCACCCGAGTACAACGACGACGAACAGACCATCCGTGTGTTCGGCAAGGCCGTTGACCCCGTCACCAAGGAATTGATGCAGAGTGGCGCACTGACCGGAGTATCCATCGGCGGCTCTTACGTCAAGAAAACCCTGAACCCCAAGGATGGCGTCACTGACTACATCGCTTCACCCCAAGAGATTTCCGTGGTTGACCGCCCGTGCCTCGCGCAAGCGACCTTCGAGGTCGTGAAGAACGAGCAAGGCGAGACCGAGTTGCGCAAGTTCGCTAGCGAGGAAGACTCTGCTTCGCTAATCAAGAAACTATTGACCCCTTCAACTGAGGACACTGAGTTGGCGGAAAAGAGTTTTACAGAATTGAACACGAAGTTGGACGCACTGACCAAGTCAGTGTCGGACTTCATTCAATTGAAGGCCGCGACCGAAAAAAGCGACTTCGTGAACCCTACTACAGACGAGGTTAAGAAGAATATGGCTACTCCGACCGTTGAAGAATTGCAGAAGGCGCACAAGTCAGTAATGGATCGCCTCGCAGATTGCAAGAAGGCCGCATCCGACCACCGCGCCGAAATGCACAAGGCCGCTTCCGATCACGAAGCCGCGATGCACGAAGCGTGCGACAACTGCGCCAAGGCACTTGGCGGAACGGTTCCGATGGAAGTCACCAAGACCGAAGAGAAGGTCGATCTCAAGAAGGAAGACAAAACCGTGAAGACTGACGACAAGAAGGTCGAGAAGACCGAGACAGTCACCGACGAGCAGATCGCTGCCATCGTCACCGCAACACTCCAGAAGGCTATGGGCATTGAAGAGAAGAAGGAAGTAGTCCTGACTCTCGAAGAGCGCATTGCCAAGGCCGTCGAAGCATCCATCGCTCCTCTGATGAAGGCTGACCCCAAGCAAGCGCGTCCGCGCTTCGTGGAAAAGTCAACCGACAGCACAGTGACCGAGGAAGAGCGTGCCAAGCTCGCCAAGGCCGCACGCGGTGGAGATCGCGAAGCAGTTCTGAAGCTGATGTCAGCAAGTTCGGCTAAGCAAGTAGAGCAGATGGTCAACTAAGGATTCGTCACTCAGGTGACAAGAAAGATTTAGGAGAAACAACTCAACATGAACTCCAACGCACAGAACCTTCGTAAGCTGTTTGAAGAGAGCGGTCTCCGCAAGGACGCACAGTCCAGCGGTGGAACCATTTTCTCGCAACTCGGCCTGAACGCCGTGAACTTGGAACAGGAAGCAAAGTCCCTGATTCCTTACAACGCGCCGTTCCTGAACTCCACCCCGCGCACGATCTCCGATGTCGGTGGTCTGACGGTGCAGTGGAAGGCCGTGCTGGCAGCTTCGCCGGGTTTCGTGACCCTGCCTGAAGCGGCCCGCAACCAGTCTGCCGACCTGACCGAGAAGGATTACTCGGCAGCGTTCAAGAGCATGGGCGTCGATGTTGACGTCTCGATGTTCGCGCAGGAAACTGGTCGTGGCTTCCAAGACAACCTTGGATTCGCGCAGTTCTCCGCACTTCAGATGTTCCTCCGTGCACAGGATCAGCAGATCCTCTGCGACGGTAACTCCGGTCCTTCCGGAAACGGTTATGCCCTCGGAACGACCAGCACTCCGGTCGTGAGCGCATCCACGGGTTCGGGTACCATCACCGAGTCCGACGTGACCGTCTATGCCGTGGCTCTGACGCCTTTCGGTCTGCGTGCACAGAAAGACCCGTTCCTCAACGCCAACATCAATGCGACTGCGCAAGGTCTGACCCCGCAGTTCTCCGTCACCAACATGACGGGTGCCACGATCACTGCGAGCGGCGGAACGGCAATCCGTTCGGCGGCTTCCAACACGTCCACCGCGATCTCTTCCAAGAGCATCGTTGTGACGATTCCGGCACAGCTGGGTGCAGTGGCATACGCCATTTACATCTCTCTGAACGCTTCTCCGACCACAGCGAATGCGTACTTCCAAGGCATCTACAGCGGCAACGTGATCACCATCACGTCTCTGAACGCTGGTGTCACTGGCGCGTCCAACCTCACGGCGGCTCAGTCTGGTCTCACGACCGATTACAGCTACGACGTGAACGCAGTGGACAGCTACTTCGCGTGGACGATCAACTGGAACACGCCTCCCTCCGGCTACTCGGCATACCCGAGCTACGCTCTGGACAAGGCTGGCGCAACCCTGACGGCAGTCGGCGACGGCTCCATCGGCGAATTCAGCACGATCGCTTCGTTCCTCTACAACAACTACAAGAGCGCACCGGATCGCATCCTCTGCGCTTCACAGACCGTCAGCGGCACATCGCTGAAGCAGGAAATCCAGACCGCAATCTTGGGTGCTGGCTCCGGCGGACCCGGCGCGGAAAACGCATCGCGCATGATCTTCGACAGCAAGGACGGCGTCCTGACTGCTGGTACGAAGCAGGTTGCGTACGAGTGGGCATACAGCTACGACGGCACGAGCAAGGTCATCACTCCTGAAGTGATGCCGTGGCTCCCGGCTGGAACGATCATCTTCCAGACGACTCAGAACCCCTACCCACAGGCAGCGGGCCGTATTCCTTCGGCCTTCGAAGTACACAGCCTGTTGGACACGTTCTCGGTTGTGTGGCCGATCCGTCAGTTGCAGCGTGAACTCGGAGTCTACGGATTCCTCGCGACAAAGAACTACTTGCCGCACGTCAGCGCAGTGCTACAGAACGTCGGCTAATCCCGACGACAGCGGGGAGCCGGACGAAAGGTTCTGTTCTCCATCAAGATTCGAACCCAAGCGGGTCGGGACAACAAACCCGACCCGCTTTTAGTTTGCAAAGGACACGATGAAGACGAATCCCACAGAGGCTCTTTCCACCGTTGCGCTAGTGAAGTCGGAGATTGGCGGAGGCATCAACAACTCGACCAAGGACTCTGACATCGAGGAGTACATCACTGACCTGAGCCAGTACTGGCTCCAGCGTTGTGGTGTCTTCTCGCTCAGCATCCTTTACACAGCGACCGAGAATTACAACGGAACCGGGACGGACGTCCTACCTCTGCGCGGCATTGCTCAATCCATTACGACCCTGACCATCGGCACCCGGCTCATCCCGGCCAGCACAGCAGTGAACATTCCCGGATACTTCCTCGATGACAACGGTCAGTTTCTCTACCTGCGCGGTTACTACAACTTCCCGCACGGGCGGCAAAACGTCAATGTTGTCTATCAGGGCGGTAATGACGGTATACCGGGCGACGTTCAGCGTGCCTTCACTCGCCACTGTGCTCTCGAATACAAGCGCAAAGACAGCATCAACATGCGCTCACAGGCTGCAATGGGCGGCAACGTTGCGCTGCTGAACGATGTGGAGACGACTCCTGACATTGAGCACGTGATCAGGATGCACAGCCGTCTAGGGATGTAAATGATTCGAGTCCTCAACAACGCAGCCGAATACAGCACGAATTTACGCGGTCGCGCTTCGGCGATGTCCGCGGCATTAGTCGATGCCATCAACGACGTCAGCAAGAAGATGCAAGCACGCATCCTCTCGCGGCCCGGTAGTCCCGCGAGCGCGGAGCACCGTAAGAAGGGTTGGTTAGCTAACAGCGTGCGCTTGATACCTGCTCAGACAGCAGGAGAGACCGTTTCTGGTGGTGTAGAGGGAGCGGGCGGCGACGCTTGGTACGGCAGATTGTTCGAAGAGGGGACTGCGACCTCGTACCTCATCATGCCAGCGGCCAAAAAGGCTCTAGCGTTTGAGATGCACGGTCAGGCGATGGTGCTCCATGCAGTGGTCCATCCACCGTTCGATGCAGCCAAGCTGGCCTTCATGCATCCCGTGTACGAGGAAATGGAAGACGAGATCAAGGCGGAGATTCAAGAAGCAGCTATCAGTGTTCTGCGCGGAGAAGTGTAAGCATGCCACAACCATCAAGAGAGACAGTATTCGCCGCGCTCAACTCGCTGCTCCTATCCGCGAATTATCCGTTCACGCTCCAGAACACGGACTCGCGTGTGATGAAGCCGTGGGAGATGGTGACCTCCGCCATTCAGCCCGCGCTGTACCTTCAAGAAGGACCGCAGAAGGCGGAGCAGAATACAGCTGGACTGGGTCTGAACCGCTGGACGTGGACCGCGAAGGCATGGGTCTACTTTCGGTGCGAAACCATCACTGAGATTCCCGCAACCATCATTAACCAAGTTATTGACGCCATCGACCAAGCGATCTTGCCTCCGGGTTTACCGGGCCGTCAGCAGACGTTGGCCGCGCAGAACGGCGGTAAACCACTTGTGACAAACGTTCGCGTCACGGAAGTCATGTTTGATGAAGGCTTTCTGGACCCGAAGAGCGGACAGGTGATCGTGATGGTGGGGTTGGAAATTCTCACAAGCAACTAAACTACGGAACCCTCTTTCAGAGGTAAACAGAAACCCATGCCATCTTCAGCAATGCAACTGGTCGATAGTTTTGGTATCGGCAACATTTTCGTGAATCCCAACTCCGGCTTGCTCCCGACAGGCGCAACTCCGTTTGAGTTGAAGACGATCTCCGAAATCTCGCTTGACTATAAGGGAAAGGCTGTTGAGTTGCGCGGTCAGTACCTCGTCCCGGTAGATGCCCGCATCGCAGACGTGTCCTTCACGGGCAAGTTCACCATCGGCACCTACAGTTTGAACCAACTCAACAACATTTTGTTCGCAGGCACTCTGAACGTCGCAACACCCGATAACATTGTCCCTGACGAGGCGCACACCGTTCCTGCGACTTCGACGTACACCATCACGGTCAGTGGGGCGAGCACCTTTATCGAAGATTTGGGCGTCTCATATGCCCTCACTTCCGGTCAGTTCGAGCGCGTCAACTCAGTGACACAGGCTGGTCAATACAGCGTGAATACCTCTACGGGCGTTTACACGTTTGATGTGGCGGACGCGAGCGCAGCTGTTCAGATCTCCTATGTCAACACGTTGACGACGGGAGCATCACTTTCGATCCCGAACAACCTTCAGGGTCAGTCGCCTCAGTTCGAGTTGGCAGCTTGGATTCCCGCCAGCGCGGGTGCCACGGCTGGCTTCAACGGCTACCGTTTCTTTGCGTGCCGCGCAACGGGCGCAAAGATCCTCAGCGGAAAAAATAACGATTTCAACAAAATCGAAGTGGATTTCGCAGTTTACTGCCCTGTCAACGCCAACGTCGGCGAACTGATTCAGACCATCATCTAAACCAGCTTTCTCGGGAAGCCTCATCAGAGGCTTCCCAGCAGTATCAATTCTAAGAAGGCCGTTCTGGTCTTCCAAGTTCATCCTCAAAAGGAATCACTAATGCCCCTGCAACTCAAGCCCACGATTTTCGAAGTAGAAATCCACGACAACAAGATCAAGTTCGCCGCCCTGCCCATGCGTGCTATGGAACGCCTGACGGCGAAGGAATCTGAAGCCGCCGTGCTGCCCGATCAACAAGAACGAGCCGCAGCGCTGGTCGGTGTCCATCACGAAGTCGTCCTGACAGCATTGAAGCTCGCGGACAACGAAGTGTCTGCCGACGATCTGAAAGACTTTGACGCGCCAACTCTCAATACATTGTTTCTCGCCATCATGAAGGCGCACGGGATGACGCTGGCTTCCAAGATGGGTGAAGTAGAGGCAAAGGTGGGGGAAGCGAATCCTCGTTAACCGAGTGGCTCCGGTTGATGAGGGGAAGACTTGCCACCGAGTGCCACTACTCGCAGGAGTACATCTCCGAGATGTCCTTCCTCGACGTACAGAAGATGGGGGAGTACTGGCTGCTGGAACCACCACTTGCGTCCCTGTATTTCTCAGTTCATTTCCAGCGCAAGAGCAAAGCAAAGGGTCAGCAGACCATGAACCTTATCCCGAACACGGGTGCCTCCAAGCCTTGGGATAAACAACCCGAGCACATCAAGAAAGCAATCATCGGTCACTACCTCGCTGCCAATCCCGGCAAGAGCGAAGCCGACTTTGAGAAAGACCGCATCGCTCAACAACGTGCACGCTATGCGTCCCGGCTCGAAGAGGCACGAAAAACCAAGCGGACGAACAACTAGCAGAACCATTAACAGGCACATGAGTGACGCAATCAAAATTCGGATCGAGGGAGATGCCTCCGGTGCTCGTTCGGAAATCACGAACGTCACCGTGGATACCAAGAGCCTGCAAAATGCGCTTGAGGGAGCAGGTGCATCCGGCCTGAAAGCGGGAAACGAAATCGCCGAAGGCATGCAGAAGGCCGAATACTCCACGATGGAGGCTCGCCACGCTGCCATGATGTTGGGCGAAGAGACTGGCGTCCGCATCCCCCGCGCTCTGGCAGGTATCGCCGCCCGCTCCGAAGCACTGGGTCCTATCCTCGCAGCTGCGTTCTCGGGTATCGCACTCATCGCCTTTGTAGAACTGGCGGCGAAGGGCGTCGAGAAGTTGGAGGAGTGGATCACCGAAACCTTCATCTTTACGTCCGCTCAGAAAGCACTCAACGAAGAACTTCTATCCAGCAATGCGAAGATCGCAGACTACGACAAGAAGATCAAAGAACTCGGCATCGAGTACGAAAAGATTGGCAAGACTGGCTCACAGCTGACCGACATCGATCTCGCTCATGGGACCGATGAGATTCTGAAACAGCAAGCTGCATTACGTCTGTTAGCCGATCAGGTCTACGGTGTGAAGAACGGCATGGTCTCGCTGCCCGCTGCTATCGGCACCGTCAACGGTGCTCTTCAAACTCTGAATCCGGGCGTCAAGGGCGACGCACTGAAGAAGCTCCTTCTGCCTAACGACACCGACGAGGAAACCGTCCTCGCCGCCTATGCGAACGTTCAGGGTCAATTACAGAAGCAACTCGAGGTTAGCCAAGCTGCGATCCAGAACATCGCGAAAAAGGGCGGTGTCGAATACCAAGCAGAACAGAATCGCATACAGGAAGCGACTCTGACTTCGACCAAGAATTTTCTCGACGCCAAGGCAGGCATGATGGAGGCAGCAGCGAAGGGTTTGCCCTCCGAGTCCACGGCTGAGATTCAAGCCTCGACCAACCTCGAAAAGCTCGCCGCTCAGCAGCGTCTGGCAGCAGCGAAAGAAGAAATCGAAGGCAAGATCGCCATCGCGCAGCAGGACCCAACGAAGAACGCGGCTCTCATCACTCAGCTTAATGGAGAACTCCAGACTCTTCAGGAGAACTATCGGACCAAGCTGCTGGAGATCGACGCTTCGTATTACAAGAAGGTCTCAGCGTTGCAGGAGAAGCAGCAGAAGGAGTCCGAGAAGTTCATCGACGAAGCATTGAAGACAGAACTCGATGCTGACTTAAAGAGCGGCGAAGCCATCCTCAAAGCAGGCGACGCTCAGTTGAAGCTCAACGAGGCAACTGCCAAGTCTGCCGCTGAGACGCAAGCTGACGTAGTCGCTCGGGATAAAGCGGCGGGTCACATTGCTCAGGCAATGCAGGACGAGCAGAAACTCATTCAGCTTCTTGAACAGCAGAAGGCTGCTGAACTAGCAATCGTTGACGCGAAAATGGCGGAAGCTCAAGCGGCGATGGAAGTCGCCAAGACTTCCGGGCCGGGTGGTGGCCTCAACGTCCCGGACTACAACAATGCCCTCGCTCAGTATCGCGAATACCAAGCTCAGCGCATCACGGTAGCGGCGCAAGCGGACAAGCAAATCGCAGCTGCGAGTGATCAGGAGCTAAAGCAAGAGAACACCGCACTGCAAACCTATCTCCAGACATTCAACAACCAGTTTGCCAATGCGTTTGCCCAAGTTGAGATGGGGCACGAAACCATGGGCAGGACGGCCATGAGGGTGTACGACCAGATGGCAACGTCGTTCCTGAAGAACATGGCGATGGCAGCGATGGCAGAACTTGAAGGTCTCGCGCTGCACAAATCAATTGCAGCGCAGAAGCAACTCAGCGATGCGAAAGGAGCGGCGGCTGGCACGTACAACGCGCTCGCCGACATTCCGATCATCGGACCTGTCATCGCTCCGATTGCGGCCGCAGGTGCCTTCGCGGCGGTCATGGCCTTCGATGAAGGCGGTATGGTGCCGTCCACTCAGATGGCTCTGGTGCATAGCGGTGAATCGGTCCTGACTCCGCAGCAGACGGAGAACTTCAAGAATATGACGGAGAATCCACCAAATCCGGGTACTGATAGCGGGTCACGCGGTGGCGATATTCATATTCACGCGATGGATGCTTCCAGCTTCCAGTCGTTCTTGAAAAGGAATCCCGGCGCACTGAGCGCAGGCGTCACGCACGCTGCCAAAAACGGGCATTTGAATGTCAGCGAGCTCGCTAGAGGGAAATAATTTATGCCTGTACCTTCCAACATCTCGGGCACTCCCATCATGGGATTCAGTTCACCAACTGAGTTCTTCATTGGTTACACGGGCAGCGGCATGTACCAACTTCGCGGTCTCGGCTGGTCCATGGTGGACACGCCGACTTTCAACACCCTCGACCAGAAGACGCAGGGCGGTCGTGAGGTTATGAACGGCCTGTACTTGAACCCGCTCCACGCATTCTCATTGAAGTACAACTTCCTTGAGAACGACCCCGCGCTCAATATCAGCGGAAACCCGGATACGGATTTCAGACTGCTGTACAGCTTTTATCTCGCGATGAATGGCCGCTTCCAAGAGTTTCTTTACCAGACACGGGAAGCCGCCGTGGTAAAGATGCCGCTCGCCGCGCCGGACATCAACGGCTATGTCGAGCTCGTCTACAGCAATGGTCCGTTCTTTTCCGAGTCCGTGCAGGAGATGAACAACGTCCTGCCTACAATCTACTCGTTCAACACTGGCACGGGCTTATACACGGACAGGACAGCCGACTGCTCGTTCTACACGGCAGGTTCGGTTGCTGGCTACTCCGGCATCACGTTCACCAGTACCTACACCCTTGGCTCGGGCGAATACTTCGCTTGGAGCGGCTCGTGGTTTTACCGCTGCCACTTCGAAAAAGATTCGTACGGTTTTGAAGAGTTCATGTACCAACTGATGAAGGTCGGTATTGGGTTACAGCAGGTACGAATCTAATGAAGCAAGTCTTCAACACGGCGGGAGTAGACCGCACAGCCATGTGCTTCCAATGGCTGACGGGGCAGGGAGTGGCCGCGTGGTCTTCGCTTGCGTCCTATGTTTTGGGTGACATGGTGAAGACTTCGGATAACAATCTGTGGCGCTGTATCCAAGCCAACACGAATCTGCCTCCGGCCACCAACGCAGCCTATTGGGTACAAACAGACCAGCACGGTGAGCGCAAGGTCATCATGCGTGATTTGTATTTCATCGGACCGCCAGTTTTCTTTCCCAACTTGAACGTGGGGATTGTTCAGGAAGCGAACTTTGGCGCATTCCCTTTAATCGACTCTGACGCGCCTCTCGCGTATGCACCCTATGCCGCGATTCCGTACCAGACGGCGGGATCGAACATCATCACGTTCCAGCCATTCAGCGTGGAGAAGGACAAACTCGATTACAAAACTGGGTTCGAGGCGTCGAGCATCACGTTGACACTGCGTCCCCGCGATCCGAACCCGAACACCACAACGGTAGGCAACGTGAACCCGTATACGACACGAGGCAACGGCAACTCCTACTCCGAAGGTTTGCAGGTGAAGGCACCCTATTCCGACTTGTATGCGAACTACACCGTCTCCGGCGGCGCAACTATCCTTTACCAAACGATGCGCCAGTCATTCGCGCAAAATCAGGACTGGTATCTGGCTCCTGTCACCATGTTCCGCACGTTCATTCCAGCGGATAATCCGACTGACCTGACAAGTTATGGTTGCGCGGTCATGTTCCGTGGCCGCATCAACAGCATGACGGTGGACAAGGAAGACGTGAAGATCACCGCTGCCTCCTTGATGGAAATCTTCAAGCAGAAGGTTCCAACGCAGACTATCCAGCCGGGCAACCGCTGGGCACCATTCGCTCCGCTGCCATACGAACCGTTCTTCTGCACGTCGGCCACTCCGCCAGTTGGCAGTTTCAATTGGCTGCAAGTACAAAGCATCCCGCAGACCAGCTTGAACACGAGTGACGGATTGTTTGCCGAAGGCACCGCGCTGATCGAGGTTACACAGGGCGGCGCAGTTGTTGGCGTGTACTTCAGGAAGATCTACACAAACAGCGGAACCTACAGCAGCGGAGGCAATCAGTACACGACAATCACGTGGCTGGAGCCGCTTCCGGTGAACGTGGCCGCTACAGCGTTGGTAGAGGTCAAAGTTTGGTTGTCGGGAGATACCAGCAACGTATCAGGGCAACCGGGACAAGGCTTCCCGTATGTCCCGCAACCTCTAACAGGAATCGCATAATGACAGCGAACGAACAGATAGAGCGTGAACATGTAATTGCAGAAGCAAGGAAATGGATAGGCACGCCGTTCAAGCACGACACGGAAGTGCCGGGTGCTGGCGCAGATTGTGCTCACCTAATCAACGCCGTCTACTTTGCAAAAGGGCACATGCCGCACCTGACGTTCCCGCATTATTCGCCAGACTTCTGGAAGCACACAGAGAACAAAGAACAGCACATCGTGGAGAACGCTAAGAAGTATTTCCGCGAGATCAAGGCCGAAGAAGCCAAGCCGGGTGATTGGGTCGTCATGTTCATCGGGCGGTGTTGGGCGCATTGCGCCATCATCACGGGACAAGACAAGGCAGTGGAGGCTTGGCCGACAAGGTCCACGGTCATGGAGATCAACACGCGTGAGGAGCGGCTCTACCGCAACCACGAGAAACGATACTTTACAGCATGGTGAAGTTAGACGAAGAGTTCGAGGTCAACTGGAAATTTCGAGTGCAGGCTGTCAGTCAAGAGCAAGCCAATCTGAAGGTCGAAGCGACGATGGCGGAGTTTGCCCGTTTCATGGGTTGGGAGCAGCCCGACCGTTTGGTGAGAATAGGAAAATAACATGGGTGTTGGATTAGGCGGGTCAAAGACGAATGCGACACAAGAACCGACGATTCTTTCGGTTCAGGTGACCACGTCTCTTTACAACACGGCGATTCCTCTGCTCATCGGCAAACGCCGCTGCGCGGGCCGCGTCATCTGGTACGGCTACTTTGGCCCATCAGGCGGCTCAGGGAAGAAGGGTAAGAGCGGCAAGAAAGGCGGTCCTACCAACTACCAGAGCAACCTCGACCTGCTTATCGGTTTCGGGCCGCTCTGGTCGATTCAGTCCGTCTGGCAGAACTCCAGCATCGTGGGTTACGGCTCCGGCCTCTCGTCATTCTCACGGGCGGGCTCACAGACGTTCACCGTGACAGCTTCGGCTACCGCCAGCGGCACCGTGAACAACCAGCCGAGCGGCTACAATCTCGACTTCATTTCGGCAATCAGCTTCACACCTTCCATGCCAGCGTCTGCGACCATCGATGACTATGGTGATCCGCTTGGCTCACGCACTCTCACGGAGACGGCAACCGAGCAATGGTTGTACAACACTTACGACAATCCGAACGGTTACTCCGCTCCCAACGGCAACGGAGCCATTGCGTGGCGTCCAGGCAATTGGGAGTTCGGCAAGACATTCTGCAACAATCCGTCGTGCACCTTCGCCATCGGGACTGATCACGGTAATGCTAACTGGACCGCGACATTTCCTGCTGCGGTGACGGGCACCATCAAAGTCTATTGGGGAGCCACGAAAGCAAATCATGACACCCCGCTCACCTACATTAAGTATGAGTTTGAGCCTGTGTTGGGCAGCGGAAACGAGTACAGCGGTTCTCTGTCTGGGCAGCAGGTAGAATATCCCGAACTGTCGGGCGCGGGCGGTGTACAGATTGATCTTGGAATCAGCGGCACCGCGCCTGAACTGGATGTAGAAGCACAAGGGTTGTACTCGCTCACTGCGAGCGGACAGGCCAATCCTGCCGATGTCATCCTTGACTTGATCCTTTCGGGCAACATCTATTTTGGCGACTCGGAGCACGGTTTCACACCGCTCTGCTTCTCTCACGGCCTCAACTTTGGTGGTGACCCTTCGCGTCCGAACTACCAGAGCTTCAATCCCGCAGGCTTAGGCACTTACACGTGGCCTCCGACTACCAGCTTTCCCTACGTGCTGCCGACTCCACCGACATCGTCCGGTTCGCCGTTCCAAATCCTTCGCGACCCGCCGACCTTCAATCAAGGCACGTACAGCGGCAGCAGCACCTACAACGTGAACGCCATCGTGTTGGACGGCGGCGTCTACTACAGGCAGCTTGTGTTCAACAACACGGGACCGACCAGCGGGCAGCCCGACTGGCAGGTATTCACGGGAAATCCCGGAGCATCCTCTTCGCCGCTCTCGAACTCCCCATTCAGCGACGGTCTGAATGACGTGCGCAACTACTGTGCGGCTAATGGGATTTTCGTCAGCCTGTACCTGAGTGCCCAAAAGCCATGCTCCGACATTCTGGGTGAACTTTGTGAGATCGCGAACTGTGTTCCGGTGTGGAACGGGCAGACACTCGATTTCTGTCCCTTGTCTGAAGTGTCAGCGATTGGCGGCGGATACCTTTACACCCCGCGCACGGCGGCTGGACCCATCCTCGTGTTGGATTCTAACTACTACGTCGCGAATGACAACGAGCCGCCTGTAACCGTCAAGCAAGAGAACATGCAGTCGGTCGCCAACATCCTCGACATCAACTACTCCGATGCCACGTTCGACGCCAATGGCATGTGTGGCTACCAAGCCTATCAGAGCACCAGCGTGCGCATCGCTGACGTGGAGCACGTGCAACTGTACGGCCCGATGAATGGCTCGCCTCGCGGCTTTGACGACTATATTTGCGATCCTACGACAGCGACCAATGTGGGTTGGCCGATCATGAATCGGCAGAGATTCGCGGACACCTACAGCGTGGAGTTTAAGCTGCCGCAGACGGTGGGTTCGTTGCTCGACCCAATGGACTTCATCACCGTGAACGATCCGCTCTTCGGCGGCACTCTGAGCACCGGAGTGGTCACTTCAGGTCCTGTAGGACAGGACGTCCGCATCACCGAATTGTCAGAGGATAAGAGCGGCGAATGGACCGTCTCGTGTGAACGTTTCATGTATGGCATGTCCGCTCCGCAAGCACCCGTTGTGACTGGAACGACGGTCAACATGCCGCCATCACCGAGCGTGACGCCTGCAAGCGTTAACGCTCCCTACTTCTTCGAACCGACAGCTGCGCTCTCACAAGCATTGGGTCTGGGCGTTGCTGGTGGTCTATGCATCGCCGTCTCTGATTCCGATCCCAATTATGGCGGTTGCAGAGTCAACGTGAGTACTGATGGCGGAACGAGCTATTCCTACATCGGCAGTATCGCCGGAAACGCTGACATGGGCGTCACCATCACGTCCGACTATCCTTCCCATGTCAATCCCGACACAAGCGACACGTTGTATGTGGACCTGACCGAGTCGAATGGGGAGTTGGATTCATACTCCAGCGGTCAGCAGACGCAGTTGATCCCGATTGCACTGCTCGACAACAGCGGAGCACCGGGAACAGGCAGTGCGGCGGGCTACACGACCACGATCCCGTACGAGGTTATTTCCTACGAGACGAGAACTTTGACGTCCACGTACAAGTACAGCATGGCTCCGCCAATCTTGCGTGGACAATTGGGAACGGTTCCCGCTGATCATCCGCTGAGTTCGGTATTCGTATGGCTGGGTCCGGGCAACAACGTGTTCCGCTACCAGATTCCGAGCGGCAACATCGTCGGCAACACACTGTACTTCAAGTTCCAAGCATTCAATCAATTTGCGCAGGGTACTCAGGACATCTCTGCTTGCACCGCGTACACGTACAGCCTGACCGGAGCTACAAACCCGACTTCACCGACATCGCCAACGGGCGGCGGAAGCTACACGCTATCTCCGAGCCCACTACTGTATCAGGGCAAAACCGGAGGTTGGCCGGGAGTTGATGGTTCATCCACAAGCTGGACAAACCCGAACGACGTTTATTGGCCTCGGTTCACGGCAAACTTCGCCTCCGGCGCGGTCAGCTACGCGGCAAACGATTCAGGAACTACTGCTTTCACCGGCAGTGGACAGACTTGCTTCGTTACCATCTACGATCCGAGCCATGGCGGCTCTGGAACAATTCACGTGGACACCACGAACGCAAATGCAATGACACCCGGCTACATCTATCTCGGAACAATCACGAGTACGGCAGCGGGTACGAGTGGAGGAACGGCAGGCAGCGGTGGAACGGGCGGACCGCAGGACGGCGGCTCGTCGGGAACGTACAACATCACGGTTAACGGAGTACCGATACAGTAATGGCTCCGATTCCAATCACGTTTAGCGACACCACTCCTGCTGCACCGGGAACCGACATCAACGTCAAGTGGCAGACCGACAGCAGCGGAAATCTCTCTGCCCACGTGCCGGCAGGCGGTGGAGGCTCGGGTGCGCCGAACGGAACTCTCGTTGCCTATGGCCCGCCGAATCCGATTACTGGCGGCCCGCCCGCCTACAACTACGCCAACGCTTTCAATGGCTACTTCATCAACTACGGAAACGCATCGACGATTTTCCGATCAAGCGCAACAAGTGGCAGTCTCCCACCTTGCTACAAAATGGCAACGACGGCCAGCACTCCAGCGTCGTACTCGTGGTTTGGTTCGTACAGCCAAGAAACCATCGTCCCGAGCCTCCTCGCGAGGATTCAGCATTACTTCGCGTTGGCACAGACCACAGCGTGTCGGATCTGGGTTGGCGTTGGTTTTGCCAATGGCGGAACGCTGGAGACGCCTACACCCGCGCAGAACATGATCGCCTTTCGCTTTGACGCCGCTGTTGACACCCACTGGCAAGCGTTCACCTATAGCAACGGTTCGGGTTCAAGCACGGTCGTGGACACGGGCATCACTCCCGACACGAACTTTCACCAGTTCGCAATTCAACCGGATGGCAGCGGTGGGTTCAACTTCTACATCGACGGTACGAAGCTGGCAAACATCCCATTCTCGTCTGGCAACATACCTCCCGCCACCAGCGGATTGATGGGCGATTTGATTCAGATCGACGCAGACGGCGTGAGCGGTGCAGCGGTGGCTCTGTACCTCGTCAGCATGCAGATGTGGTATGTGTACTAAAACCATTTCGCCACGAAGAAGTCCACATCCTTCCCGTTGCAATTCAGCACCGCCTTGCCACTCGCGCCGATGACCATGTGCACCTTCTTGATCGTGTAGGATACCGGGCCATTCTCGCAGCGGTCAGCATGCATCGTCGCACGGAGCCTGAGCACAGAACCGTCAGCGGTTGTCAGCGTGTACACACTCTTAGTTTCTGCTTGCCAATCGCCGGAGCATTCGCCGACATGGTTGCATGTGACCCAGTCACGCCAGATTTGTTGACCAAGAGCGTCCTTCTTTGCGATCGCTTCATGCTTGAACGTCCCCATCTCCTGAGCGCGGCAGAAGTTCGTCAGAGCCACCAGAACAACCAGCATCAGAATAAATTTCTCTATTCGGTCCATTGCTTTCTCTCCTCTGTCTGATTTTGCTTTGCACCACTCAGCGAACCATAGCTCACTTCTCTTCGAGAGAAAGTACCCGAAGTACCCCACCGTAACCGCCGCACAGAAAACAGGACTTTCCGATATCTGAAGTGTAGGTAGCAGAAGGGGGACACGCCTACCCAGCCCAGCCTTAACCCATATCCAAGACACTCTGGAATGGAGTCGAATCTTTTGCTCTTGACAAACCGAACAATGAATGCTATCAGTTCACCACCGCAGCTTTTCTGAGGGGGGAAAGCTGGGAGACCGTTCTCTGGAGGAGCCTATGGCTCGTTCGAGGTTCTCTCTATTTCCTCTTCGGTTGGAAATCTCCAACCGTTCTCGCTGCTTCCTGCTCAGGGTTCTTCTGGTTACCGTCAGCGTCTATGCGGGCACTGCCTTTGCCCAAAGTCCCAATGGGCCGCGTGTCGAGACCCCAGTCCCTGCTTCAGTCGTAGCGCATTTTTCCCAGCTTAAGGATTTCGAGCAGCATGCTGTCTATTGGACTGCGGAGCCGGGCTGGCGAACCGAACTGCAGCTTCGCAACAATCTGCTTGCGCGGGATTTGACGGTGACGCCGGCGCTGCGCACGGCGGACGGCCAGGAGACGATACTGGCTCCGGTCACGATCAAACCTAACGATGTAGTTTCCGTCGATCTCTCGCAAGAGTTGGTGAAACAGGCTCCGAAGCTGGTCGGAGAATACGGCTCGGTCATTCTTCGCTATCGCGCTCCCGTGGTTCGTGCGCTCTACGCCGCGGTCATGATCATGATGGAGGGACGCCCGATCGAGTTCCACC
>Ga0210390_10002412_pt1 | contig 16622 bp, 15 predicted proteins | sample IncBWH11OmetaG_FD_161050 | JGI IMG/M metagenome (GOLD analysis project Ga0210390, IMG submission 161050) | Forest soil microbial communities from Barre Woods Harvard Forest LTER site, Petersham, Massachusetts, United States - Inc-BW-H-11-O ... | reverse complement strand
AGGATACATATGCATGGATATTATATAAGTCGGGTAATTATAAGGGAGCAAAGGAATGGGAGGATAAATCACTCAGCAATGGTGGAGAGAAAGATGCAGCGATATTAGAACATTATGGGGATATATTGTTTAAGCTTGGTGAAAAAGATAATGCAGTGGGGTATTGGAAGAAAGCAGTTGATGCAGGATCAAAGGGTGCATTGTTGAATAAGAAGATACAAGACAAACAACTTTACGATAAATAGATTGTGTTAATGAAGCGGATATTCTTGTTTGGTATACTCATTGCATTCATTGTATCATGTAAGGATACCCGTAAAATTCAAACATCAGAGACCACCTATTATAATGCATCAGGGTTAAAGCATGAGAATGCTTCAATCCTTTTATCGAAATTGAAGAAGAGAAAATTTGATTATAAGTGGATAAGCGCACATTTTTCATTTGAGATGGATGTGGACAGTTCACATACTTCGTTTGGTGGAACAGTAAGAATACGCAAAGACAGTATTATATGGATGACTATTTCTCCATTGCTTGGTATTGAAGTGGCAAGGGTACTCTTGAATAAAGACACTGCTATGTTCATTGATAAGGTACATGATAAGTTCTTTAAAGGTAATTACGATTTTATTGATTCTTTACTTGATGATGATGTTGATTATGAGTTGGTGCAGTCGGTGATGGTAGGTAGCAATATTGACTTTTATAATGATACTGCTAAGCTAAAAGGATATTACGATGGCAAACAATATTTACTGAGTACAGTAACCCGGAGGGAGATCAGGAAGATACTCTTCCATAATCGTACAATCCATACTAAGAACGACGTTCAGTTCATTTGGTTCGACCCGAAAGACTATCATATTAACAGGATACGTGTAGAAGATTTTGTAAATCACCGTACTTTCGATGCGTTTTATAGCGACTTTCAACAGGTCGATTCGGTGATGATGTTCCCGACTCATATACAATATGTGATACAGGCCGAGAAGACAATAAAGATTGACCTTGAGTACAAAAAGATATATTTCAAAACACAGGAGGAAACACCGTTTAATATCCTCCCTAAATATGAGCGCATTCAGTATAAATAGAATATTGTGCATCATTGTATTACTGGGTTTCTCCGGCACCCTGTTTGCCCAAAAAGATCGCAAAGAACTCGAGGAGAAGAAGAAAGAACTTCAAAAGGAAATGGCTGCTCTTAACAAGATGCTGAGCAGTACCACCAAGAACAAAGAGATAACCCTTACCGAACTTATTACCCTCAATAAGCGCATCAGTGTACGTGAAGAGATCATTAATACCATGAGCAGGGAGGTAGAGATACTTCAGTCTCAGATAGAAGAAGGCAACGACTCTATTGGCGTGATGGGTGGTCGCCTGAATGACCTGAAGAAGGAATACGCCCGCATGATATATGACTCGTATAAGAACCAGGGCTCATATAACAAACTCATGTTCATCTTCTCGGCGAGTGACTTTGAGCAAGCAGTAATGCGCATGCACTATTTGGAGGAATATGAACAGTATCAGCATAAGCAAGCGATATTAATTGATTCGACCCGGAAAGATTTGAATGAACAGGTAGAGCGGTTGCAGCGCAAGAAGGACGAAAAGAAAGACCTGCTTGCCAGCCAGGAATCGCAGAAGCAGGAACTGACCAAAGAGAAGGATGAACAGCAGAAAGCCTTGGCCAAGTTGCAGGGCAAAGAGAAGGACCTTAAGAAGCAATTGGCCGCCAAACAAAAGGCAGCTAAGAAGTTAGATGAAGCCATTCACAAGATCATTGAGGATGAGATGAAGAAGGAAACAGCTAAAGCGCATCCTAAGAACCCCAAGAACAATGGCGAGATGAGCCTTACTCCGGAAGCGAAAGCATTGTCAAAGAACTTTGAAGGCAACAAAGGCAGCCTTCCATGGCCTGTAGTAGAGGGTTCCATATTCAAGCAGTTTGGCACCTATTCACCTATGCCGGGCATTACCTTATCGAACAGCGGCATTGATATCGCCACCACCAAGAGCGCTATAGCGAGGTCTATATTTCAAGGAACGGTTACCGCAGTTACTGAAATCCCACAATCGGGTAAAGTGGTGATTGTTAAGCATGGAGAGTACTACAGTGTATATTCAAACCTGAAGGATGTCTTTGTCAAAGCAGGCGATAACATCACGACCAAACAGAACATCGGCACCATACTCTTCAACGATGATGACGGCAAGACAGAGCTTCACCTGGAGCTATGGAAGGGCGAAAGCAAGATGAACCCCGAAGATTGGCTGCACGGCAAGGGTTAGATCATATAATTGTAATTACCTGTAAACCAGTATTTTTCAAAGAGCGCTCAAAAAAAAGTGCCACAGGTTCATGGTTTTAACAAGAATTAACATACATTTGTTCTAATCAATAACATCTAAAACACACAAATCCATAGAGATAAATTACTCTTTTTTTAACCTTAAAAAAGTAATCTCATGGAGCAGTATGTTAACGACGACGAGCTTATTCGTCGCTACCAGGATGGAGAAGAAGAAGCAATCGCTGAACTTCTGAAGCGTTATAAAAAACGCGTTTACACTTACATTCTTAACGTTGTGCGCAACAGGGAAATTGCCGAAGATGTTTTCCAGGAGACATTCTTTAAGGTAATTCGAACCCTTAAAAAGAAGCAGTACAACAGCGAAGGCAAATTCATTCAGTGGGTGGTGCGTATTGCGCATAACCTGATGATCGATCACTTCCGCCAGAATGGTAAGATATCTACTATCAGCCGCATTGTAAGGCCCGACGGCAAAGTTGCCGACGTGTTCGACGTGGTGAAGATAGAAGACGGGTCCCACGAGGACACACTCATCAAAACCCAGATACGCAAAGATGTGCGCAAGCTGGTAGAGCATCTTCCGCAAGAGCAGAAGGAAGTGGTTATACTGCGCCACTATTACGATATGAGCTTTAAGGAGATAGCCGACCATACCAATGTGAGTATCAATACTGCACTGGGCAGGATGCGCTATGCACTTATCAACCTGCGCAGGCTCGCCGACGAGCACCAGGTTGCGCTCTCAGCTTAAGTTGCCAAAACATGATACCAGGCATCCCGCATACTGTAAGACCAGTTGCGGTATGCGCTGATTATAAGGCTGTTTCGTAATAAGGGCACAATTTCTTAGCTTTATACAATAAACAAATGAACGTTGCGTTTTACATATATACAATAACCAAAAACCAAACAATGGCGTATGCAAAAAAATACTATTCCTACTTTACCTTCCAACAAGGATGCAGTTACTCCTGCTTCCTCCAATACCCCGAAAAACAAGGGTAACAAACTGGCTGAACCTTCAAAGCAGACCATTGAGAACATCTTGAACTTCTCAAAGGCTTTGCGCGTTGAACCTAAGGCCGACGGAGAAAGCTTTATTGAGTACCTGGCTAACTAACAAACACAATTAGTTAAGCTATTGAGGCAGGCTTTATAGCTTTGCCCCCTGTATTCCCATCTCTATGAAGAAAGAGGAACTCTTCCGTCACATCATTGCCTATTTCCAGGAGCACCAGCCCAATGCTGCTACCGAGTTGCATTACAACAACCCCTTCGAGTTGATTGTGGCGGTGATACTCTCGGCGCAGTGCACCGATAAGCGCGTTAACCTTACCACATCCGAACTCTTCAAACGCTGGCCCAATGCTAAGGCCATGGCTGCAGCCGATATTGACGAAGTGCGTGAGTACATCCGCAGTATCAGTTACCCCAATAGCAAGGCCGGCTATTTGGTGAACGGCTCCAAGGTCATTATGGAGAAGTTCCACGGCGAGGTTCCTTCAACCATTGAAGAGCTTACCACCATTCCCGGCGTGGGCCGCAAGACTGCCAACGTCATTGCTTCTGTGGTGTACAACAAGCCCGCTATGGCTGTCGATACCCATGTGTTCCGTGTGGCGGCACGCATTGGGCTGACTACCAATGCCAAGACCCCTTTACAAACCGAGCAACAACTTGTGAAGTATATACCCGAAGAGAAGATACCTTTGGCACATCACTGGCTCATACTGCACGGTCGCTACGTGTGCCTTGCCCGCAAGCCTTTGTGTGATAAGTGCGGAATTACCAAGTGGTGTAAGTATTATCAAAAGAGTATTAAGAAGTGAGTATTAGGTACTAAGACTAGAACCGCATTTTCTTAATACTCAATTCTTAATACTCATTACTATTTTATTTTTATTGTATTCTCTTAATACCTAATACTCTATACTTAATACTAATTTCTTATTCATGCCTCAACGCCTCTATAGGATCGAGCCGCGAAGCCTTAATGGCCGGGTAAACGCCCGATATTACACCCACTACAAAACAAATACTTACTCCTAATATTATCGGCCCCCAGGGAATTAAAAAGCCCACCCCGAAAAGCAACGCCAGCATATTGCCACCGCCTATGCCCAGCAAAATACCGATCAACCCACCCATTTGCGATATTACTATGGCCTCTATCAAAAACTGGTTGCGCACAAAACTTTTGGTTGCGCCAATGGCTTTACGTATTCCAATTTCCATGGTGCGCTCAGTAACCGATACCAGCATTATGTTCATCAAACCTATTACCGCGCCCAGCAATGTTATTACACCAATCACCACTGCGCCAATGGTCAGCTTCGACATCAAGCCAATCAAAGTGTTGGCAAGGTCATCGCTTTTTCCAATGCTGAAATTCTCATCTTGCCCCAGCGGCACTTTACGTATTATGCGGAACAATCCTTTGGCTTCGCTCACTGCTGCATCCATCTGCGGCTGGCCGTTAACACGCACACTTATACGGTAGCTCTGGCCCGCCAGGTCGGGGAAGGTGCGCACCACATTAATAGGTATTACCGTAGTGCGGTCTCCCCCCAGGCCAAAGCTGTTACCCTTCGAACTGAATACGCCTATCACTTTAAAATCGCCACCGTCGCCAATGGTAATTACCTTGCCAATCGGGTCCTCGTGTTTTTTAAACAGATCGTCCACCACTTCCTTGCCCAGTATTATCACCTTGCGGCCATCGGTTATTTCATCGTTCGAAAAATTCCTTCCCTCACTCAGCTCGTAACCGGCAGTAAGCATATAGTTCTGGTCCGAACCATCCACCTCTATATTCGGGTTGGTCTTTTCGCCCTGGTATTTAAAGGTGGCTATCTGGCTGCCCGTGCAGCATACCGATGCCTGTGCAGGGTAAGTGTATTGTTTTATGAACGCCACCGCGTCGTCGTAAGTAATGTTCTTATATATCTTGGGCCGCTTGCCACCCTTGCCCACATGTATAAATGCATCGTGGTTGCGTATGGTAAAGGTGTTGGCGCCCATACTGGTAAAGTTGTTGTTAATAGCCGACTTCATCGCATCTATCGAGGTGAGTATGCCCACCAGCGAAAAGATACCTATGGCTATTATCAGCATGGTTAAAAACGTACGCAGCTTCTGGCCCATTATCGAGTTCAATGCTATCCTTACGTTTTCTCTTATTTGTGTTCCTTGCATGTTTCAAAGGTAGAGATTTCGGAGAATATCAGCGCATTTACCACAGAGACACGGAGCGCACGGAGATTCACGGAGGTTTTCAATTCATAATTCATAACTCAAAATTCATAATTAGTATTCGTATTTGGCACAGTCCTTTGCATCTATGTGTCCATTCCTGATTATCTCCTTTCCACCTCACGTGCCTTTGCTTTATTGTCATGCTGAGTAAGCGAAGCATCTATTCCAATTGTTTTTACCGCAGAGTCCGCAGAGAAATACACGCAGAGGTCCGCAAAGAGTTTTTGCATTCATTTACCATTCACAATTTAGCATTCACCATTGATTTTGCGCTCCGCGCAAGTCGGTATACACTTTTGCACTTTTGTATACCATCAACCTGTTGGTTTTCAATAAAGTAATATGTGAATTGTTTTGTCATTTTGTATACCGACTTTTGAGTTTTGCTTTCCAATTATTAATTACGAATGCGCTTGTCATACTGAGCCTGTCGAAGTATCTTTTCCTTGATTTGTGCATGTGGCTTGTGGGCGGTACTCGCTGATTATCTAATTTTTCATTATTGTGCTCGTGATTATAAAACCACATTTTTAATTTATTGAAGGTTTTATAATTGTCGTTTTGTGGCGTAAATTGTCATATATCTATATACTTTTTTTCTTCCCTTTTTTGCATTCATCTGCATGATATTGAAAGCGTTCGAGATGTCGTCTCAATTTGTCGTAATGTTCTCCGAATAAACGCTAAAAATTTCATAATTGATTGATTTCTAATAAATATTCCATCAATACAGGCACGACACCCAAAAATAGCCTGCGTCATTAAAATAATTCCCGATAGTTTCATTATAAGTGGTTTTGGTAACTGTAAAAATAAACAAAATAGTTAGTATAGTTGTTTTATTGCGCCATAGGTTATTAACACCCCTTTTACCCATTTTCGTCGCAAAAAATGCATCTTGTTACATGAAAAATGCATCTTAGTACATGATTCTTAGATATTTGAAAAATGGGAAATAATATCAATATATTTGTTTAGGAATCAGGATAGAAACCACTATAGGAATACAAAATGAATCAAAATTTTTCTCCCAACCAATTAATTAGGTTTTGTAAGAAAACGGAAATAAATGACTATGGCATTACGAGATCAGATTTAATTGCAGCATTAGAGGTAAGGCTTAAAGAAATTAACGACGGGAGTTTTGAGTTTACTCTTAAAACTGTAAGCGATCACTATCTAACGGAATGTTTAGAGGAGAAATTAATTCTCAGGAAATTGAATGACAATCTTAAGAGATTATACAAGGATGAGCAGTCTAATAGGAGAATTATTGTCTCTCAAATGAAAACATTGCTTGAAGAATCTTGCCCAATGTTCATATTAAAAACTGATATAGAAACCTTTTATGAAAGTGTTGAGCGAAATAGATTAATTGAAAAATTGAAGGATGATGGAATGCTTTCATACCACTCCTTAAAATTACTCAACAAAATATTTTCAAACCCTATCTTAGTTGAAGACAATGGTCTTCCAAGAGGATTAAGTATAAGTTCAACGCTTTCAGAAATTTACATGAGAAAATTTGATAGGTGGGTTAAGCGATTTCCAGGTGTTTACTTTTATGCGAGATACGTTGATGATATTATAATATTTGCTAATCAGAAGGAAACTGCAGCAGCAATTAAGGAGGGAATTAATTCAAACTTAGATAAAGGACTAAGAAAAAAGGAATCTAAAACGGAAATCTTTAATATAGAGAATTCCTTTAATAAGTCAATACAGTATTTGGGATACAAGTTTACCATTAAGAAGAATAAAAGAAATGTAGAAGTGGTAATTTCAATTGCAGATAAAAAGGTGCAAAAGATAAAAACTAGATTAGTGAACTCATTTCTAGAGTTTAGTAAAACAAAGAATTTTAATCTTTTGGAAAACAGGATAAAGTTTTTGACGGGCAATTTCAGTATCAGAACAAATAATGACGGAAATGAACTTAAAGCAGGCATATACTATAACTACCAATACCTGAATGACTTCAATGTCTTGGGCGATCTCAACATCTTTTACCATAAATTAATTCATAGCAGAACTAATAGTTTTGGTGCCAGAATTAGCGCAGCTTTATCACGCAATAATAAACAAGTATTATCAAAATATTCATTCATTCATGGGTATAAGAATAAAGTGTATTATAATTTTAAGCCTGAGGTGATTAACCAAATTAAGAGGTGTTGGATATGAGTAAAATTAAAATACAAAAAGATGATAAAAATAGGGTCTTATTGACAGAATTACTTCCGTATGAAACCCCAATGCTTTTTTCTAATGATGGTTTTTATAATATAGTTAAAGCAGAAAACCATATCAATTGCTTTAAAAGAATTGAAGCCCTAAAGCAATTAAAAGGTTTCGGGATACCTTTTAATTATGAAATCAGAAAGGATGAAAATGATAGCCGAACATTAAGTGTAATACACCCATTAAATCAAATTGATTTTATTGAGTTTTATAGAAAATATGATTCAGTAATATTGCATTTGTGTTCAAAAAGCCCATTCTCATTAAGAAAGGTTTCTAGAATTGCAAAATTTTGCTACTCACCTGATCTTGTTTTTCCGGAAGATGAACTAAAGAGCCCAGAAGTTGAGGTGGAACCAGATATTTTAGATAGAGAGACAAAAATGCTCAAGTCTTATTTTACATATCACCCAATTGATTTGATTTATAAATTCTATGATAGAGATGAATATAGGCGTTTGGAGCAAAGGTTCAATCAAATACTCGAATTTGATATCCATAAATGTTTCTATAACCTTTATACCCACTCTTTAAGTTGGGCGGTAAAAGAAAAAGAGATTGCGAAACGTAATAAAGGAGCAATATCATTTGAAAATTCATTTGATAAATTAATGCAGCAAGCGAATTATAATGAAACGAATGGGATTGTGGTGGGACCTGATATTTCAAGGATATTCGCTGAGATTATTTTACAACAGATTGATATAAATGTTTTGGGTAAGCTTGAAAAAGAGCCGTTCAAGCTTAGGTATAGAGTCGATTTTGAAGTCAAAAGATATGTTGATGATTATTTTGTCTTTTCAAATGACGAAAAAACTCTAGATTTAATATTAAATGTATTTAAAAAGGAAATAGAGTCCTATAAACTTTATATTAATAAAGCTAAGACACGTAAGAGAAAAACACCTTTTATTGCTAATGTTGCAGTTGCAAAAAGGGAAGTGCAAAATTTATGTGAGTCATTAATTAACATAATTAGTATTAGTGAGGTAGTGGAAGGTAAGAAGATGATGAAACTTTTACCTGTTCGAAATTCTTATAGTGTATCACGTGATTTTATTAAAGATTTCCAATGCATTGTTAAAAAAAATCAATTAGGATATGAAAATGTAAATAAAGAGGTGATTCGTCATCTCAAAGGAATTTTAATTGGCGTAATAAAAGGGAAGAATGAGAATTTGGATAAGGTGCAAATTGAAAATTTCCTTTTGTTATTGCTAGATATTTCGTTTTATTCATATTCTTTAAATATTAATTCAAGTACGACATTTAAAATGGCTCAAATCATTGTGCTGATATGCAAATATCTAGAACAAAGAAATGAGGAAGATTTGAAACATTCTATTTTCACTAAGATTAGTAAAGAGTCTGATTTTGCAATGACAATATTCCAGAGAAAGGCCAAGCCTAATGATACTAATATTGAGACTTTGAATTTATTGATAGCTTTACGGAAACTGGATGAGGAATATTTACTGAGCAAAAAAAGAATTTCAGAATTATTTAAACTGGAGGATGACAAGAACATTCAAGACTTAAACTATTTTCAGATAGTTACATTATTATACTATCTTCAAGATACAGTAAAATATGAAGATTTGAAAGAAAAAATTGAAGATGCTGTATGTAAGAAATTTGCTCGCGAAATGGATGCATTTTCTAAATCTGAATTTACTTTACTTTTTTTTGATTTCATTTGTTGCCCATTTGTTTCAATAGATTCAAAGAGGAGATTAATGAGAGGATCAAAGTATGAAGCAGTAGAGGTTGATCGTAAAATTGAGGAAATTGCAAAATATAAGCATTGGTTCATGAGTTGGGATTCAGAAATAGATTTGGAAGGAATTCTTAAAAAGAAAGAATGGGGTTCTTCATATTAATAAAATTGGGTTGACACAGAAAGTCAAAAAATAACTCTTGCTAGTTGAGGGTTATTGATAACACAGTTAGGAATGAGAATTGACTGCAAGTTGGTTTGATTTCCGAAACTGAGCCTGTGGAAGTTAAATTTCATTGGCATCACACACGATAACGAGTATGTGTCAACCTTTTTTCTTGTCAAATAAATAGAATAGGTATAAGAGTAAGTAAAATGGAAAAATTTGAATATGAATCAATGTGGGAATCTCACGAAGGGACAAATCATCTACCACGACAACTAGATTCTTTAAACAAGTTATATCTACTTTTAAATTATGAAAATGACATGGAGAGTATTCACTCATTATATCACATGTATGTTTATATTCTTTGCTCATTTTCAGAAAGTTTACTTAGAACTACTTATGACTCAGTGCTTTCAAAAGATTGGAATGAAATAAGAGACCCGCAATTATTAAATCTAATAGAGCAAGCCCAAAAAAGATTAAAAGGACTTTCCTGGGAAAACCTTAAAAGAGAAGATAAAACTTATTTAGGAGTTGAATTACCCAAAGATTTAAGGGAAAGTGAATCATTAATTGCTGTAAATGTTCTTTTTAAATTGAGAAATCTATTAATACATGGTAATAATTTCGAAAAAGTTATAATGATTGATTATCCAAGTAATGATTCAAGATATGCAATTACCGGAAAAGGGGAGGGAGTGTACATGTTTTTGATTGAGAAAAAGTTAATGCGCAGTGAAGAAATCGAGAAATTGGGCTACTATGAACTCAATTCTGAAACCATATTCTATTTCATTTCTCAGATAATTAGCTTTACTAAACTATACACGGAATTTCTACAAACTATCACAGGTAAAGATTATAAGGAGTATTATTCTCAAATTGGGCTGTTTGATGAGAGGCATAAGATATTGAAGAAGTAAGTAATTTAATATTTCCTTTCACCAAAAATACTACTCCCAACCCTAACCATAGTACTGCCTTCTTCAATAGCAATTTTGTAATCGCCACTCATACCCATTGAGAGAGTTGAAAGTCCATAAAGTTCATAAAGTCGAAAGTAGAAAGCATGGAGGCTTTTGAATTCGGCACGTACCTGGTCTTTGTTATCGGTATTGCTGGCCATGCCCATAAGGCCGGTAATTTTTATGTTGGGTAAAGCGCTTTGCAATGCAAGTATCTCTTCTGCTTCTTCAAAGCTCAGGCCATGTTTGGTTTGTTCCTGTGCAATAAACATTTCAAGCAGGCATTCAATAACGCGGTTGTTCTTTTTGGCTTGTTTATCTATTTCGGCGAGTAGCTTATAGCTATCAACCGAATGTATGAGCGAAACAAAAGGAGCAATGTATTTTACTTTGTTGGTCTGCAGGGTGCCAATGCAGTGCCACTGTATATCGTCGGGCAGTTGTGGTTTCTTTTCCACCATTTCCTGCACACGGTTTTCGCCAAATACACGCTGCCCTGCATTATAAAGTGTCTGTATGCTTTCTACCGGCTGAAACTTCGATACTGCAACTAGGGTTACATGCGCCGGAAGGTCGGCGCAAATGGATTTATAATTTTTAATTAAAGTGGAGGAATCCATTTTAGGTTAAGATTAAGGCTGAGGTTGAGCGAAAGCGAGGTTGAGTCCTAAACTAATATTGTTTTGGTAAGAGAAAATCATTGGGGAATATGCAAAGGAATAAGCTACGTTCTAAAACTCAACCTAAATCTAAAACTCAACCTCGTTCTACGACTTAACCTTAACCTAAATCTTAACCTGAGAAATTACAATTTCGCCTTTACCTCTACCTGCTCGTAACCTTCAATAATATCGCCTACTTTAATATCGTCGAACTTGGTAATGTTAAGTCCGCACTCGTAGCCCGATACTACTTCTTTTACGTCGTCTTTAAAGCGCTTCAATGAGCCCAGTTCGCCGGTATGTACCACAATGCCATCGCGGATAACGCGCACCTTTGTGTTACGTGTTACTTTTCCGTTCAGCACCATACAGCCTGCCACTGTTCCCACTTTCGATACGTTGAATACGTTACGCACTTCTATGTTACAGGTAACCTTTTCAATTACCTCAGGGCTTAACATACCCTCCATAGCTGCACGTACTTCTTCAATAGCGTTATATATAATAGAGTAGAGGCGAATATCAATCTGTTCTACCTCGGCCAATTTGCGCGCACTTACCGAAGGCCTAACCTGGAAGCCCAATATAATGGCGTTCGATGCCGAAGCCAGCAATACGTCCGATTCGGTAATGGCACCTACACCTTTGTGTACAATGTTCACCTGTATCTTGCTGCTCGATAGTTTCAGTAATGAATCGCACAAAGCTTCAATAGATCCGTCAAAGTCACCTTTTACAATTACGTTCAGTTCTTTAAAGTCGCCAATAGCCAAACGCCTTCCGATCTCATCGAGCGTAATGTGTTTCTTGGTCTTCAATCCCTGTTCGCGTTGTAACTGCAAACGTTTGTTGGCAATCTCTCTCGCTTCCGATTCACTTTCTACAATATGGAACTGGTCGCCCGCTTGCGGAGCGCCATCTAAACCAAGTATAAGGGCCGGCATAGCAGGAGTAGCTGCTTCAATAGGCTGGCTGCGTTCGTTATGCATAGCTTTTACCTTTCCGCTAAAGCATCCGGCAACCATTACATCGCCCACTTTAAGTGTTCCGCCTTCCACCAAAATAGTGGTTACGTAACCCTTACCTTTATCTAATGCCGATTCAATAACAATACCGTTTGCACGTTTGTTAGGGTTGGCTTTCAGTTCAAGTATTTCTGCTTCCAGCAATACCTTTTCTAAAAGTTCAGGTATGCCTGTTCCTTTTTTAGCCGATATTTCCTGGCACTGGAATTTTCCACCCCAGTCTTCTACCAAAATATTCATAGCTGCAAGCGCTTCCTTAATTTTATTAGGGTTAGCGCCCGGCTTATCAATTTTGTTAATAGCAAATACCATTGGTACGCCAGCAGCCTGTGCGTGGTTGATAGCTTCAGTTGTCTGAGGCATAACACCGTCGTCGGCCGCTACCACAATAATGGCTACGTCAGTCGCCTGTGCACCACGGGCACGCATAGCGGTAAACGCTTCGTGGCCCGGTGTATCCAGGAAAGTTATTTTTTTGCCGTTCTCAAGCGTAACGTTGTATGCACCAATGTGCTGGGTTATACCACCCGCCTCACCGGCAATTACGTTGGTTTTACGAATATAATCGAGCAATGATGTTTTACCGTGATCGACGTGTCCCATTACAGTTACAATAGGTGAACGTGGTAACAGGTCCTCAACTTTATCTTCTTCTACCTTAATGGCCTCTTGTACGTCAATACTTACAAAGGCTACTTCAAAGCCGAACTCCTGTGCTACAATAGTTATGGTTTCAGCATCTAAGCGTTGGTTGATAGATACAAATAAACCCAAACTCATACAGGTAGAAATAATATCCTGTATAGGTATGTTCATCATCTTGGCCAGCTCATTAGCCGAAACGAATTCAGTAACCCTCAATGTCTTTTTATCTTGCTCCAGCTGTTCCGCTTCCTGGGCCATTTTTTCACTAACCATCTCACGCTTCTGACGACGATATTTCGCTGCCTTCGATTTGTTACCCTGTCCGCTAAGGCGTGCAAGGGTTTCTTTTATCTGTGCCTGAATTTCTTCATCGGTCAATGGTGCACGGGGTGTAGCGCCCGGCCTGTGTGGTCCGCCTGTTCTTTTTGGAGGGCCCGTTTGCGGTGTGGTAGATGGTTTTGCAACATCTTCACGGCTGTATTCTTTTTTAAATATCCTCTTCCTCTTTTTATTGGCATCTTTCGATGCTGCGCCTGTGTTTGATGATGCTACAGGTTTTTGAGGCAGGTCTATCTTTCCAATAATAGTAGGGCCACCCAGCTTACTATATTGGGTAGGTACAAAATCTTCTTTTGGCATTAGAGAAACAGGAGCAGCAGGCGCCACTGGCGGAACTTCTTTTTCTGCTACAGGTGGTTCTTCAGCCTTTACAGCTTCAACTTCGTCTTTCTTCTTGCCCTTTGCTTTTGGAGCTTCCTCTTCTTTAGGCTTTTCTTCTTCTTTCTTTTTACCACGGCCCTTAGGCTTGGTTTCAGGCAGTTCTATTTTACCAATAATGGCAGGCCCTTCAAGTTTTGTCTTCTCGCGTTCTTCAACTACCGGAGCTTCTGCTTTTTTAACAGGTGCAGGTTCTTCTACTTTCTTTTTAGCTACAGGTTTTACCTCTTCAACTACTGCAACAGGTGCAGGAGTAGGAGCAGCAGCAACCTTTTCGCTCTGCATTTGTTTTGCCTCTTCTTTTACCTTCTTGTCGCCCGCAAATTCTGTCAGAACAGTATTATACTGTTCATCGGTAATTTTGGAGTTGGGATTGGTCTCTACCGTATGTCCCTGAACTTTCAGGAAATCGGTAATGGTACCAATACCTACGCCGAGATCTTTCGCAACTTTACTTAATCTATGTTTGCCTTCTGCCATATTTATTTTATGGGGTTATCTACTTTGCTTATTCAAATTCCTTCTGCAATATACTACGCACTTCTTTTATCGTTTCCTCTTCCAGGTCGGTTCTCTTCACAAGTTCTTCGGCGCTAAGTTCCAATACGCTCTTCGCAGTATCGCAACCAATCGACTTGAGCTCGTCCAATATCCATCCTTCAATTTCATCTCCGAATTCATCCAGCGGAACGTCTTCTGTGTAGTTCTCTGCATCCCTGTACACATCAATTTCGTAGCCGGTTAATCTTGCAGCCAAACGAATGTTGTGTCCGCCTTTACCAATAGCCAGTGATACCTGGTCAGGTTTCAAGAACACATCGGCGTGTTTCTTGTCTTCGTCAATCTTTATAGATGTGATCTTGGCAGGGTTAAGCGCCCTGGTAATTAACAGTGTTGAGTTTGTTGTGTAGTTGATAACGTCAATGTTTTCGTTCTTCAACTCACGAACAATACCATGTATGCGCGATCCTTTTACACCTACGCAAGCTCCTACAGGGTCAATACGGTCATCGTACGATTCTACAGCAACCTTGGCTCTTTCGCCCGGTTCACGTACAATTTTCTTAATAGTAATAAGCCCATCGAATATTTCTGGTACTTCCATTTCGAACAAGCGCTCGAGGAATGATGGAGAGGTACGCGATAATACGATCATTGGTGTGGTTCCGTTCATTTCTACCTTTAATACAACGGCGCGTATGCTGTCGCCTTTCTTAAAGAAGTCAGAAGGAATCTGTTCGGTCCTTGGCATGATGAGCTCGTTGCCTTCATCATCCATAATAAGTATCTCTTTCTTCCAGATCTGGTAAACTTCACCGCTAACGATGTCACCTTCCTTCTCTTTGTATTTCTTAAACAACGATTCTTTTTCTAATTGAGAGATACGTGAACTAAGGTTTTGCCTGACAGCCAAAATAGACCTGCGGCTAAAGTCGTTGAAGGTTACTGGCTCCGATACATCTTCACCTACTTCAAAGTCAGGCTCTATCTTAATAGCATCACTGTATGCTATTTGTGTGTTCGGATTTTCTACAGTTCCGTCTTCCACAATGGTACGGTTGCGGTAAATTTCCACGTCGCCCTTATCAGGGTTTACAATAATATCGAAGTTCTCGTCCGTTTCGTAACGTTTACGCAACATGGCCTTAAATACATCTTCAATCACATTCATAAGGGTTGCCTTATCAATGCTCTTCAGTTCTTTAAACTCAGAAAATGATTCAATGATGTTCATGTGCGTTGCTTCTTTCAGCTTCGCTTCTTTCAGTTTTGCTTCGGTTGCGGCCTTTGTCATTGTTTTATGGTTTTATTAAAAGATATAGAAAGTTGTGTCGATTTTATGTTTTGTAAATTAAAGGTATGTGTAAGTGTTTCGTTCTTTTTAGGTTCTTCAATAGTTATGTTTCCATCGGCAAAGCCAATCAGCTTGCCTACGTAACGTTTGCCATCGACTGTAAGTACGGTTACATTTCTGTTCGTGTACTTTGCATATTGCTCATCTACTTTAAAAGGCTGGTCCATACCCGGAGATGATACGGTAATTTCATAATCGCCTGCCGTTGCAATTTTTTCAACTAAAGCGCGGTGCAGGGCGCTGCATTCGTCAATGGTAATGCCTTTAACATTGTCAGCGAATATCATTATGCGCTCACCCGGCATAGCCTTAACATCAACCAGGAAAAAGCCTGAACTTTCCTGTTCTTTAAAAAATGCCTTTATGTCTTCAAAAATATCCATCTCAGTTTGTACCAATAAAAAAGGAGGTCATTTTTTCCTCCTCCTTGTAGCTTCATTCCGTAAAATCTGTGCAAAGATATATAAAAATTCTTTGTTCATAAGTATTTTTCACATTTTACCCCTAAATAATTGGAAATATTGAACAGGAATTCTATATTTGTTGGGTTAATAAGCTTGTATTTATTCAATTTATAGCATAAAGTGCCAATGAAGAAGGTTTTTGCGTTATTTATAGGGTTGGTTTTATATACCTCCACAGCATTTTCACAAAAATCTCTTGAACTAGGCGGCTTCCTGGGTTGTTCCTTCTATCTGGGAGAATTGAATCCGGATGGTTTTTTTAATGAATTTACACGCGTAGCAGCAGGTGCTGTTGTTCGTTATAATATTAATAACCGTCTTTCGGCAAGGGCCAACCTCTTCTTTGGCCAGGTTACTGCCGATGATTCCCAATCTGCTTCTTCATCACAAAGAGAAAGGAATCTTAACTTTAAATCACCTATAGATGAGTTATCGGTTCAGGCTGAATTCAATTTCCTTGAATATGATATGACCGACCCGAAGCATCAGTTCAGCCCTTATATTTTTGCAGGTGTTGGGGTGTTCGAAATGAATCCTCAGGGCATGACCGGTAATAACCAATGGGTGGCTTTGCAGCCTTTGG
>Ga0210390_10002410_pt1 | contig 16626 bp, 15 predicted proteins | sample IncBWH11OmetaG_FD_161050 | JGI IMG/M metagenome (GOLD analysis project Ga0210390, IMG submission 161050) | Forest soil microbial communities from Barre Woods Harvard Forest LTER site, Petersham, Massachusetts, United States - Inc-BW-H-11-O ... | reverse complement strand
TCCTACCGCGGAATGTTTGCCTCCTGGATCGTCGAAGCTGCCTTGTTGGCGCTAGTGATCATGCTGTCCGAAACAATCGCCAAGCTCAGGCCTTATGAGCCACCAGCAATGCCGAAATACGACGTGATTTATTTCTCCGGTGACGAACTGCCGCGGACGGAAGACGCCGGCGGCGCGCAAGCCGGCCATTCCGGCCGCGCTGGCGGGCATGAGGCTCATCACCGGACGCAGACTATCCGCGTGGCCCGTGGTGAATCGGTGCGCGAAAAGGTTGTGGACGCTCCCAAGCTCAAGTTGCCGCAGTCGAATTCCGCCGTAGCTAATCTCTTGGCCTTTAAACCGATTCCGGGTCCTGCGCCGTCCGAGGGACTAAAGCCTTCGCTGAGAGTTCCATCGATGACGGAATCTCCGGTGGCGCCCGCTCCCGATGTCCGCACTGATAAGAAGCAGCGCGCAGCGACGTTGAACGCTAATGTGATCCCACCGAGTCCAGAGGCGCAACCGGACAAGATGCGATCTGTGCCTACGATGAGCGCAACTATCGTTCCTCCCAGCCCGAGTGCGCCACAGCGAGATATTTTTGTTCCCGTACCCGGTTCGCAAGCCGTGACCGTGGTCCCTCCACCGGTATCCGCGCCCGAGCAGGCTACGAACCTGCATCCAAAACTCACGCTTCCGGCACCGTCAGTGGTCGCGCCGCCTCCGACACAAGTTGCGCGTGACGTCAATCCCCGCGGCCCAGGATTTGGCTCAGGCGAGTTACAAAACCAGGTAGTGCCGCCTCCGGCGTCGATGACAGGCGCTCCCACCGGGCAACGCTCTTTCAATGGCGCCGGCAACCCGGCCGTGGTGCCGCCTCCGGTTCAGTTGAACGGCGCTGCCACCGGAAGTCGTGCAGTGGCCGGTTTGGGAAACGCTGCGGTCGTCCCTCCTCCAGTGCAGGTGGGTGGTGGCTCTCTGCAGCATCCGACGATGACTGGCTTAGGTGGAGGAGGAACAGCCGTGGTGCCACCGCCTCCCGCAGTTTCTGGGGGAGGCACAATCTCTGGCCTGGGTCGCGGGAATCGAGGTGCGGGTCAGGGTGGACCGATGGATGCTGGCTCGGTGGCCGCACCACCGAGTAATAACGGAGGCAGCACGGGAGGAACCGGCATCGTGGTGTCGAACCAACCCGGATCCAAGATCGGTATGCCAGGAAACGCTGGAGCTGGCTCGCTGGCCATGTCGCCATCGGGTGGAGACAAGCCAGGATTGGGCGGATCGGGTGGAGGAGCTAGTATTGGCCGTGGCGCTGGACCGGGCAGCGGCTTATCCGGCGAAGGCTCTGGTGCGGCGAAGGAAGGTGCAGGCCACGGATCCGACACCATGGCAAAGAACGGAATCTCGCCCTATCCCGGCCCCGGCGGCGCTGGCAGCGGAACGGCTGGGAAACCGCCGATGCCAGGAGTCTCCGTAAGCGGCGGAAGCAATATTGTCACCTTGCCAAGTTTTGGCGCGGATGGAGGCGGGCCGAATATCGTCGGACGTTCTTCAGCCACCAAGGATCACGAAGGACCTGGCATTACGGTGGTAGGCAGCGCCCGTTCGGGAGGCGCGTTCAACTACTATGGCATGCTCAAAGGGGACAAGAACTACACCATCTACATCGATACTGTGCTGGGCACTGCGGTTATGCAGTATGCGGATCCGTCGTCCGCAGCCCATCCGTATGCCGAAGATTTGGTCGCTCCGCAGCCGATGCGCTCCGATTTGCCGGCCAACTTGAAGCCTTCGCGGCTGGTGATTGCCTGCATCCTTGATCGCTCGGGAACGCTAAAGAATCTGCAGGTCTTGGATGGCGGCGGCAGTGCCATGACTTCCAAAGTTCTGGCGGCCCTGCCGAGCTGGAAATTCCGCCCGGTATTTCGCGGCGACCAGGCGATTGACGTAAACGCAATCCTCGGCTTCGACATCGACACCCGCTGATTGTGTGACGCCACACGACGGTTCTTACTTCAGCTACCCTCGCGGTGAAACAGCACAGCCGTCCCGTCCCCATGGATCAGCCTCCACCCCGGTGTTTGCCCGAGGATCGTTCCCGGTGACGAATTCTTCTGCATCAGCACCCAATCCACATGCCTTTCGTCCAGCACTTTTTGCCAGTCGGGTTGCACGAAAACGACCTTCAAGTAATCCTTGAAGAATTGGTCGCCATATAAATCGTGGCGATCGTCCACCAGAACCTTGGTTTGCGGATAGAGCCGGTAAATCAGGTATCCGCCCCACTGGTCCGGACAGAAGATCGGCTCCCGGACATCGCGTTGGACAATCACTTCGGCCGCCTCCACGGGGAAGCGTTTGCCGTCGAAATAGGCATTGATCCACTGGGTCGAGCCGATCTTTCCGCCGTGCGCGCAGGCCCACAAGCCGAGCGCGAACACGAGCACCAGCCAGAGATGCCCTTGAAAACGCAGTTCCAGGTTTTCCATGCGCATGCTGAAACCATGCAGGCGAGAAAGCAGGCCACGCAGCCATAGCGCAATCGCGGCATTCTCGCTCGCCTTCGCGATGGACTCCGAGAGCAGTGGAGCAATCGTCAACGTGAGCAGAATGGACGACACCGGAAGATTGCGCGTGGCGTAAAGACCGCTATAAGCAGCGAAAAGAATTACCAGCAACTGACCGGGCGTCGGCTTTCGACGTGCACTCGCGAGGGCCGCGATGGCCACCAGCAAGAGCACGGCGAAACATTCCTGCGCCACGTTGTGAAAATCAGGGGACCGGAATTCGATCACGCTGTCCATCAGAAATCGGTCGGACAGATACCGGTAAATATGCAGGTGCAGTCTGTATCCGTAGGGATTGATGAAAGTCGCCAGCAGCGAAAGCAAGGTGACCAGGCCGAGCCTCTTCAGCCATCGTTGGACTTCTTCCCTTTGATCACGACGAGTGAACCACTCGATCGCTCCGCCGACGAGGTACACGCCCAGCAATGCGAAGCCAAGCAGGAATCCGCCATGCATATTGACCCAGAGAAGCATCAGCACGGGCAAGTAAAAGAGTCGACGGTTCCTTTCGCTGTCTCTCGCGCTCGCTGCCGAGTCCAGCAACTCGAACCAGATCACCGTGAACAACCAACTCACGACGTGAGGCCGAGCCAGAAAATGAATGGCCGACGCCCCCAGCGAAAGCACGAGCAGGAAAAGCGTAACCGGAAGACTCCCCCCCCACCGCATGGCAAGGTGGAATACCAAAACGAACGTGGCCGCCATGATCGCCGCCGTATAAAAAACCACGCCGTTCAGGCCGAGCACGTGATGAATGACCGCAATCAGCAAGTCGTACAGCCATTCCCAGGCGTACCAAGGCTGACCGCTCATACTCGCCGAGAATGGATCGACGCGGGTAATCGAATGCGTCTGCAACATCAATTGCCCATTCCGGATGTGCCAGCCGGTGCCCCCATCGCGCAGCAAAACCCGTCCCAGCGCGCCGCAACTCAGCCCTAGCAGCAGGGCGACAAAAAGCAAATCGGCAACTGAAGGGACGAGGTAGCGGAGCCAGCGGGAAACGCCGGACGGTGCGGCAGTATTCGAATCAGCCTGTGTTTGCGGAGGTTTCGAATGCAACGTTCGCTCGCGCCTCCCGGCCATGTTACTTGATAAACAGAGCCGCGCGCGATTCGCTTGTTATTGCCGTGAGTACCGGTTGCCCGCGGCTTCGTCAGGGATGATACGGTCAAGGATGATACGAAAGATATCCCACGCCAACCCGCATGTGATGAAGCAAGCTATCCGGGAGGTTCGCCGCAATCGTCAGTCCCAAGGCAGCGTGCACCAAACCCAAGGGAAAAATGTTGCGATAGCGGCGGAACATTTCGCAAAAGAGAAGACCACCGCCGAAACTCAGCAAGGTCAGCAGCGGGCTAGGAATATGGGTCATGGCGAACAGCAGGGTTGCGGCCCAGACGGCCCGACGGCCGCCGAGAAGCGATTCCAGCCGCACGAAGAAGAAAGACTGCAGGATGAATTCCTGCACCAACGCCCACACAGCATATTGCCACGCCCGATTCCATGGGACAGGATGAGCCGGACCAAGGCTGTTCAGCGCCAATCCAAGCCCAACCAGCGCAATCACCAGAATCGCTCCGGAAAGGAGCATCAATACGGCTCCGGCGCCGGGCCGCGCAAGACCCAAGTCAGAAACGGAATAACGAGCGAGCACCGTGAACCATAGAATGCACATCGCCGCTGACAGAATCACTTCCGCGTTAACCGCGCCAGGCTGTGTCCACACGGCCACCATGATCAGGACGAAGACTATTCCAACCTGCAACGAGGCGGACAGATCAAAAGCAAGACTTCGCGACGCACCGCCCGTCGGCGCGGAGATAATTCCACGATCAACCACAATTTGAGGATGTAAACTGTCCAACTCGGCAGCCATAGTTAGAACCTATTTGCAGTTAAGATCCCATTTCTGCAGTCCAAGAAACATCTTAAACGCAGGAACTTGGAGGAAGGATGAACTCCAAGCCCTTCTGCTCTTACGCGAAGCGCACTTTCACATCCGGGCCCTTTTCCAGGTGGATGCTGTCGATGAAGCGCACCTTGCCGGTGCGATAGGTCAGGATTACCGACGAAGTTCGCGTGCCTTCGCCGAAGAAGCGGACACCTTTCAGCAACGCGCCCTCGGTGACGCCAGTGGCGGCGAAAATCAGTTGCTTCCCGGGAGCGAGATCTTCGGCTTCGTAAATCTTATTCTTGTCTGCGATGCCCATGCGGGCAATGCGCTCTTCCAACTCGGGCCTGTCGATGACCAACCGGCCCAGCATGTAGCCGTTCAAGCAGCGAATGGCAGCCGCGGTGATCACTCCTTCCGGAGCACCTCCGGAGCCCATGACCGCATGGACTCCTGTGCCAATTACGGCGGCGGCGATTCCGGCCGAGAGATCACCGTCTCCGATCAGGCGGATGCGGGCGCCGGCGGCGCGGATATCGGCAATTAGTTTCTCGTGCCGCGGGCGATCCAGCACGATAATGACCAGATCTTCTACGTCGCGGTCCAGCCGTTTGGCAATGTTCTTCAGGTTGTCGGACACCGGGGCATCGAGTTCCACCGCGTCCTTGCAAGACGGGCCGACCACAATCTTTTCCATGTAGCAGTCGGGAGCGTTCAGCAGCCCACCGCGTTCGGAAGCCGCCAGCACGGTGATGGAACCCGGCGCTCCTGTAGCACAGAGATTGGTTCCTTCAAGAGGGTCAACGGCAATGTCAACCTCCGGGACCTCGCGGCCGTCAGGAAATTCTGCACCCACTTTCTCGCCGATGTAGAGCATTGGAGCTTCGTCACGCTCGCCCTCGCCAATGACAATGGTGCCGCGCATGGGGATGCTGTCCATGGTCTGGCGCATGGCTTCGGTCGCCACCTGGTCTGACAGCTTGCGCTCGCCCTGGCCCATGGTGCGAGCCGAGGCGATGGCCGCAGTCTCCACCACCCGCAGAAATCTCGAGGCGAGATCGCTCTCGATGTTTTGACCGAAACTCCTGACTTTGCTTTCAGTTCGGGTATGAGTAGCCATCGAGCCTCCAAAAGAACCGGACAGAGACTATAGCGCGAAGCAGGGTGAAAGGGGAAGCGTCGCGAGCAGCCGTCGGGCAACGACGACATCTGGCCCAGTCCGGCGAACACTGGTAAAATCCCTTTGTACACCTGCACGCTTTGGGGCTATAGCTCAGCTTGGGAGAGCGCCTCGTTCGCAACGAGGAGGTCGTCGGTTCGAGCCCGACTAGCTCCACCAGATTTTCAACCTGTAATAAGGGTTTGCCTCGTTCTTATTTGTGTCGTCACAGCGTGGTGACGCCTCTATTCATAGGCAGTTCGCCGGGGCCGGTCGGCCCGCAAATCTCCCTTCGATCCACGCAATCTGGTCGCGCACCGAGTCGCCGATCACGCGACCTGGGTCGAGGTCGCGATATCTTTCCCACTGGACTCGGTCTCCCTGCTTGCACATGCGCGCGATGACTGGTGCCGTCAGGCTTGCGGGGACTGCTTGATCGGCGTCGCCGGTAATCAACAGGATCGGGCTGTGCGCTGGGGTTTGGCCAAGAGCATTTCTGGCGAAGTACTGTTTCACGAATTCATTGTCCTGCCACCCCGGTTTCAGCATTTCAGCAGGTGGAAGCTCGGCCGTCTCTCCACAGTTCTCCTCGATGTGGTGATAGAGGGCGAGGGCCTTTTCTGTCAACACGTCAGTTACCTGGAACTGTGGGTACGTCGTCTTGATTCCGTAAGCCAGGAATGCGAGCATGCTGCTGGAAGGTGCTTGCGGAGAACGTGTGTACAGTTCTTTCGCGTCCGCCAGGCGAGAAATTGCGATGCTGCCGAGGTATCCGGGGTCGCGAGTCTCGTTTTGCTTCTCAGCGACGGCGATGGCCGCCAAAGTTCCCTCGCCCTCTCCCATGGCAATCCAACGTGCGCCGAGTTGCGGTACAGCAGTGCGGGCGGTAGAGACAGAGCCGATGACATCGGCCGCGTTGGACTGGGCGTCCAGAAATGCGTTGCGAAAATCGGTTCCCAGCCCCGTGTAATCGGTCGCGACCACGGCATATCCCAGATTCACATACATGGAGAGGAACGGACCGTGACCTACATTCCTCATCAGCGAGGGAGCACACGTGCGAGCGACTCCGGTGGCGCCGTGGGCCCACGCAATGACGGGCCAACCTCCAGCAGGCGGTTTCCCCTCGCTCGGAATGAGAACCACACCCGATGCCGCCACATCGTCTCCGGCGGCGGAGCGCGAGTGATAGAGAATGCGAACCGCTGATACCTCAGGTGGCAGTTCATAGTCTTCCGCCGGTCCTGCGCGGATCAGTTCTCCTAATTTACCGGCGGGCAAGGGGTGAGGCGTGTCATAGAAACTTGTCAAAGGCAGGGTGCGGAGGATCTCCGATTTCTTGACTGGGGCTGCTGGAGCTTGGGCGAGAACGATTTCGGTCGTAAACACGATCGCGAGCGCGATAGGCAGGGCTATTAGAAGGGAGCAGCTAGCCGGAGGTACGCGAACGGCGAAGAGTGATTTCCGACTAGGCACAGGCCGAAATGCCGCATGGCAACCGCGAATTCTACCTCTTCCAAGCCACCATGATTCCGAGAACCACCGGCAGATAAAGAACGGATGCATGAAGAACGCGGCTGGCCAGCACTTTCGAGCTTGATGCCGCCAGCTTGCCGACATGATAGAGCATGAAAGCTCCAGCCAGAGACATCCCGGCCCAATACCACAGACCAGCGCGATCAACTAGAGGCAGCATGGTGGCGACGACCAATACAACAGTGAAGCCAACAATTTCAGCGCGCGTAAAACGCGCGTCGCGGTCGAAATCAGGCAGCATGCGATAGCCGGCGCGGCTGTAGTCGTCGCGATACATCAACGCGATTGCCAGAAAATGCGGGAACTGCCAGAGAAATAGAATGGCGAACAGAAACCAAGCTTGCCGGTTGATGGCTGCTCCGGCTCCGGCCCAACCGATCAAGGTTGGCATGGCGCCGGGGAAAGCGCCCAGCAGCGTACATAGAGGCGTCTTCCGCTTGAGCGGCGTGTAGATCAGGAGATACGACGCCAGGGTTGAGACAGCGAGCAGCGCCGCTACAGCGTTCACTGTAAGCGCAAGATAAAAGCCTCCGGCGATGCTCAATCCAATGCCGAACCAGAACGCCTCGCGACTGCTGATCCTGCCCGAGGGCAACGGCCGGGAAGCGGTTCTCCACATCTGACCGTCCCACAGGCGTTCCATCCACTGGTTGAGGGTCGCGGTTCCACTAGCTACCAGCAGCGTGCCGATCAGTGTGTTGATTAAACCGGCGACTCGAAATGGCCCACGCGATGCCAAATAGTAGCCCGCCGAGGTCGTCATCAGAATCAGCAGGTTGACCTCGGGTTTGGTGAGCGTGTAGAAGTCCCGGAGCTTGGACCGGAATGTTTGCATGGAACCTGGATTTGCCATCACTTGAGTGGTTGCCATTTTACCAGTCTTCGCCAGCGGATTCGTCTCGTTTGAACTGATTGTTCCGGCGACGCACAATGAAAATCATGCCAATCGATCCGAGCGTGGGAGGAATGACCATGATCAGAATCCCGCTACGCAGAGCCTGAATCATTCTCGCCCCGGCCGAAGAGGTTTGGGTATAGCAGAGCGCGCAGTTCTGAGAAAGCGCCGGCAGGGGCGTGAGCAGCACGAACAATGCCACCGCCGCCAAGCCGACCAGTCCGAGCGCTCTTTCAATTTTCATTCGCTGCCTATTCTACCGCGCCCAAGGTACGCCATTGGTTAGGCGGAAACTGTCCGTCCATCCATATTGCATCGCCAGCAACACAAACACTGTAAAGATTACGACAAACCACAGCAACCCGCGACTCTCCATCCACAAATGCATGAAGAACAGAATCGCTAGCGCGGCTTCAATGATCGCGAGGACCAGCATGCGCACCAGCATCTGCGAGCTGTCGATATTGGAATACGCGACCACGAACTGCAGCCCCGCGATCGCCAGGATACAAACATAGATCACCACGTACTTGCCAACGCTACTCTGCTGTCCTGCGGTAGTCGTCATAGTCGTTTGCTCCCGCGTTTAATGTCCCAGGTTCATCAGATAGACCAACGGCACCACGAACATCCAAACCAGATCAACGAAGTGCCAGTACAGGCCGGTGATTTCCAGATCGTCGGGGCCGTACCGGCCACCCTGATAGCGGAGTGCCACCGCGACCAGAGCGATCACACCGCCGGTCACGTGCAGCAGGTGCAAGCCGGTGATGCTGAAAAACATGGATCCAAAAAGTCCCGTGCCCCACGGATTCTTGAACAGCGTCATGCCCTCGTCGATAAGCCCAAGCCATTCGCGGATGTGCAGCAGGGCGAACAGCGCTCCGCCCCCGGCCGTGATCATCGTCCAACGGAAAGCCTTCGCCTTGTCTCCGGCCTTGGCCGCTTCGATGCCAAACAGCATGGTCAAACTGCTGGTGACCAGGATGAAAGTCATGAGCGCGACATTGGTGATGCTGTGAAATGGTCTTGGCCAGTTGGGAGTGGCGTTGCGGATAAACCCATAGGCGACCAGGCACGCGGCGAAAGTGGCGGTGTCGGCGATGATGAACAGCCACATTGCCATTTTCTTGGCAGGAACCGAAAAGGCGGGTTTTTCCATTGCGCCTGCGGAATGACTTCCCATCGTGTCGGCGTGGCTCACGGCGCCTCCTGTTTAGCTAGAGTTTCATCCACAGCAACAGCAACAGATACAACCAAAGTACATCCATAAAATGCCAATAGCGCGAGGTCGCGTCCAGCGTACTCTTTCGCAGGATCGAAAGATGAAGCCGTCGAATCACACGGACTAATCCGCCCAGTCCTCCCATCACGTGCAGGGCGTGGAGCGCGGTCAGCACGTAAAAGAACGAGCTATTGGGATTCGTCGCCAGAAACAGCCCCTGCGACCGCAACTGCAGCCATGCCACATACTGGCCGGCGACAAAAAGCAGGCCGAGGAACAGAGTAACGTAGAGCCATCGCGCAGGGTTGACGGCTTGATCTCTTAACCCGCCCATGAAACTGCCCACTTCGCGGCGCGCTAGCTCGAGCGTGACGCTGCTGGCAAAGAGTACAAGAGTGTTGAAATAGAGAATCCGGGGCAGGTCGAGATGCCGCCAATCGAGGGCCGAGCCTTGGCGAACGACCAAGGCGCTGGTCAGCGCAGCAAAGCTCATGGTGATGGATGCGAGCACGACCCAGATCCCAGTCGACGCCGGCGGCGGTGAATAATCCTTCACCGCGCGCATGTCTCCCTGGGCCGGAACCAGAGTTCGGCCACCGCCACTGCCCGCGTTGCCACTCAGGCGGGCTGGGTCTCGACGATCCTCGATTTTCGGCGGTTCAGGTACTGTGGTTGCCATAAGACTGCAAACTCCAATTTCTGAATCGTTTCGTCTACGCCTCGTCGACTGCGCCTTTAATTTGCTCGGGCGAAGTCTGCATTACGTAATCGCCAAGCGACCCTTCCACTCCGTACTGATAGGGATCGTGGAAAACCTCCGGTAGCTTGTCGCCAAAGTTGTTGTGCGGAGGAGGCGTTGTAGGCGTGCTCCACTCCAGCGAGGTGGCCTGCCACGGGTTGTCGGAAGCAGGCTCGCCTTTAAAGCGGCTGTGAATCAGGTTGTACACGAAGATGAGCTGTGCGGCGCCGGTACACAGCGCGGCGATGGTGATAAACCGATGTAGCGGGATCAACGGCTGTGTGTAGTCGTCCACAAACGCCTGGTAACGGCGTACGTTTCCGGCCATTCCAAGATAGTGGACGGCATGAAGATGCAATAGGTACCCACAAAGCTGAGCCAGAAGTGGAGTTTGCCCAGGGTTTCATTCATCATTCGTCCGAACATCTTGGGGAACCAGAAGTAAGTCCCGGCGAAAATCCCAAACATCGCCGCGACACCCATCACCATGTGAAAGTGCCCGACTACAAAATACGTAGCGTGCAGCATGATGTCGGTCGAAGGCTGCGCCAGGAAGAATCCGCTCACCCCTCCGCTGATAAACATCGAGATGAAGCCCAGCGAGAACAGGGAAGCGCTATTGATGCGCAGTTTCGCGCCGTAAAGGCTGCCCAGCCACATCAGCACCAGAATCGTCGAAGGGATGGTGATGACCAGTGTAGGGAAGGAGAAAGCCAGAGACGAAACCGGATTCATCCCGCTGAGGAACATGTGATGCCCGTATACCATGTAACTCAGAACCGCCAGAGCGCCCATGGAGTAGACCACCACGCGGTGGCTCAGCAGCGGCTTGCGCATGTTGGTGACCAGAACATGCGAGACAATGCCCATGCCCGGCACGATTGCGATATAGACCTCGGGATGTCCGAAGAACCAGAACAGGTGCTGCCACAGAAGAGTCGATCCGCCCGAGTGAGGTTGTAGTTGGTCGTTGATGACCAGGTTGGATGGAACGAAAAAGCTGGTTCCCGCCACGTGATCCAGGATCAGCAGAATGCAAGCCGGCATCAGAACCGCAAAAGCCGTCAGGCCCATGACGGACGTGATGAACCACGCCCATGCGCTGAGCGGCAGGCGCCACATGCTCATGCCCCGGGTCCGCATGTCGAGCGTGGTGGTGATGAAGTTTAGGGAGCCGAGCAGTTGCCCTACGCAGAAGATCGCAATCGAGGTTGCCCAAAGAACCACGCCCAGCCCCTGGCCAGGGCCGGAAACTTTTCCCACAGCGCTGAGGGGTGCGTATTGAGTCCAACCGCCCAGAGTTGGTCCGTCGGGAACAAAGAACGAGGAAACCAAAACCAGGAAGCCGACGAACGTAACCCAGAACGACATCATGTTGAAATGCGGAAACGGCATGTCCTCTGCGCCGACCTGGATGGGCAGAAAATAATTGCCGAAGGCCGCAAAGGGCGCAGTGGTGAGCACAAAGAAGACCATGATCGTGGCGTGCATGGTCATCAATTGCAGGTAAAACTCGGGCGTCATCACGTTTCCGGGCGCGCCGTTTTTGGAAAGCAACTCCAGTCCCGGGATCGGGTAGTTCGTCCACCCGAGGTGGATGCGCATCAGCCAGGAAAGAAACATTCCAATCAGAACCGCGGCCAGGGCCAGCCCGTAATACTGCTTGCCGATGACCTTGTGATCCAGGCTGAAAACGTGCTTCCGGATAAAGCCGGTTGGTTCGTGATGCGCTGCTTGTGCATGTGACATATCGTGCATAGTGGTCACCCTCGAAAACGGCGTTTGCGCATTAGACGGAAAGAGCAGTTTCGGTTCACTGCAAGGCTGCTTGCTTCTTAAGCCAGTCGTCGAAGTCCGGTTGGGACTTCACGTTCAGATACGCCTTCATGTTGTAGTGGCCAAGCCCACACAGCTGGGTGCAGACAATTTCGTATCGCCCGATCTTGGTGGCGGTGAAGTGCAAAGTAACGTCCAGGCCGGGAACAAAATCCTGCTGTACCCGCAACTCGGGGACGAAGAACGAGTGGCCCACATCCTTGGCGTGCATCAGTAAGTGGATCTCGCGATTCACCGGAATCGCCATCTCCGCAGTTACGATGTCATCTTTGGAGTCCTGATCGTGGTCCTGATCAAGGCCGAAGAAATTCTGCGTGCCTTCGTTGATCAGATCCGCGTGAAGCGGGCCGAAGGTTCCGTCGGGGCCGGGATAGCGGAAATAAAACGCGAACTGCCCCGCCTGGACTTGAATCGGCATGGCATTGGCGGCGGGTGGTGTGAAATAAATATTGGCCCAGGCTTTGACCCCGAAAACACCCAACGCCAATACTTCTGTTCCGACCAGCAGGAAAGCCGCCCAGACCATGGCCTTCGCTCCACCGGGGAAGTGCTTGACCTTCTCGCCTGGCCGGGAACCGGAGAATCTCCAGATGAAGTAGGCAAGAATGATCTGCGAGGCCAGGAACGAGATTCCCGCCTCCGCCATGGTTTCCGACATCTGCTCATCGATCGGCGCGCCGTGCGTCGAAATGTCTTCCGCCATCCACCAGGTATGCCGCAGAATGGGAATCGCGGAAACGATTGCAATCACAACGATGGTCACAGCCACGAATTTTCCCATGTGGTCGCGCCTCCAACCGGTCGAAGAACCGGCTCTCGCATCAAAACGTTTCGTCGTCCGCCGTGTTTAAAGGCGGCTCTGATTCTGACTGAGCTGCTTACTTTGCCTTGAAGGTGAAATCCGCAGTCGCCGGCTTGCCGGCAGCTACGGTCACTTTTTGAGTCTGAGTTCCCAGCTCTTCCTGCCACGCCGTCAGGGTGTAAGAACCAGGCGCCAGGTTGAGCGTGAAAGCGCCATTGGCATCACTGATCGCATTGGGCCCTTTCACGACCGCCATATAGCCGTGCATCCAGGGATGGATGTTGCACTTCACCGGAATGGCCACTTCTTCACCCGTCCAGGTCACGTCGAATGGCGGAGCTCCGGTGGGCTGGGACTTATTCCATTCATGATTCGGTCCGCCCTGTTTGGGCATGGGGTGAATGTTGTGCGATGTCTGATCGCTGTTAACGACCTTGAAGTGTTGACCAATATTCAGTGCCATCACGTGCGGAATGTACTGGCAGCCCTTTTGATCCCACGTCGGATTGTCAGAGGACACGGCGCTGGCTTCGTTCCCGGTCAATCCTTCAGAAACGTAGACGACTACGTTTTGCAGGGTTCCGCTTGCGCTCGCGACCACGTTCTCCGTGTGGACCGGGTTGCTCTCGTGAATCTTGGCGCAACTCGGCTCTTTGGACATGTCAATTGGCCGTTGGCGCGGCGCAGTGCCGTCCAGCTTGATGGTTCCCGTGATCTTGCCTTCCCCTGCGGCGCTCACATTGTTTCCCGAATACAGGAATGCGAATGCGAGAAGCAATAGAGCCGAGCTCATTACTGCGATTTTTTGTGCAGCTTTCATTGAATCCATCTCCTCGTTAAGAATGGCTTGCGCGATACAGCCTCATTGCTGAGGAGCTGCCGCCGGCGCAGGGGCGTTGGGATCGATCGGTTTCAAACCAAGTTGCCTTGCAATCTCCTTTTCCTTGGTCTTCATGGGTTGAAGCGTGCGCAGATAAAACACCAGGTCCCATGCCTCGTCTGGCTTCACGTTGTCGGCGAACGACGGCATGGGCGTGCCATCCAATCCGGTCATGAAGATCTTGTACAGATCGGCGTCACTGGTGCCGCATTTGAAACGGTTTCCATCATGGAAGTTGAAAGGTTTAATCGGCCGATTCAGGTCATCCGTTAGCGTGTCTGCGGAAGGACCGTTGCCTCGCCCCTCGACTCCGTGGCACTTCCAACACTCCAGCCGCTTGAACAATGCCTGGCCCGCCTTGATTCGATCCGCCGTAACTTCCGGCTCGGCGGGAATCTGAATCGGCGTTCCCGGTTTTTCGGTTTGCCACTTGGCGGAGAAATGCTTGATATAGGCAACCAAGTCCGCGCGCTGCACTTTTGTAAAAGTATTCCACTGCGGCATATTGGAGTTGTCGAGACCACGCGCGATGGTGTTGAAAAGATCCTCGTCGGTCGGCAAAGTCCCGGTCGGCGTGGAGCGGCATTTGAACTGGGCTATGGTGAAATCCCGCGGCTTGGGATCGAGCCACACGGCGTTTTCGCCCTGTCCGTCCCCCAGATCGCCGTGACAGCCAGCGCAATACCTGCGGTAGTCGGACTTCGCGTCAGCGGCGTGGCCAGTGATGTTGCCGATATGACTTTGCATCCCAATCCACTGGTTTTCCATGTACGCCGTGTTTTGCGCCGCAGACAGCGAGGAAAGCGCAACTACGACAGCGGCACTCATCAACAACGTGCAAAATAATCTAGCGCGCATTGCTGTTCCTCTCTAGAAGTCGAAGTCAAAGCCGATCAACAGTTCGCTCGCGTTCACATTCGTGCCGGGTATCGGGCCGGTCCCATCCTGATGCAGCCAGTTGTACTCGTTGTGCCAGGCGAAGCCCGCTCGGCTCGTCATAAAGGGGTTATAGCGGTAGCCGATGGTGTAGGTAGTGATGTTTCCCAGAGAGGTCGGAGTCCCCGGAGTTGCCTGTTGCGACATCCGCTCCAACTCAAACCGCCCGATGAAAATCAACTGCGGACTGTAGACGTAGTGAGCTTCGAAGGTAGCGCCGTTCCAACTGGGCGCCCTCGATCCCGGCGGAAGGACCGTTCCCGGCGTATTGTTCGGACCGCAAGACCCGGACGCAGGGCAGGTGCTTCCATTGCTTGGATTTACTGCATTGCCATAACCCTGCCCGAACCATGCATTATCGGCACCATGCTGAGTCACGACTTGCAGGTCAAAGTGGGGGCCTAAGTAGAATTGTCCGACGAAGCCCACACGATTGAATCCCTTGTTGCCAATGCCGGAACCAGGAATGGGCACTCCGGCAGAAGTGCGATACATGGTCGCAGCCTGACCCGTCATGTCGTAAAACCCGATGCGCTGCACTCCCAGTTTGCCCGTGTCAAAAGCTTGGCTCGCCGTAAAGAACGCACTATACGAGTTCGCCCCTGTGACCAGGCCCACGTTCCCGTCACTTGAGCTGATAATGGCGGCGGAAACACGCGTCCGATCGTCTACCGAGTGTCCCATGTACTCTACGCCGAGTTGGTTGTCCCCGATCTGGCCGAAGATGTTGTTGTCGCCCACGGGGATGAAGTGATACGTCTGGTAAATTCCCCCGTTCCCGGTCAGCGTCAGAATACGCTTTTCGGAAAGCAGGTTGTCGAGTTCGAACTTACCCAGCTTCACGTTGAGCCAGGAGCTGCCCCAGATGTTATCCAAGCGGCCCATGACGGTTTCAAAGTGAAAAGTGGCCGTGCTGTCGGACGAGGGCAGGACATAAAACGAAAAGTTCTTTTCCAAGGTACCGCCGGTATGGAAATCGAGCCCGCTCAGGTCGAAGCCCGAGCTTTCGATCCTTGCCACGCCGTTGTTTTGGCCGGCTCCTTCATCGACTGCCACCTTGCCGGTGCTTACCCGGTGCCAGATCGGCGTGATGCGGAAGGTGACCGGCCAGTAAGACGGATTCTGCCAGATCGGGGCATCCCGATCATTCATGAGCTGGTAGCCGTTGTCTTTGAACTTCTGCCCAAAATAATTCAGCATCGGCCACGACTCATGGCAGGCCGAGCAGCGCAAGCCATATTTTCTGGCGAACGCAGGCAAGGCATGGGCGCTCTGGAAACAGCTCATCAGCAACAACAGCAGCAGCGCGCCGGACAGCTTTCTCCGGAATGAACTCATTGCAATGCTCCTGATGATATCGAGGATACGAACCACGTCTTTGAAACGCTTTTCCTTCTCAGGCCAGCGGAGACGGCGCTTTCATCGTCTGCGATGAATAGGCATGCGCGCAGTCCCTCAGAAGAAGGGACATTACAACGGCGAGTATCGCACGCGAGAAATCGGAATCGAACGCCTAAAGCAGCAGAAGTCATATGCGTTTCCTGAAACAGGAATCACCGGCCGACCCCACGTCGGGCCCGAAACATCCGCTCTTATGTGCGCGTGCACGCACTTAGTATCACGTTGAAGAGAACGGTGTCAAGAAAAAATCAATAGCTGTGATTCAGCAATCGAATAACTTGGACTCGCCGCGGGCCAATTCGAGGTGGCTGTCCGGATTTTGGACAGTACGCCGACTGGAGAAAAGAAATTCACGGGCTGGATTTTCTGAGTTGAGAGGAATGCAGCGAACTACCTGTGCTGGCTCTGTGCAAGAGTTTTCATATTGACGCCCTCTCTTGGAGGCGAGAGACTTGTGCCGCGGGGTTGTTGTCGGGGCGGCCCCGCTTCATTTACTAATTTAACCAGGTTGCTCTCGCGAATGAACTTCTGAGTGTCCAGTGTGAGCCCAACCAGAATACATTTCAATGGAGGAAAGACAACGCTGAATGCTCTCCTGGCATCAGGTGTGGGACACAAAGGATACCTGACGCGGGAATCTTAAAATGCGCGCTTTGGGTCGCGCACACCGAGAACGAATTGACGAAGAATCTGGAGGTCCCATGCTGGCTTCACCAGCCAACCGACACAGTGTCGCCCATGCCAACCAACGCTTTGTGTTCCCAACCGGTCGATTGA
>Ga0210390_10002409_pt1 | contig 16627 bp, 12 predicted proteins | sample IncBWH11OmetaG_FD_161050 | JGI IMG/M metagenome (GOLD analysis project Ga0210390, IMG submission 161050) | Forest soil microbial communities from Barre Woods Harvard Forest LTER site, Petersham, Massachusetts, United States - Inc-BW-H-11-O ... | reverse complement strand
GCCGTCCTGGTTAGTGACGAAGTCCTTGGTCTCGCCCGTATCAATGTTGCTGAGCGTGACGGTGGCGCCAGCCACTACCGCTCCCGAAGTATCCGCGACCGTGCCGCGAATCTCACCGGTATTTCTGCTCTGGGAAAGGGCCGGTTTGGCCAGACCCACCACAAGGCAACACGCAAACGCGAAGCGAAATAATCCTTTCATTGAATCCCTCCACCCCAGAAATTGACCGTTCCCGCCGAAACGGCTATCCACCCGGTATAGCCACGTTGCGCCCATGTCCAACGAGCGGTTGTCAGTGCCCTGATCGACGCTGGCAGCACCCGTTGCAGCAACACTTGCATTTCTGAACACACTACCGGCATCTCGAATTGCGCCAGTGCTCCGCGCGACGATTGCCGCCGAGCTCCAGGGCAATGCGATTAGCCGCAAACCTACGTATAGGTACTACTAACACTGCTAGTCTGCCGAGCCGCCGCCCATCTCAGCGTGCGAGAAACATCGTTGTTCTACAGCGTTTCCTGCTAGTAGTTTTACACTACCCCGTGATGCGGGAGATTTAGCTCCAGAACCGTTTCTTTGTCAATAGGAAATATCGATATTCTAAAAAGAAATTTGTGATAGGTGGATTTTGTTGATTTGTCTTCGCCTCTCTGAGATACAATCCGGCCCGGAAACTGCTGAGAATCAAGCGACCTTCCGTCCAGGCGTGGGCCCCCCAAGGACGTTACCGAAATGGAACATCATACGAAAAAAACAGGCCAGGCCAAGAGGCCAGCCGCCACGCTGAAGGCCGTGGCGGAGCGCGTCAACCTGACGCCCAGCACCGTTTCGCATGTGCTGACCGATTCTCCCGCAGCGCGTTCGGTCCCGCAGAAAACAAAGGACCGCATCCTAGCCGCGGCGCGCAAATTGAATTACCAGCCGAATTTTTTCGCGCGTTCCCTGAAGGTGAGGCGCAGCCACACGATCGGAGTGATCGCTGTAGAAATCGGCGACGCCTATAGTTCTCTGGTGATTGGTGGAATCGAACGCTTTCTTCGAAAGCGGGATTTCTTCTTTCTCACCGTGGCCCACCGGCATGATCAGAAACTTCTGGCAACGTACGAGAATATGCTGCAACAACGCGGCGTCGAGGGTTTCATCACGGTGGATACCGCCTTGAATGGCCAACCTCCTCTTCCGACCGTGGCTATTGCCGGGCATCGCAAGATCAATCGCGTAACCAATATCGTGCTGGATCATCGGCGTGCCGCTTCGCTAGCGTTGAACCATCTGGTCGATCAGGGACATGAAAAAATCGCATTCATGAAAGGTTCAGCGTCGAGCTCTGATTCCGAGGAGCGCTGGACCGCCATCTGCGAGGTCGCTGAGAAATTGCGTATTCGCATTCGTCCCGAACTGGTCCTGCAACTCGAGGGCACGGATCCCACGCCGAATCTAGGCTACCCGTCTGCCAAGCAATTGGTCGCGAGTAAGCAGCCATTCACGGCCCTATTTGCCTACAACGATATTTCCGCCATCGGTTCCATCCGCGCCTTCCAGCAAGCGGGCCTGCGTGTGCCGCACGATGTGTCGGTGGTAGGCTTCGATGATATTCAGAGCGCTGCCTACCTCAGTCCACCGCTAACCACCGTGAGACAACCGCTGCAAGAGATGGGTGAGATCGCGGCGCGTACGCTGCTGGATCGAATCGAGAAACAGGTGAAGTACGTTCCGGAAATTTCGGTCGCACCTGAGCTTGTGGTGCGCGATTCCACGGCACCGCCGAACCACCGGCGCGCGACGGTCAGGTCCGCGGAATCAGACGCAGCGCAGCAGGGCCGTGATTTGTTCCAGCCAGCAACCAGATAGAAGTCCAGCCTTTCATTTCACGACAGTGAGGCAGCCGCTGAAAAGATTGGAGAAATCGCGGCGAGCACTCTTCTCGAGCGAGATGCTGACCTCCTACCACGTCCCGCGAGCCCATCGGCCATTGGTTGCAGGTGAACTGATGTACAATCTTGGCTAACCGGAGAGCCAATATGAAAATACCGGTCACGGCGCATTCAGCGCGACTTGCTCGGCGCATTTGTGGCTCTGCCGTATCATGGGCTGCGCTTCGCAAATTAAGACCTCGCGGACGGCTGGTGGCGAGGCTGCTTCTAAATAAATTGGCGCTTTGTGCTATCGCCGTTGTCTTCTTGACGCCAACTCTTCCCGCGCAGCAAGACACGACACCTGGCTGGCCCTTGCATAGCTCCGCACCCGATCATGCGCTTCCCGACGCCGTAGGCTCACAGCCTTCGAATATTGTTGACGCGGACGAATCCTGCTTGCTGTGGACGGCTGAGAAAGCGCAACGATCCGTAATCGGCGCGGCGACTCTAAAGATTCCCGGAAAAGCAAAGGGTGAGTACAGGAAAGGATGCAGTGATTTGAAGGACAAGAAGTTCGCAAGCGCAGAGGATCACCTGCGCAAGGCGGTTCAGGAATATCCGAAATATGCAGCCGCGTGGGCCCTGTTGGGTCAGGTTCTGGACGCGGGGAACCGAGTGGAGGAAGCGCGGACCGCGTGTGCCCAGTCATCAGACGCGGATTCGAGCTACGTGCCCGCGTACCTTTGCCTTGCAGACATTGCCGCGCAGCTGAACGAGTGGCAGCAGACACTGGATCAGGCGAATCGGGCGCTGGCGCTCGATCCGGTGCAGAATTTGTACGGAAATTTCTACAGCGCGATGGCCCAATTTCATTTAAGTAATTTGCCAGCAGCGGAGAGAAATGCGCTGCAGACCATCGACGCCGATCACCTGCACCGCATCCCGCAAGCACACCTTTTGCTGGCGCAAATATACGGAGCTAACCATGACCTGAATGGTGTGTCGGTTCAGCTTCGGGAATACCTGAAAGTTGCTCCAAGCGCGCCCGATTCTGCCGCAGTAAAGAAAAGCTTGGCGGACATCGAGGCACAGATCTCGAAGTAAGCGGACCATTCGGCAGAGCTGAACGCACCAAAACGCGCCATCTGGACCTGTTTGATTCAATACGAAACTTCGACGCACTCACGGGAAGCGCTCGCTCCTGTTTTTGCAGACTTGAACAAGTACGCCGCCACCATGCACTTCGTCGGGCAGAGCACAATCTTCAGCCTGACGAGCGATCGAGCCATAGGAGAGGCCGACACCTTGGCCCATCACCTGACGATAGACGGTGAAAAGCAACGGCTGATGATGGCCGCTCTCTGCTACGCGGACACGTTCGTGGAGATCGACGGTGCGTGGCTATTTGCGCAGCGCCTGCTCTGCGTCGACTGGTTTGAGGAGCGCGCACTGTGATGACAACAACTAGCCTGATTTCTTCGATGAGCGCTTTTGCAGCGCCTGGGGGCCGTGCATGAACGATTCGGCGGCGAGCCAAAAGCGCCTGGTAATCGTGGGCGCGACGGGAATGGTTGGCGGATACGCCCTTCGATACGCGCTCGAGAACTCCGGCGTCGGAAGTGTGACATCGATCGGGCGCAGGAAGCTTGGCATCTCGCATCCCAAGCTGCAAGAGGTTTTGCATCCTGACTTTGCGAACTGCTCAGCGCTCGCGGGTACGCTCTCGGGTCAAGACGCAGCGGTCTTCTGCCTGGGCGCGTATACGGGAGCGGTGAAGGACGCGGAGCTGCGCACGATAACCGTGAACTACCCGGTTCAGTTCGCGCGGGTTCTCCGCAGTAGCAGCCCTGGCGCGGCGTTCTCATTCTTGAGTGGGAGCAGTGCGGACCCGACGGGACGAAGCCGGATGGCTTTCGCACGCTACAAGGGAGAGGCCGAGAACGCGCTGCTCGCGACGGGATTCCCTCACGTTTACATTTTCCGGCCCGCGTATATCTATCCCGTGGAGCCGCGCAAGGAACCGAATTTCACCTACCGTCTTTTGCGAACGATCTACCCCGCGTTTCGGGTACTGTTCCCGAACCAGGTGATTCGGGCGGACGACTTGGCCCGGGCCATGGTGGATGTGGTCGTAAGCGAAACGGGGCAGCGCGGGGGCCGGGTTTTCGAGAACCGCGACATTCGAGCGATGGTCGAGTCGCTTCATGCTCACCAGTGAAGAACTGATGAGACGATAAACGAACTTTTGCGCAACGACATCCTAGTTGAGGATTCTACTTGCGTCGTCGTGTACAATTCGCCGGGCAGTTCAGATTCTCCGTGCTGCAGCTAACGGTCTCCGACCCAAGACCGTGCTGATTGTGAAGAGGCGGAAGAAGTCTTTGCGTCTTCAAGAAAAATGCTTCACTGTACCGTAAGATTTTGTGCGAGAGGAGCAAGCCGAAATGGACATGACGCGCCGGCAATTCACCCTGGCTCTTGCTGCTAGCACCTACTTGCGGCCCTCGTTGTTCGAGCCGCTTTCCCCGTTAGGAGTTCCCCGCGGAGTCGTTCCCGGCCGAGTCACTTGGGCGCACGATCCGGCGGCTGTGGCATGGGACGGCACAGGTTCGTGGTGGACCGATGCCCACAATGACCAGTCTGTAATCGACCGCATGGTTTCCCGATCCATTTGCGGTCTTACAAATCAAAAAAGCGACGCCCAGGCATGGAACTCCATCTTTCAATACTTCAATCGCACTCATGGTCGAGGCAAAGCCGGATACAGTGCCGGGGAAAAGATTGCAATCAAGGCGAACCTGAACAACACAACCGATCACGGCACGATCGAACGCTTGAACTCCTCGCCTCAGTTGATCCTTTCGCTCGTCCGACAGCTGAGCGGCCCGGGACGAGTGCCGGAATCATCGATCACCGTGTTCGATTCCAGCCGGTGGATCCCGGGCAACCTCTACGACAAGATTCACCATGAATTTCCCGGCGTCGCGTTTGTGGACCATATCGGGGGGGACGGACGGGTAAAGGCCGAGTTCAAACCCAACGCGATTCCCTTCTCAGTTGAAAGCAACAACGCCAAGGGACTCGATACTACGGTGGTTGAGGCCGCCTACTTAATTGATGCCGCCGTGTTGAGAGCGCATGTGAGTTCTGGGGTGACACTTTGTGCGAAGAATCTCTTCGGCGCTACGAGTATCAACACCGACTGGCGCAAGAACGCGCATGATGGTTTCAATCACAACCGCGACGGTTCGGCAAGTTACTCCGCGTTCACAGATTATTTGGGTCATAAAGACCTCGGCGAGAAAACCGTGCTTTTTATTATTGACGGGCTCTATGGAAACGACAACGTGGACGGTCCGCCGCATCGCAAGTGGAAGATGGCGCCATTCAACGACGCTTGGCCGAACAGCATTTTCATGTCGCTTGACGGTGTAGCGATCGATTCCGTGGGTTTCGATTTTCTCACTTCGGAATGGCCCGATCTGCCAGATATCGCGAATGCCGATAACTACCTGCGCGAATCTGCCTTGGCGAATGACCCGCCCTCGAAGACTTTCTATGATCCGGAACGCGACGGCGTCCGCTGCCGCAGCCTGGGCGTACACGAGCATTGGAACAATGCGACAGACAAGAAGTACTCGCGCAATCTGGGAAAAGCGCAAGGGATCGAACTTTTCCAAGTCTGAAGTGCGGAACATAATTGAGCCTTCGCTGCCGCTGATTGGTGGAGTAGCGGAACTGCACACAGGTTATCGGTTGTTAGCGGTACTCAGGGAGGCAGGATGAACCGGAGAGCGGTTTCCTTATGCTTCGCGGCGGCATCGATCCTACCGGCAATTGCGTTTTCCCAATCATTCTTGAGCCAGTATAAAGGCTTGCCTTATCAGGATGCCCGCTATAGTGGCGGTCCCCAAAAAATACCGGGAAAGGTCTTGTGCGCTTACTACGACTTTGGCGGCGAAGGAGTCGCCTATCACGACAGCGATCCAAAGAATCACGGCAGCGGAGAATTGAACCCGGCAGATGGGACGTACCTGAACGAATTTCGTATCAACGAAGGAGTAGATACTTCCTACACGAAGTTCAACCGGAAGCCGGATCCGATTGACGACAATCCCTTCGACAAGGTTGTTCCTCCTCCAGACCTGCCCTATGTTGGCTGGACCGAACCCGGAGAGTGGTTCAACATCACCGTAGATGTGACGCGCGCGGGAACATACGCTGCCGATTTCCTTTACACATCGAATCGCGGCGGCACAATATCAGTCGATGTGGACGGAAAAGACGTGACCGGACCTCTGCAGATCGCCACAACAAATGATCCTGCAGACCCGGTGGCATGGCGTCAGTGGCATCACTGGAATCTGGCGCCGCAACTTTTCAAGCTTCGCCTCAACAAAGGGAAAAACGTTCTCACCGTACACATATTGACCGGCGGCAACATGAACCTCGCTTACTTCGACTTCAAGCAGGCCCACAGATAGATGGAAAGATAAATAGAATGTGCCCGCGTCTCAAGTCAGGGTCAGGCGTAAACCTGTTGCGTGAGGGACAGTGACGGAGCACTTGCCTTGCTCGAGCGATTCGGACTTCATCGAGGTTGTGATGTGCGCTTCGCGGCTGTCCAGCGCCGGAGCGTGTAATGTCTCGGTTTGCACCCCTCCACTCGCGTCTCGACCGAAATCGAGTTCCACCTCAAGGTCCGCCGCCGCGTCCTTGTTCAGAATGATTACGGATGTGTGCCCGCCAGGCAGTTTCGCGGCATACGCCGTTGCATCGACTCCCGTATTCTGCAGTTTCGTCGAGAAGTCTGTCTTCAACAGCGTTCCGCCGCTGAACGAGCCCGCAAATTTCAGCCCGTACGCGACCGGCTCCAACGCGTAGTCCGAGCCAAACGTCGCAATCGGTGTGTAGAAAGGATGCGGATGCGCTGCAATCTGCTCGGGTGTTTCGCCGCTCGCTTGTAGAAGCGCGTCGCCGGGCAGAGATCCGCCGACGGAATTGGCCACAGATTTTCCCGTACCACCGTGCAGATTGACTCCGGAATAGTTATTACTGGCCAGCAGCAGCGAATAGTCGGCAGACCAAAGCGCGGCAGCAAACACGTCGGAGACGCCAGGTTTTCCTCCGCGATAGCACGTGTTGCCTTCGGTCATGCGTACGCGCGCCCCCATCTTGCTGGCTGCGGCCGATGCGATATTCGCCGTGTTCTGCACCTTTTGCATCGTCGCCGGTTTCAGCAGGTTCGAAATGTTGACGTCGGGGTTCGTCGCCGGGCCGCCAAAATAATAGTGATGAGTCAGTGTCGTTACGTGTGGCGGCGACTGGATCGAAAGCCATTGATCGGCAATCTCAGTGAGCCATGACGCGTCGCTCGCAACATCAGGCATCCCGAACTTTGCGGCGGGCACCCGAGCTGCGATCGCGCGCGCCAGCGCGAGCCATTCTTCCAGGTACGCCTTGGCCGACCATGTCTTCGGATCGCGCAGATGATGGCTAAACAGATCCACCTCGTTTCCGATCTGGAAATACTGGAGCCGGTCTCCCAGCGTTTCGGCCACGAAGACCGCCTCCTCAGCGGCGCGCACCGGCGTATTCGTTCCCATCCCGATGCCGTACACGCAAGTCCAGCCAGTGGCTTGAAGGAACTCCGACAAATTCCTGACTGCCTCCACCGTCACCCCGTAGTACTGAGCCTTCGGCTCGCCCACGACCTCACGGACTTGAGGATGCTCTGGCTCGGGAGAATCAGGCGTAGGTTTCCAGTATGCGAACTCACTGGTGTTGCCTCCGAGGCGCAGAACGCCAATTGACGAGAGTGCTTTGAACTCGCGAATCAAGCCGCTGTTCTGCGCCGAAAAGAAACTCGAGTCCGCGAGTTGCTGGACTTCATAAGACAGGCCGACAAAGTCGAGCGGCATATGCGGACCAGTCGCATCGCTGGGAATGGCGAGGGCAACCCGGACGTTGCTTTGGCCCTGCGCATGAAGACGCGTTGCAGCCAGAGTGCCGGCTGCGGTAACAAGAAATTTTCGTCGCGTGAGCATCGAGCCTCCCGATTCATCGCTGCTGGGCTTTCAGCACCCGCAGTTTTCGGTCACGAAGGATACGACAAATCGCGGTAATTCCACATGAGTCTTTTGTCGGGGTCGTCGTCCGTGCCGTTGTTTACGACTTTCGGCTTGGGAATGAAATCAGTTTGGCCACGGCTTGCTTTGCCTCGTCCGGCTTGCGCACGTAGCTGCGCGGGCGATTGTTTGCAGGAGGCCAACTGGATCTATGACGGGAGGAAAGGCTTCCAGCGATCCAACATAACTTTTAATTCAGCAACCTCTTCCGGGCGAAGGCTTGGAAGTGGCGGACGCACTGGGCCTGCCGCCATTCCAAGCAAGTTCATCGCCTGCTTCATTACGGAAACCTCGTACCCTTTGCGACGCGCGCGCAACTCGTAGAGAGGGATCACGTAGGTGTTCATCAGCTGCATCAGAGCCGAGGAATCCCCCGCCGAAGCGACCTCATGGAGTTTCAGAGAAAGTTTTGGCGCCACCGTCGCAATGCTGGATGTGTACGTACGGATGCCGATGCTGTAGTAGCCGGGGACACAGTCATCGCCAGCTCCGCCAATCCAATAGAGCCGGTCTCCAACGCGATTCATAATCCGCTCGTAGCGGCGCAAGTCGCCTTGGCCATCCTTCCAGCAGACCAGCGTGGGAATTTCCTCCGCTAGACGTTCCACCCACGCGGGTTCAGGATTTACCCAGTCGCGGCTGTAGACGATCATTCCCAGCGGGGTCGCCGCACCGATTGCTTTGTAATATTCCGCGAGTCCCTGTTCATCGGCGTTTGGATAATACGGTGGCAACGCCAGGATGGCATCCGCACCGGCCCGCTCCGCTTGCTGGGCAAACTCGATCGCGATCGGCCAGTTGAATCCGGCGCTCGCGATTACAGGAATCCGGCCGTGCACTTCCTCTACTGTGGCCTTTACCACTTGTAAATGCTCCGCGGGAGTCAGGGAATACATTTCGCCCGTCCCGCCCGCGGCGACGATGGCAGCAGGCGCATTCTCCATGAGGCTTTGAAGATTCTTGCGAAGTCCGAGGATATCCAAGGACAAATCCGGCTGCAGCGGCGTGATCGGAAATGCAATCACTCCACGAAGTCTGGTGCGGAGTTCTTCAGGCTTCATTCGTTCACCCACGCGAACGGAGCCGAAGCGTAAAGTTGACGGCGCAAGAACCGCTGAAGTGGCCAGGACGCCCGCTCCGTCCAGGAACGTCCGGCGCGAAAAATGTAAGGACATCTTCCTTTCCCTCGCTAACTTATTTGGTCACCGTAGTGACTAAATCCTTTTTGTCAGCTCCCTGCTTCCCAAACGATACCCCAATAACAATGTGGAGACAGCAAGACATTACACGTTACGAGTGAGCTGGCGCGACTGAAGTCTTAGGGGGAGATGGCGATTCGCAGGCACGAGAGCGTTGCGCGCGAGTGCATCTCGAGCTCAGCTGCGCGGATGGGTTCAGACGAATCACATTTTGGTCGCGGACGAAGCACACCAGAGTGGCGCTACTCCTCGCGCAGAGCCTGCATTGGATCGACCTTCGCTGCGCGCAACGCCGGGACATAACACGCCAGCAACGCCGACATCAGCAGCAGAGCCGCGACACCGCCGAACGCCACAGGGTCCAGCGCGCCGACTCCGGTGAACAGGCTGTGCATCACGCGGCCGACAAAATAGGCGCCGGCCAACCCAACCAGCAAACCGATTCCGGCAAGCGTCATTCCCTCGCGGATTATCAATCGCACGACGCGGTTTTGGCCGGCGCCGAGGGCGATTCGTAATCCGATTTCATGCGTTCGTTGCGCCACGGCAAAGGACATCACGCCGTAAATCCCCAGCGCAGCGAGCAGCAGAGCCAAGCCCGCGAAACTTCCAAACAGAAAAGCGCTAAAACGATCGCCGGCCATCGATTCGTCCTTGATTTGATCCATGGTCTTGACCTCCGCGAGCGGGAGATTCGGATTCATGGAAAGGACGATCTCTGAAATGCTTTTCGTCAAGGCGGCGGGATCGACTGAAGCGCGCACCGCTACGTTCGACCCCGGCCATGGGCTCTGCCAGAACGGAACATCAATTTCCGGGAATCCCTCGCCTCCCACACCGCCGTTATGAACGTCATGGTAGACCCCTACGATCTGCCACTCGATGTAAGGCCCGAGCTTGGTGACGCCGGGAATCAACTGTTCGACGGCGATGCGCTGGGTCAACGGATCGACGCCGGCGAAAAAGCGCTTCACGAATATTTCGTTCACCATAGCCACAGGAGCGCCGCCGGCCAAATCCTGATCGGTAAACTCTCGTCCCTCGTCCAAGCGGATTCCGAACGTGCGGAAATATTCTGGCGTGACCATATTGAATCCGGCGCCGGGACGCTTGGAAGGATCGTCCACTGTTTTCCCGACAATTTGAAAAGGCATGCCAAAACCCGTGCCGCGAAGGGGCATGCCTGTGGAAATGGACGCGGCCGAAACGCTTGGTAGAGCCTTAATTCTGTCGAGGAGTTGGCGATAGAAAGAATTAATCTCGTCCGCGGAAGTAAGCTGGTCGTGCGGAACCGGGAGGTCAAAGGTCAGCAGATGATCGGTGCGAAAACCGAGATCCACGTGCTCGACGTTCCACAAGCTGTGAATGGCCATTCCTCCACCTGCGAGCAAGCTGAGCGCCAGCGCGAATTCGGCAATCACGAGTCCGCGGCGCAGCCCGTGCCGGCCTCCACCGTACGCAGTGCGGCCGCCTTCCTTCAGCACGTCGTTCAGATTCAGGCGCGACGATTGCCAGGCCGGTGCACAACCGAAAAGCACGCCCGCGAGGACCGTGGCCGCTACAGTGAAAAGCAACACCGGAGGATTCAGGCGGACATTCGCTTCGTAGGGCAGAGTGAATGGCGGCATCATCAGCAAAATAATTTTCAACAGCACCCATGCCAACGCAATTCCTAAGATCCCTCCGATCGATGCCAGCGCAACGCTCTCGGCGAGAAACTGGCGAAATAGCTGCCAACGGCTAGCGCCGACCGACGCGCGCACGGCAACTTCCTTGCGGCGCTTCGTGGCGCGCGCCAGCAGCAAGTTTGCGACGTTGGCGCAGGCGATGAGCAGCACAAATCCTACAGCACCCAACAGCAACCACAGCGCGCGAATCACGTCACGATCAAGAAAATCGTTCTTCAGCGGCGAGACGATCGCGCCCCAGCCTTTATCCGATTTCGGGTAAACTTCCGCGATGTGCTGCGTCACCCTGTCCATGTCCGCGTTAGCCTGTTCGACGGTGACTCCGGGTTTTAAACGTCCCATAACGAGCAGCCAGTGAAAATCGTGATTGATCTGCTCGGACTTGAAAGAGAGCGCGATGCCGAGCTTTTCTCGCCCGCGATCGAGCGGGCCGGGGCCGAGGACTCCGACTACCGTGTACGGCTCGCCATCTAGCCGGATGGTGGTGCCCACGATCGAGCGGTCGCCACCGAAACGATCCAGCCAGAACCGGTGAGTGAGAATCGTGACGTGGTCCTTGCCCGCCTCGCCTTCCTCCGGCAGAAAATCGCGGCCAAGTAAGATCGATTGCCCCATCACCGTGAAAAATCCCGGCGCTGCTCTCCATGCCTGCACCTGCTCCGGGTGGCTGGCGGTCGCGAGATTCACGCCCGTGCCGCTCCATGCCGCCAATCCTTGAAAGACGGTACTCTCGCGCTTCCAATCGAGGTAATCGCCGGCGGCAACCACGTTGCGATCACCCTGGATTTTCGACCAGACCATCACGACTTCGTTGGGATGATAGTAAGGCAAGGGCTCGAGTAGGGTGGCATACACGATGCTGTAAATCGCGGTATTCGCGCCAATGCCTAGCGCCAGCGCAAGGACGGCGACTGTGGCGAAACCGGGATTTTTGCGGAGCAGCCGGAAACCGAAGCGAAAGTCACGCCAGAGATTGTTCATGCCAGAGTCCTTAGGCTCCCGGAGCTGGAGCTATTTGGAATAGTTCAAGCAAACGCTGCGCGAAATGCCGCCCCTGAACATAGAACGCCCGCGCGCGAGGAAATGTTCCGTGACGCCCTCGACCGTTACAGGTTGTAACACATGAGATCTGAATTTCCAACGGCAATCAGAGGGTCTGCGAAGTTCACGACATGGCAGCGCTGAGAAGAGGAGGCCAACACCCGATACAAGGCAAAATCGCGCTGGACACGCTGCCACGCTCGCTTTTCGAAGATGTCGAAGACCCTGTCGGTGATGGGCTTGGCAGTCGTCGCGACGGAGTAACACGCGTCGCCGTTAGCGGGCAGGCCATTCATGTGTATCTGGCCCCAGCACGCGAGATGATCGTCCTGAACCAGGCTGGAGAGATTCAATCGCGCATCAATATCGCCAGTACGTTGTCCCAATTTGCAAAGACGAAGGGCTACAAGGACTCTTACGTGGACGGGGATGAATTCTCGCCATCTGGAGATTTGTGGCTTGTAGGTCATCTGGAAGAGCCCGCAGACAGTTCGTCGGATTTACTGCCCGCTCGTAATTTCGTCGTCCGAGTGACGCCAGAAGGCCAGCTTCAAGTTCCTTACCCGCACGTCGGCGACGAGCCTCCCGGGCATTATCTTCCGCAATTGATCGGTTTCACGCAGTCGAATGAGCCCGTGGCTTTAGTGACTGCACGCGACTCCATCCTTGTGCAAAAAAGTCCTTACTGAAATGCTGTGTCCGGTGAACGCTCCGGGCTCAACTGGTCGATGCATCATCCGTGCGTTGCAAGGAAGCTCCGTGCGAAGAGGGAGTTGAAACTTCCGGTGTTTGGCGAGTATCCTTCGCCGGGAGCGGGACCCGAAAAAACAGTCCCTATCAAACCACCGCATGAAGGTGAAAGCTCTTCTGCTCAGTTCTTTTAGCCGGTGCATTTGGCAAATCGCCGTCCTGGGTTTCGCCATCGCATTGCCAATCACTGCGGCCGCCGCTCCGAACCGGCGACTCACTCCAGCAGATGTTCTTTCTATCATGGAACGCGTGGCGGATTGGCAGCTCGCGCATCCTTCCGCGCACCCCACGACCGACTGGACGCAGGCCGCGGGAGACGCGGGGATGATGGCTCTGGCGGGCATCGCAGGTGACCCGAAATATCGTGACGCGCTGCTCGCGATGGGCGAGGCCAACGGCTGGAAACCCGGACCACGCTTGTATCATGCTGACGATTTGGCAATTGGCCAAACGTACGCAGGTCTTTATTTTCTCTATCGCGACCCGAAAATGATCGCGCCGTTACGGTCGCAGCTCGACGCCATTCTCTCCGCTCCACCGAACGTCCAGAATCTGGATTTCCATCAGTCTAACGACCAGGTCACCCGACTGTGGTCCTGGTGCGATTCACTGTTTATGGCGCCGCCCGTTTGGATGCAGCTCTTCGCCGCCACGGGCGACGAGCGCTATCTCGATTTTGCGGTGAAGAATTGGTGGCGTACGACGGACTATCTTTACGATCCGAACGAACATCTCTACTTCCGTGACAGCACCTATTTCGACCGGCGCGAAACCAACGGCGAGAAAATCTTCTGGAGCCGCGGCAATGGTTGGGTCATGGCTGGGTTAGTCCGCATGCTGCAGTTGTTGCCGGCAAACTATCCGAGCCGCGCACGGTTCGAGCGATTGTTCCGAGAAATGGCGGAGACGATTCTGGGTGATCAGCAACCCGATGGGCTGTGGCGTTCGAGCTTGCTCGACCCGGAGAGTTATCCACTCAAGGAGTCGAGCGGCTCGGGTTTCTACACGTACGCGCTAGCTTGGGGCGTGAATCAAGGTTTGCTCGACGGCGCAAAATTTAAGCCCGGGATCCGCAAAGCGTGGTCAGCCCTTGTCGATAGCGTGGACGGCGACGGCAAATTGACGCATGTTCAACCGATCGGATCCGACCCGAAAACGTTCGCAGACGATTCCACCGAAGTATATGGTGTTGGCGCGTTTCTGCTGGCGGGCAGCGAGGTATACCGCATGGTGGTGTTCGAGAATGCCAAGCCGCTGGCGATCGAGGTGACGAATCCCGCCGAATTCTACCGCCATTCCGAAACGGTGGAACTGAGTCTCCCTCGATTGGGCGGTCGAGGACTGCGTTCGACAAACCTGGCAGTGATGGACGGGCTCGGGTCCCGCATTCTCGATTCGCAGACTTATGCCAGCGAACCAGGGCGGCCGCCGGACACCTTCATTTTCCAGACGGATCTGGCGCCAGGGGAGACGCGGACCTACTACGTCATGGACGTTTCCGCCTTGGCTGCCGTGCCGCAACCGATTGTGAAAACCTACGCCCGGCAAATCGGCGAGCGCTACCGCGACATGGCCTGGGAGAGCGATCGAATCGCGCACCGTGCCTACCAGCAAGACTTGATTCCAGCTGAGGGCACAGTGAGTAGTGGCGTGGATGTGTGGGTCAAGAGCACGCGCGCCATGGTGATCGACAGGTGGTACAAGAGCGGCGATTATCACAAAGATCATGGCGAAGGATTGGACGATTATCGTGTGGGGCGCAGCAGGGGGTGTGGTGGCGTCGGCATCTGGGACGGTCATACCTATTACGTGTCGAGCAATTACCGCAGCGCACAAATCATCACAACCGGGCCGGTCCGTTCCGAGTTCGAGCTGACCTACGATCCATGGGATGCCGGAGAAGGAAAAATCTCCGAGACCAAGCGCATCCGCATCGACGCCGGTTCCAACATGACTCGCGTCCAAAGCATGTTCGCCGCGAGCCATCGCCCGACGTTCGACGTGGGGATCGGCATCGCACAACGTCCAGGTGACGGCGCAATTGCCAAGAACCAAGAAGAGGGTTGGATAAGTTATTGGCAGCCCGCCGACCGGGATCGTGGAAACATAGGATGCGCGATCATACTACCGGACAAGATCGAGGAATTTGCCACCGAAAGCGCCACGCTCCCGAAGCTGACGCCAACGGAACTGGTTACTCCCAACGACGAGGGCTTGCCGCCAGTCGCGAATTTGCTGGCCGTCACGTCGGCGGATACCGGCAAGCCATTCATTTACTATCTCGGTGCGAGTTGGAGCGAGAGCGGCGATTTTCCCGCGGAAACTGACTGGGAAAATTGCGTGCGACAATTCGTCGGAGAGCTTCATGCACCGCTGAAAGTGAAACTCGAAAATAAATAGCCGTCTCGGCTGACGGACAGAGGCGTCGCGCATGCAGCAGCGTAACCTCGCGGAGACACACTCCGCCAATCCGGGGCCGCGCGAAATTGCATAGATTTACGCACGGTGAAAGTGAAACTACGAGCCGAACCGCTCAAGCTACTTTGCGCGGGGAGGGAACGATTTAAACGTCTTGGATACGATCTGTTGTACCTGCTTTTCCATATCTTTCATGCCTTTGTGAGGGTCACGGATCTTCTTCGTTGTCGTGGCGGTCCAAACGGGCTGGTTCGACTTTGCGTCGACGAGGTGAAAGACGACATGGCCATCAACGGAATACCACACGTTCTGGGGGATTCCATAGACGGGTCCCTGTGGTTCGTTCAGGCGCGGCGCGGGGCCCGCATGAAAGCCCTCGACGTCTGCTGTAAGGTCCGCGGCGCCTGCTTCGTATGAGATGAAAAAATCTGGATTGGAAGGATCCTCGACGAAACCTTTCTCCGCCAGGTTGCGATCAACATCCTGAACAATCTTCTGGTCAATCAGCGCGTCGTTCTGCTTGCCTTGGCGCGTGACGATGCGATTCTGGCGCCACGCGTACCGCTTCCGAGTCGCGAAATCGAAATTCTTGTCGAAATTCGTGGTGACTTTTTGCGCCGCAATGCTCGCGCCGATCAGCAGAAAGGCGCCCGCTATTGCCACCCCCACGACGATGGACCGCCTCACTTTGTCTGCCATCCGTCGGCGTTGATCACCAGTTGTCGTCCGTGCGATGCCAGGTCTTATCCGGGTTGTAGCGCTCCATCGCCGCCGCGATTTTTGCAGTATCGGGACCAAGGTCCTTTTGGTAGACGATTCCGCTGTAGCTGACGATGAAAGTCTGGACACCGGTGACCTTGTACTCGGCGGGCCAAGCCACCATCGCAAATCCGCCAATCATCACGCCGTTGATCACGTAGTCAAGTTCTCCGTTCGGCGCAGCTGGGCCCTGACCCTTCAGAACTTTGAAATAGTAGCCGTGGAAAGGCTCGCCTTTGGTCGTGTAACCCTCTTGAATCGCTTTTGCGATTGTTTCGCTGACCGGACCTTCCCAGCTTCCATTTGAATTTTTCCACGCCAGACCGTCCTGTTTGCCGTCCGTGCTAATCGTTCGCTGAGCATACTGATTGACGCCGGAGTTGTCGTGAATTACCGAGGCGTATTCCTCTTGTGCTTCCACGAAGCCTCGGCAAATTTGAATGGCGTCGAGTTCGTTGGCTCCGATGCGCCGGTAAAGGACCTCGTCGTGACCGGTCTTTGAATCGAAATACCATTTGGCGCCTTTCTTGACCAGCGGAACCGGCAACGGCCATTCCTCCTCGCCTACCAGGATCGTGGCTTCGTTCGGATTCTTCGGATCAATGACGACGGAATTCTTTTTTTGGGCGCGCTCCGCAAATGCAGTTGCGTTGTTTTTGTCCTGGACGTGGTCGGCCGTGCTCACCAAGTCTTCACCATCCTGGCCGAACATCGCTGTCAGCGCCGGCAGGTCATAGTCTGCCGCTGCTTTTATCAGTGCGGCAGATGCTTCCTGCGGCGTCGCAAAT
>Ga0210390_10002408_pt1 | contig 16629 bp, 22 predicted proteins | sample IncBWH11OmetaG_FD_161050 | JGI IMG/M metagenome (GOLD analysis project Ga0210390, IMG submission 161050) | Forest soil microbial communities from Barre Woods Harvard Forest LTER site, Petersham, Massachusetts, United States - Inc-BW-H-11-O ... | reverse complement strand
CGTGCGAACCTAATTCAACTAACTGCGCATATTGCCAACCGTTGCGCCACATCCAGTACAACCGCACCGCGAGTTTCCTGGCCATGGCCACCTTGGCAATCCTTTTCCCCCGGCGCATCGTCAGGTGTACATACCGACGCCGCCAGTCCGGGTTACACCGTGCGGCCGCTTGCGCTGCTTCTCCCAGCAAATAGCGTAACAACGAGTTGCCCTGCTTGCTGATGTGTCCCAGCCGTTGCTGGCCGGCACTGGAGTTCTCACTGGGATTCAGCCCGGTGTAGCTGCCGATCTTCTTGCCGCTGGGAAACCGCTCCGGGGTCCCGATGACCAGAATGTAGACCAGCCCGGTGATGGGTCCCACGCCAGGGTGAGTCATTAGCCGTACCACGGCGGGCCACTTCGCGGCTTCCTGCTCGACGGCTCTGGTTAACTCCGCAATCTTGGGATCCAGCTGGTCCAGCAGCTCCAGTAACTCTTTCCGGCGCCGACTGGCCCAGGGAGCCAACGAAAGTTTCTCTAGCAGTGTTCGTCCCGGTGCGCTGAACAGCTTTTTCTTCCAGCGATAGCCCTCGTTCATCGCCACGGCCTGCAGCTGATTCATGATCCGCGTGCGCATCTGCACCAGCCGATGCCGGTGCCAAAGCAGTTGTCGTAGATCCCGATTCTCCGGATTCGGTGTCCAGATTCGAGGAAACGATTCTCCAGAAGCAACCTCAACAGGAGTCGGCCATCCTCGCGGTCGGTTTTCTGCTTGCGGCCTCGCTGTCTCTTGATCTCCGCTGGATCTCCTGTCCACAACTCGAAACCCAGCTCTGCCAGTAACCGCTCGAACCAGCGCGAATGCCCGGTGGCCTCCATCCCCACGCGTACGTTCGCTCCTCGCTGCTTTAGCTCCGTGTAGAATCGCTCGGCTTCTCCATCGCTGTGATTTAATCGCCGATCTCCGCACTCACCAGTTTCCTGATCCATAAAAGAGATTTGCTGAAAGCTCGGGTGATAATCTACGCCTATAATCAACATGTCTGGCTCCTTTCTCCCGAGCCTTGGTCGTCGAACAACCACAGTCTACTCGGGTCGAGGGAGCCAGCATTGTTATGGAATCAGTGGATTCAAGTGATTTCCGATTAGGCGACCTAACCGTTAAAGTGCCTTTCCTTCGACGTTGCCCCGAGGCGTGATCAGGCCCACGTGATCGATCCCCGCTCCGCGCATCAAATCAATCGCGCGCGCCACCTGTGCGAACGGAACCTCTTCGTCACCTTTCAAGAAGGCCACCTTATCGGCGCGATCCTTGAAAATATCAGAAAGGCGTGCGCTAAGGGCGTCCCAGTCGCATCGGTCCTGGTTAATCATGAGCTTTCCGTTTTGCATTACTTGAACCACAATGATGCGGGGATCGACTGGCTCGGGTTTCGATTCCGGCGTTGGAACGAGGGCGGGCAATCCAGTGGGTACACTCGGCGTGATCACCATGAAGATGATGATCAGCACCAACAGTACGTCAATCAACGGAACAATGTTGGGATCCGAAACCGGTCCGCGTTTACCTCCACAAACTGCGATTCCCATGGCAGGACTCCTTATCGTCTGCGCCGCCATGCGGACCACTTTGGACGGCGGAGGTGACAGCGGTGCATCTTTGTTCGCCTGATTTTTTTGACACCACTGCCCATAGGTTTGTGCCTAAAGGATGAGTTATCCGAAAGAAAGGGCAGAGCTTCAGGCAAGATTTCCGGTAACGCGACTTCCAGGACTAGCTGGGTGGAAAATTCTTCAACAATTTCTGCATGGCCTTGTCGAGGTTTTTCTGTTTCTTCGACTGGTTCGCTCCCGGATCGAGCGTCTTGGTCACGCGTCCGGTCCAAACCAGCTGTTTCGTGGTGGGATCGTACATGTCGAGCACCAGCGTTCCAATACTGATGGTCGTGCTCTGCGCCGTGGCCATTCCGCCGCCCCAGCGCAATCCACCGCCCATGCCGTACGCGTTCCACTGCTTTTCTTGACCAATGGAGCCTTGATACGCGACATACAGATCGGCCTTGTCGCCGTCCACCTTGGTCAGTCCTTTGGACGACAGCTGAGCATCAATCGAATTTTTGATCTGCGTGTCCAGAATCTGGTTCGGATAGGTAGCGCCTTCCACCGTCACCCATTTGTAGGTATGGAATTTTGAGAAGCTCACGCCGGGCATCGCGTTGGTGTTCACGTCCTGGGCCATGGCCGCGCTGCACGCCAGTAGCGCCAGCACCAGCCCCGCGGCCAACCTTGCCGTCCTGCTTGAGTTTTCTTGCATGTCATTTCCCTGCCGTAACAAAGCACGGCGCGACGCATCCGTGTGCGCGCAAACGAACCAAGCCGCATATTACATTTCTCGCTCCCCCCTGCCCATTGTCAGAACTAACAGTCCACCCATGCCCGCCGCCCCATTGTTGCTATCGCGGGTGCCGCACTCTTTGCACTCCTGGCAAATGGTGCGATCCGTCGCCTGACCCAAGATATGCTCCGCCCGGTCACCGCGGGCTATTGTGCCAAGATCACGGCGCACTCGGAAGTAATCCACACGCCTGATTAATGCTGCTAATCGGAAACTGACCCACTACCAGGTGGTGGGTCAGTTTGAATTCTTGCGGTAGCGAAATACATAAATGGCCAGGATAACTATACCTGCGCCGAAAAGAAGGTAGTACTTGCCAGCATCATGGCGAGCGAATCGGTAGTACAAAGCCGATGCCAGCAGTGCTATCAATCCAGCCGTCTTCGGATGGAGTCTTACGAAAGTTACAGGCCTGTCGATCGACTACTGGCGGATTCAGGCTGAAGACATGCGCGGGGGACTCCTGAAGCGTCCCACAATTGCGCCGCCCCCTCGGAGCCGCACGAACGCATACGTGTGCTCGATGCAAGTGACAGACTTCGATGGAACGGCAAAAGCAATTTTGAAAAACGCCGGCCAGGTCGCACTCGAGAAGTTTGCCGTTCCTGGCAGCAGGGGAATACTCTTCGTCTAAGAGATCGCTTCTATTTCTGCTCCTGCACCAGCGGCAACTGCGACATCAGTTGCAGGTCAACCATCGCCTGAATGCGCCTGTCCAATTGGAAGAAAGTCGCCGTCTTCTGTCCCGTCAACACTCCTAGAAAGATTGGCACGTAGCGTATGCGCAATTGGGCGACCTGCTCATCAACCGCCAAAGCTCTCTTGATTAAATCTAACGCCTGCTCATTGCTAATCGTTCCCCAAGAACCCGCATACTCTTTCATCAGTGCGTACTTCTCGTCGTTAATTTTAACGAGATCTGCAGTGTATTGATCGTACACCGGCCAGAACCTCGTCGCATCTGCATCGGTGAGCGTCAAATTGCCCGCGATCAGTTGTTTCTTTTTCGAGCGGATATCCTTTCGGAGCATCTCAATGTCTTGGTCCAGCGCAGCTTGCGAATTGGGGGCAGCGGTGGATGTCGCTTGCGTTCCACCGGACGCCTGCGCCCGCGTACTCCACGCCGATACTCCAAATACACCCAGCAGCAAAAACCCTGTCACCAGCATATGTTTCATGGATCGGTCTCCTTAATGTATTTTCACCTGGCGGCAAACCTAGCTGTGACGATCCACTTCGTAGCTGTCCTCCTCGTCCTTTCTCTCTTGGCAGGAAACCAGTCCGGGGCCACCCTCGGAGCAACGTGCGACGAGACTTCGAAGGTTCCGCGATACTGCGCGGAACGTTCTCCGGACGTAATTGTCAAAAGTGACAGGTCGTTGCACTCAGATAAAACGATGTGGGCTGAGCGATACTTGGCAGCAAAATAGCGTAATTGTGGGCAACAGAAGACTTTTCATCGGCCAACGCCGATTCAACTCCTAACATTTACGGGAAATCTGACTCTTAGTGATTTCCGGTAACGGGACCTGACTTTTCTCTGAGGTTCAGAACTTTGACTCGCATTTCCAAAGATAAAGACACCTCAAAGAACGGACTTTTGTTGTGGCTGGTGGGTCGCAGATGCAATGGAGTTGAGCAACTACCGTGACACGGTGCTGCGCGTCAGAAATTCGAGGGTACGCTTGCTCCGGTTCTTTCTTGTTGGACTGCGTTTCTTTCGGTTCACACTCGCACTCACCCTCAATCTCGAACGTGTAAACCAATCGATACTTAGTAAGCTGCTCTGTACATCCCCGACACTCAAACTGGGATTGTTGAGCACTAGTCACCGCGGATTCTTTTAGGAGCGGATGACCACTTAGAACAACCACAGAATCAACTGCACCGTCCTGCCGGATGGTGACACGTAAATCTACATCGCCCGTTGTGCGCGTCGCTCGTGCTACTGGTGGATAAATGGGCTGTACGAGCTTGGTCAGGGCAACGCCGCTCTGGGGACTCTCGGAATTGGTCACGCCTTGAGCAGTGCAGACTTTATGCGGAACCGACAAGAGTACGCACAATCCTAGACCGAATGTGATTATCTCGCGGTGAAATATGCCCATGTGCTCTCTGCTGACCTGAAGCAAGTATATGCGCAGGACGCTAATCTGGATAGCTCCTGGTAAACGCTCTATCGGACATCAAGTGGATTTTCACATGCCATGCTGCTCAATTGCTCCACATGGTTGATTGCGGTCGGCTCTCCGGAATACCTCAGAAACTTAGCTTGACGCGTGCGTTAGCACGCGCAGGACGAGCGCCCCCGCTGCAACCACCAGCATGAACACGGCGGGCCCAATGCCTTTGATGTCACCAACGCGCAGATGCGACACGACCGCGCCCACAAAATAAATGACAAGGCCAACGCCTGCAGCCAAGCCCGCCCATGGTAACCAGATGCCCAGGACAAGGCCCAACGCACCGGCAAACTCACAAACGGCTAGGAGCAGAAAGCGCTCCAGCGGTACGCCGACTACCTCGTGGACCACATGAACTACCTTCGGGTCTCGGCGAACCTTGGCGACTGCGGAGAACGCTACCATCGCCGCGAACAGGATTGTAATGAACAGATACGCAGTATGCATGCAAGGCTTCCCATCAATTAGTTCAATTGCTTGGCATCGATCAAGAGATTACATCAGAAAGCCGCCCTGTCACGCCAGCGCTCGCCGTTGTAATTCTGCCGAAGGCCATCCGAGAGGATGACGGACAATTCGGAATTAATCCACATGCCATCTGATTAACCCTTCTACTGGCAGGCTCAAACCGTACACTGCTCGACAACTAAAATGTTGGTGATGACATCACAAACGCATTAGGGACGTGGGAGATTTCTACTCATGACCACCAATGCAATCCTACTCAGTTCGCTCGCCCTCTTAACGTCGCTCGGCACCGCAACCTGGGAAAAAGTGCCTGAAAAATGGGATTTGAAGGACGTTTATCGCATTTTACAAGATTCTCCGTGGAGTCCTGCAGAATCCAAAATCGAGGGAAAGCTCTCGCCGGGGGAACTGAACTCCCAAACGGGGTTGGTTAACGACTCTCGAAGCAATCCGACCGATGCGACGACTCCTGTTCCCGGAATCCGAATGAGTCACAGCAAGCCTCAACCAGCAACCCCGGTACTTTGGTGGTCGTCGAAAACAATTCGGCTCGCAGAGCAGCGACTGCGTCAGTTGGAGAATCCTTCACAGTCCACCGGTCCACTACGGGTGGAAGACCTGCAAGATTATGTTCTCGCGATAGAAGGCAGCAAGCAGTTGCGAATATTCCGCGACGCCAAAGACGATTTGCGTGACACAGTGTTTCTCGAACTCCCAAACGGCGCGACTCTGGACATTGCGAGTGTGCAGTTTGTTGAAGGAGTGGAAGGGGAAGAGCCGCGCACCGAGTTCCATTTCTCCAAACAAATCGAAGGTAGACCGACCCTCGACCCAAGTTCAGAACGTGTCATATTCCATTGCAAAGCTGTGGCCAAAACAGTTTTGCCATCTCGGGAAAATGCGATAGCGCTTCGCGCTGAGTTCAAACCGCGAATCATGCGCGTGCATGGTGTACCGGACCTTTGATGCTGAAGCGCAAATCCCCAAGTCACACCGCCAAACGGGGAACGTACACCTCCCTGCTGATTAGACTCGTGCTTAGACTCGCTTAAGAAACCATCGTTTTTAAAGCGTGTTTTAGAAGTATTTTATAGCTGACAGGAACATTTTCGACGCCGCGCGAATCGAAACGTGCCCGTTAGCGGGCAGATTGCGGGACGGGAGCTGGCTGCGGCAGCAGACCGCGTCGTTTTCCCGCGCGCTTGTTCTCATACAGCGCCACATCGGCGCGCTGCAGAAACTCCTGAGCCGTTTCACCGGGCTTGTAGTCGGTCCAGCCACGAGAGAAATGCAGGCAAATCTTGTCCTCATTGAACGCAAACTCAAGGCCCTCCAAGCGGCCAAGAACGTGACGAACCTCTTCGGAACGGCACTCCGGCAGGATCGCCATGAATTCGTCGCCACCTAGCCGGACCGCAAGGTCGGAACCTCGAATAGCGCGTTGCAAACGATCCGCGAAGCCCTTCAGCAGAGTGTCACCGGCGGCGTGACCGTGATTGTCGTTGATCTGCTTCAAGCCGTCCACATCTACCAGCAGAACAGTAAGCGGCCGGCCGTGCCGTTGCGCGCGGCTAATTTCTTGTGCGAGACGTTGCTCGCCGCTGCGACGGTTGTAAAGTCCCGTGAGCTGGTCGAGCGCCGCGAGTTTGTAGACTTCCGAAGCGAGGGACTCGACCTTGGCTAGCGACTGGATCTGCTCCGCGACCTGGCGATGCAAGCGCCTGATCTGAACCTGTTGATAGATTAAATAGACACTGAAAACTAAAACGAGGCCCACGAGGGCCCGAACGGATTGGTTCAAGAAAAAGGAATAAGTGCCGTCGTCGCGATTGAGCAGTGCCGGGAAAGCGAATGATGCAACGCCGAGCGTGAGGAGCAGAACCACGGCGACCGTCGTGGACCACAACTGCCATTGGCGACGATCAATATTCTGCAAGTGCTCGCGAATTCGCTCAGGTTCCACGTTCGAGCCAAACGGATGTTCAGCGTGGGCAATCGGAGTCGTTTTGATCATGGGCTTTCTAGGATTAACGTCTGTTCGCAGGATGCCAGACCCGCCACTTTCGCTCTATACGTAAGTTTCGCGGGGTTTCCATCTAAGTAACGGCAATTTGCCCTCGTTCGCTCGTTACCGTTGCAGCGCGCCTCGGATTAGCAAGTTAACAAGGCGCCCGTTGCGATCCGTGTGTGTGCTCCTTGAACGCTCGCTTCAACGCGCTGTGCCGCCCATTTCCTGAACCGGCCACACTGTGCTTCCAATCCTGAGCAATTTGCACCGCAGCGCCTTTCAGCTTCGCTTCTTCTTTACCTTCACATAGCGCCTTCGGGCGCCCAAAGGCCCACCAACTCAGGAGATCAAAATGAAGCGAAAGCTAGTGGTGTCGCTGTTTTTTGTTGCAAACGCGACGGTTGTATCCGGTCTAGCCCAACATCATCCAAATCGCTGCTCGCTGGCCACTGCCATAGCCGATGACGGTACCCAACCGCCCGCACCGCCACCGGGGCACCGCACAGGTGCGTTGGTGGCCGATGGAACACAGCCACCCGCACCGCCACCGGGCCGCAGCGCCGCCGCGATGCGAGGCTTATCGGCTTAAGCGGCCGCGAAAGACTGTGAAAAGGGGGGAGAAAGTCCCCAATCTCTCCCTTTTTCGTGTAATATGCGCGCTAGTTAACGAAATGCTAAGTTTACTCGTATGGCTGATGGGTCTCTTGTTGGAATTGGCGATGCTGATCCGCGCCGTGGCCGGCAAGACAGTAACTAAATTTCCCTATTTCTACGCGTATGTATTTTGTGTATTCGGCGTTTCCGCAGGGCTGTACATACTGAACGATGTGACGCCTGCGTCGTACTATAAGTGGTATTGGCCAACACAGTTCGCGACGCTAGTGGCGGGCTGCGGGGTGATCGTTGAAATCCTGCGGCACACTCTTGAGCCTTATCCTGGAGCCGAACGAGTCGCGCGGGTGACGAGCTTGGTAATATTCGCGCTTACCTTCGTATACGTAGGATTAAAGGCCAGGATGCTACCCCAACTCACGCCGCTCGCCGTCACCGTTGAACTCGAACGAGATCTTCGCGTGATTGAGGCGCTGTTACTCACCTCGATTTTGACGATCGTGTTTTACTATCGCATCGAAATTGGAAGGAACGCGAGGGGTCTGATCGTGGGATTCGGAGCTTATGTGGGTACCAGCCTGGTGGCACTGGCGCTGCGAGCGTTCTTGGGTCCCCGTTTCAATGCCACCTGGGGAGTCTTGCAGAGCGGATCGTATTTGTTCGCATTGACAGTCTGGATGGTTGCGCTATGGTCATACTATCCGCAACCGGTGCCATCGGGACGAACGCGTTTGGATGATGACTACGAGGCACTGGCTGGCGCTACGCGAGAAGTTCTGCACTCCTTGCGATCTTACTTCAGGAGGACGGCTCGCTCGTGATAGCTCTGACCATCTACTTGTTGATCGGCGCGGGACTGTTTCTCTTCCTGCTGGTGATGGCGCGGCGGAAGAATACTCCCGTGGAGGGCTGCGGGGAGGAGTTCGTACAAGCGCGGCGCGCGTTGAGGACCTTGCAGCTCGGGCTGCTTCCCGCGAATCTCGTCGAGCGCATTTTTGACCGCGGTGACTTTGAATATGTGACTGCGGAGAGTTCTCGTGAAATATGCAAGCTGTTCCTAGCGGAGCGGAAAAGAATTTCGCTCATTTGGGTCGGCCGTGTTCGCGGTGAGATCCGCAACCTAATGCATTTCCATCTTGGATATTCCCGCTTCCAGTCGAAGTTGAGTCTTAGAACTGAGCTTCGCCTGGCTTTAGACTTCGTTCTTCTATTGTTCGCATGCCGCACACTGCGGTTGTGGTTGTACTTGAGAGGACCATATAGCGCGCCGGCCATGGTTGGAATCGCCGCCGGGGCAGCCGCGCGTGTGTGCCGCATTTCCGAGCAATCCCTGGAATTCTTGAACCCCGTCGCAGGTGACTCGTTTCAAAACGATTCCACGCCCGGGGGTGCCGCTATTTAGTTATGAGCAATCCGGCAAAGCGTAAGGATGTGATGGCGGCTACGCAGGATCTGCGGCGACGCACGCTGGCGCATATACCGCAGCCACTGGAACGCTTGATCTTCCTGTCCTCCACACGCGACTACAACACAGGGCTGTATCGTCACGAAGGACTTGCTCTGCGGTTTTCCGAGGAGGCCTCCTGCGAAGCGCTGGCAGATTGCCACCGCGACGCATTTAACGAATTGGTCGCGGCCTCCTTACGGGACTTGGTTCATCAGTTGAAGCGATATGCGGACAACTCGAAGGCATCCCTCAGTGAATTCATTGGCGCGTGGAGGGAGTTGGAGCCCTACCGCGTGGCAATCCCCGCCGGAGCAGATTCCCTATCGAGCGAACTTCTGTTTTCGAACCTCAAAATTGCTTTGGCTATTTTGGAGACCCGCCTGATGGCGCCGTGGGTGGGGAAACCAAGCGCATCGCCACGCCCGTCACTTGTCCGATGATCTCAGCGTCGTGTGGGTGGGCGAATTGCCGGATGGCCGAACCGGACAGCGGATGCGGGATCAGCGTAAGCTGCGAAGCGCTTAGCTCTACCCACGAGCAAGCGTAGCTATCGCGCAGCTCGATGAAGTAGATTGGCCGGTCGAACTCCGTGCGCCATTCCGAGTAATGCCCGCGGTTCATATGGCTGTCAATTTGTACCAGAGAACCAGGGCGAAGCAACGGATACATGAAGTAATCGTCCAGTCCGATGTAGCCATACTGGCAGTGGCGCACGTCCAGCATCTGAAGTAAAGACACAGGTATCTCACCCCAAACCTCCACCATCCGGGAAATCAGGCTAGTTTTCTCCAGAGTGAATCCGCGATCGAAGCGCACGGGAAAGGTGACGGCCTTGTCGGCGTCCGGCGCTTCGAATGCGGCGAGGTGCGTATTCTGCAGCGGAGTGGACAGCTGATAGCGCATCGTGTCGGCCAGCGAGATTCCGAACAGAGTGAGAAGTTGGGTGAACTTGATCCTATAGATCACGCTGAGGCTGAACAGCTTATATATGCTGGGCACGGAATTCTTGTTTTCAAGCTGCGTAAGCCAGGCGTTGGAGATGGAGAACTCATCGTTTTCGGACTCTTGCGCGATTCTTCTACTAAGTTCCTCAACCTCTCGCGTGGTCACACCGAGCCGATTGCGGATTTCCCGAAGCTGGTCTCCCGGACGAACTCCTGGCAACATGCTCGCGCCTTGCTTCCTTCAATACAAGTTCGCAGCGGACAAAGCCTGTCCGCCTGCTTAATTAGTTGGTTGTTTCAGACTACAGGAACCCCCCGGAAATGGCACGTCCGGGGCCCGCGTTGTGCAGGCTCAGGGCATTGAAAATACAGTCGAAAATTAGAAAATGCAAAAGTTTGCTTTCAATTGAAAGCAGCATAACGATTTGCGAGGCACTTCCGGGGTTTCTGCAACGATGGCGCAGATGTCGGGCGGCCGTGCAGCTGTGAGCGAGCTTATTGCGTTGAACAAGGCACGCGTGATTAAAAAACGGAGCCAGCGTGAGCACAATGCTCATGCGTACCATTACACGCCCAGCGCGTAACAATACGAGCTTACTCGTTACTACCTCGGTCCCGCGGGCGGAGGTCGCAAGAGGACTTTCGAGCCAAAGTCCGAACGCAAACTCCGAACGAACAGACGGTTCACTTTTCGCATCAACCGGCTGTAGAACGCTAGGCACGTCCTCACGATTGTGCGAAGCTGATCCGTCGTCGAGCTCAGCATGGAGCAGAAACCATGGGCGGTTTCTCCGGCGCGCCGGTAAATCCCGGCGGCCCCTATCGTGAGCACCGCGAAGTGCCGCGATATACACTGATAGCCAGCATCGAGCTGCGCGAACCGGAGACGGACACGCGCATCTCGGGGCGAATCTCTGAAATCAGCCGCAAGGGATGTTATGTGGACGTGCTTATCACCTTGCCGCAAGGTACAGCGCTGGACGTGCGCATTTCACGGGATCAAGGCGTCTTCCAATCAAAAGGGAAGATTGTTTATGTGCAGGAGGGAATGGGGATGGGAGTCGCCTTCGTCGAGACCGCTCCCGAGCAATTGAAGATCTTGGATACCTGGCTTGCAGAGATTTCTTCTTAGTACCTCGCTCGGAATTCATTGTCGAACGTGCGGCGAAAGTGCGTTCGGCGGCGATTTTAAAGTTTTGCGGCGCTTGCGGTAAGATGACCGCACGCAGTCATATGGGGAGGAGCCCGGTGGGTTTCAGCGCCAGCACGCGGCAGTTGGGAAACGTGACGGTTGTGGACGTACGCGGCCGGTTCACATTGATCGAAGGGCAAGCGGTTCATGAACTGCTGATGGATCTTTTCGAGGATGGACGTAAGCGCATTCTTCTGAATTTTCGGGACGTTTCTTATCTCGATAGTTCGGGAATCGGCCAGCTGATACGGGGCCTATATTCGGCGAGGAAGAATAATGCCGAGCTTCATGCCGTGGACCTTAGCCCGCGCGCTCGGGAAGTATTGCACATGACCAACCTGCACACCGTGTTCACGGATTTTCCTGACGAACAGACAGCGCTGCGCACATTCGGTTCCCAATACTAGGCAGCATCAACCGTGATTTAGATGTGTTCGCCGCCTGCGCAATCGGGGGAGCCAGCGCGACTTTGCCTCGCCGAAGTGCCTCGGGCTATTTCTGAATCACCCCACAGGCGATTCGCGCGCCGGAGTTTCCAGCGGGATCTGTCTTGTAGTCGTCCAGGCTTGCATGAATCACAATCGAAGTGCCGCCCGGCTGGAACAGTGAGGTAGGACCCTCGCCCAGAGTGACGTTCGTGTCCAGCATCGAAGCGGTGGCGTGTCCGTCCGCACCCACTTCGATGTTTGGCAAGTCGCCGTTGTGCGGACCTTCCGGATTGTCCTTACCGTGCTTCTTGCCCGCCGGGTTGAAATGCGGACCGGCGGTCTTGAAATCGGGTCCTTCGCATTTGCCCACCGTGTGAATGTGAATTCCGTGCAGTCCTGGCGGGAGTTCTGCGACATCAACGTCAATGCGCACGCCGCCCTCGGACGGGGCAAACGCGGCCGTGCCGATTTTTTGTCCGGAGGCGTTAACAATATCAGCGTGTGCGGATTGTGCGAGTTGCGCGCGTGGCGGCTGCTGTTGTTGCTGCGATGGTTTGGAATTGCCTTGTGGATTCGGTTGAGCTTTGGCCGGTTGGACAATTGCGCTCGAGAAAAACACGATGGCAAGGACAAGGACTGAGTGCGGCTTCATGGGACCTCCAAACGGCCAGGCGCTGGGCACCAATGATAGTTATAGATGCGGCAGATACAGAAAAGCAACTACGCAGACTCGCAGGGGGGCCATGAAGTGTTCGAGATGTGCTGCTGCAATTCGTGCAAAAAGTCAGCGGTGCGCTTCGTCAGTTCGATGGCGACGCAACCGGACGTATAGCTGACTCAGGCGCAGATGGCGCTACTGCGACCCGAGAGGGCTTACGAGCGGAGCAAGCAGCAGAGCCGGAGGAACGGTCGACGATGGCGCGAAAGGGGCTGGTTTCCTTGACGCGCGTGCGCACACCATCAATGGTTGCCGGGATAGGTTTGTGGCTTTTATTTTTCAGGACGAAAATCCCGATCGCTGGCTCGCTGGGACTGTCGAAGCTGGCGCCGACGCCTACCCCTATCACGGCCGGATCACTCATAATTTCGGCAACGTGCTTCTCTTTGATCTGGCGAGCATTTTCGATTGCGCTTGCAGGGATTTCGGCGGCCTGGACGGCAGCTGATTCCGCAGCGAGCTGCGCGCTTTGTTGCTGGCTGGCGGCACCTTGCGCCGCAGGATTGCCCGTTTCGATGACGCGCGTACGCACGCCTTCAATTTCAGCTGGGATGTTCGCATGCGATGCGCCCGGCGAAGCGAAGATGAGAATGGCAGGCTCTTTTGGTGAATCGAGGCTCATGCCCACGCCGTAGCCCGACACTCCCTCAGTGTTCATAATTTGCGCTGCGTTGCGGGTTGTCACTGCGTTCGCACTTTGCACCGCCTCGGCAGAGGGTTTAGTCGCTGATTTCTGCGTGACCGTGACTGACGACAAACCAGTCAGGCTGCAGCCCGCTACTGCGTGCGGCGTGGCGGTGCCGACAAACGAGAATGTGGGGGTGCCGGTGGTGGTCGCTTTCAACGCGGCCAGCACATCCGCCACCGGGTTTCCAATTGCGCTTGACTCGTTCCCCGCAAACAGCAGAGCCACGGGCTGGGCGGTAGCCGCATCCACCGCAAGTGAGCCGGAGTCTCCATCGCCAATGAAGTTTTGCCCATTGGTCATGTTGCCAACTTCGACCTCATCGTTATACGTCACGGTGAAGTTTGTGGTTGTGCATCCCTTCGTGTATCCGACCGCTTGCATCGTGAGATGTATCATGTCCACGGCGGCGCACGTGAGGCCTGTAGTGCGCCCGCTTTTCGCCAACAATTGGCCCACGGTGGCAGCTATGCCGGAACCGGCTACGGGCGGAGCGGGCTGCGGAACTCCGTTGCTCACGGCACCAAGTTCAAGGATGTCGTCGCCGGCATCCACCTGACCCGTAGTTACCAGTGCGGTTGTGACGTCCACGGGAGTGGCCGGAATTGGTTGCGATTCCAGGCTTATGATGTCGGCCACGGTGCCGATGTTAATCGTGCCGGCCGTCGAGCAGTTCGTTTCAATGATGCCGGGCTGCGTGACTTCCTGACCAACCGTCGCGCCATCGCTCAGGCCCAGTACATGATTATTCGACAGCACGTACAACTTGCCGCCTCCCGTGACCAGGGAACCGAGCGTGCCACCCGAGCAAGTATTGTTACTAGCGCAAAGAGAATTGGCGTTGCTTCCCGAGGATCCCAGTTGCACCGGCACCGCTAGAGCTTGTTGATTAAGAGAGTTCACATTGAACTGCACGGAAGCCGATGCCGATGATTTCGCTTGTGAGACGGCGGTGACCGTCACTACGGCCGGCTCGGTGCTCTGCATGGTCGCCACGGTGGGCACAGTGTTCGGGGCTGTGTACAAGCCGGTTGCGGAAATTGAGCCGCAGGCGCTCATTGTGGTGGCGGTGGCCGTACACGTTAGGCCCCAGGTGACTGCCGTATTCGAAGTGCCCATCACTGTGGCGCTGAATTGAACCGTCTGAAAAGTCTCGACCGTGGTGGCGTTGGCAGATATGGTGACGGTAACCGGCGTCGACGAACCTCCTCCGCCACAACCGGCGAACACGACACTTACGGCGATGAGAATGGCCCACAACCCGCTGCGTGTAATCATCGTCTCTCTCCACAATCGAGCAAATGTGAGCTGAAACGCCAGAAAGCTGTGTGCGAATGCGCCGACGCACGAACCTTTGCGCTACTTTAGATCCCCCGATTGTGCATCCTGGAATTTAAGCTTTATCAGATCCGGTTGATGTGAAAATTTGAAGCAGCCCCTACGATCAGTTATCCAGATGCTCCGGTTGTTGGCAGGGTTTCCTTTGAGATTTCGACATTTTGCACTTTTGGTAATGGGCCCGGCCAGGTTAGCCATTTGCTGGGCGTCAGAACCAATTTGAGACGCAAGCGCTGGGAAGAATCACCGCACACTCAACCTAATTACACAGCGGTAACGGCGCTCCTCGATCGCGGCAGTGGTCCCGCGTAGTCCGTTAAGTTCTTCTGAATGCTCATCTTGCAAAATGTGTCGGCCGCTGGCATGTGCATTGCGTAACTGTACATGTGGTTGAACGAGATTGAATTAAAGCAGGTTTTTGTTAGCGCAGGGTTACAAAAATCAGAGAGACGAGGCCCTAGAAAATGAACTCAGACCAATGGGAAGGGAAGTGGAAGCAAGTGAAAGGTGAAGTACGCGAAAAGTGGGGTCAGTTAACAGACGATGACATCCATGTGATTGCTGGCCGACGCGATCAGCTCATTGGCAGGATTCAGGAGCGGTACGGGCTCGCGAAGGAAGAAGCCACACGGGAAGTGGATGCGTTCATGAAGAGCCTTAATGCCGAATCCGCGCGCGAGTCGTCGTTCAACGAGCGCGAGGAGCGTGCCAAAACCCGGAGTGCCGGTCAGCGGTAGAACAACGTCGAAGTGGGCCCAGAAAGAGCCTTCGCGGCTCAACCCGGGATTGCGTTCCCGGGTTGAGCGCGGGGCCTTCGTCGGTCCGAAGCCCCACCGCTAAGGTTTTTCCTCGTCCAAATACTCTTCGGGAACGTCGTTCTCCGGAACCTCCCTAGTTTTGATCGGGCCTCGATCAGCGTCCGGAGCATTTTCCACGCCGTTGACGATACCAGCCTCGTAGTCCTGTCCCTCTTCCGCCAATTCCGAGACGCTCTCAGAATCCGCTCGTTCGTTGTGCGACAGTCCTTGCACATCGCCGGCTTGCCCTGCGGAGTCAGGGCCGAGTCCGAAGTCGTCTTGCTCGGGAATCGAATTTGAAATCTCTGTGCGGCCGCGTGAGGGTTTCTTGCGGCGAGCGGGTTTCTTCTTGGCCGGCAGCTTCTTCTTGAGAGCGAGTTTTTTCTTGGGAGCAGCTTTTTTCGCAGCCTTCTTCTTGCGAGCAGGTTTTTTCTTGGCCATGGCGAAAGTCTATCATCCGCGTACGACCTGTACAACTTGAGCAAAGCCGCTCGAATTCTGCGACGCAAAGATTTCCAATCGCATCTCAATTCGCATGAGCATTTCATTTTAACGGGTGCATTCGTCGGGCGGCTCGCGCCGCGCCCAAATGACTTTCGGGGTATAGTGTTTCATGCTTAGTCGGCAACGCGATTCCGGGCTCGAACGAATCGGCAATCGGATGGAAAAACAAGCGAAGAAAGGCCCGGACAACAAGCCCGCCAAGGCGAAATTCGATTGGAAGTTGCTTCCCGACGTTGTAGCGCTGATCAAGCCGCGCAGCACCATCCTCGCGATTGGTTTTGGCTTGATGGTAATCAACCGCTTGTCTGGCTTAATTCTGCCCGCATCCACAAAGTACTTGCTCGACGACGTAATTCTCAAGCGTCAAATCCGCCTCTTGCCCGTCATTGTGTCCGCGGTAGTTTTCGCGACGGTGCTGCAAGGGCTTACTTCTTACGCGCTGACGCAACTTCTTTCGAAATCCTCGTGGAGAATGATTTCGGAATTGCGCGAAAAGGTGCAGGCTCATATCGGACGCCTGCCGGTAGCTTTCTATGACGCCAACAAGACCGGTGTGCTGATCTCGCGAATCATGAGCGACGTGGAGGGCATTCGCAATCTCCTCGGGACGGGATTGATTGATTTCGCGGGCGCCATCATGACGGCCTTCTTTGCGCTGGCCTACCTGCTGAAAACGAGCGCCAGCATGACCGCGGTCGCGTTCACCGTGCTGGTTCTCTTCGGAGTGGGATTAAATCGTGCGTTCAAAACCATCCGGCCGAAATTCCGGGCTCGGCCGAAGATCAATGCCGAAGTTACGGGTCGGCTGACGGAATCAATCGGTGGTGTGCGCGTCGTAAAGGGTTACCACGCGGAGAAGCGCGAGGAAGAAGTGTTTTCCTCGGGCGTGCAGCGATTGCTGCAAAACGTACTGGAAACTCTCACAGCGACT
>Ga0210390_10002406_pt1 | contig 16637 bp, 19 predicted proteins | sample IncBWH11OmetaG_FD_161050 | JGI IMG/M metagenome (GOLD analysis project Ga0210390, IMG submission 161050) | Forest soil microbial communities from Barre Woods Harvard Forest LTER site, Petersham, Massachusetts, United States - Inc-BW-H-11-O ... | reverse complement strand
CGCCGATGCGCCATAAATCGTATCAATGCGCGTGGTAAACACCTCCAGCGCCACGCCCTCCATCTGCGCCACCGCAAATTTCACCCGCGCGCCCTGCGATTTTCCGATCCAATTCCGCTGCATCGCCAGCACGCGCTCCGGCCAGCCATTCTCCAGCAGCTTCATGTCCTCCAGCAGTTCATCGGAATATTGTGTGATCCGGAAAAACCACTGCTCCAGTTCGCGCACTTCCACCAGCGTCGTCTCGTGCCGCCAGCAATAACCGTCAATCACCTGCTCGTTAGCCAGCACCGTGCAGCATTCCGGACACCAGTTCACCTTGCTCTTTTTCCGGTACGCGATTCCCTTCTCGTACATGCGTAGGAAAAACCACTGATTCCACCGGTAGTATTCTGGTTCGCACGTGGAAATTTCCCGCCGCCAGTCGTAACTGAATCCGAAGCGCCGCATCACCAGACGAAATTCCGCGATATTTCCCCGAGTCCATTCCCGCGGATGCGTGCCGTTCTTGATCGCCGCATTTTCCGCGGGCAATCCGAACGCGTCCCAGCCCATCGGATGCAGCACGTTGAATCCGCGCATGCGTTTGTAGCGCGCCACCGCGTCGCCGATGGTGTAGTTGCGCATGTGTCCCATGTGCATCGTGCCGGAAGGATACGGGAGCATCTCGAGCAGGTAATATTTCGGGCGTGAGGCGTCGTTATCTACAGCGTTGAAGGCTTGTTCCTCTTCCCACACTTTCTGCCACTTTGCTTCGATTTGCGCGGGATCATAATTCGCATGTCTGTGGTCGGAATCGGCCAAGTTCACTTCCCTCGCGTGCGTGATTTCGATTTTGCTTTCTTCTTCGTTTTGGAAGGCGCCTTCGCGCGCCGCGATTTCCCCGCTTTCGGGGACTTGGCCCTCTTCGCGCCCGACGCCTCGCTTCGATGCGGCCGCGGCTTCATCCCCTCGCCCGTAGCCGTCACCACGCGCCCCAGCAGTTTCCACAGCGCTGCCACGTTACGACGATCATCCCCCGGCGCATCAATCGGTGTTTCCAGAATAAAAGCACGCGCGGCGAGCAAAGGATGATTCAAAATCCGCCCGAACGCCTCCAGCCCAATCTTGCCCTTCCCAATATGTTCGTGCCGATCCACGCGCGAACCCACGTGCGTCTTCGAATCGTTCACGTGCACCACGTACACGCGGTCTAGGCCCACAGTCCGATCCAGCGCCTGCAAAGTATGCTCGAGTCCTTCCGCAGTACGCAGATCCCAGCCCGCCGCGAACGTGTGCGCGGTATCAATGCAAATTCCCAATGGCAGATCCGGCGAAGAATCCAGAATCGCGCGCAACTCTTCGAACCGCGAACCAATCGAGGTTCCCTGCCCCGCGGTATTTTCCAGCAGAATTTTCAGGTCGCCCAGCTTCAGCCCGCGCGCCGCCTGCTTCAATCCCTGCGCAATCGCCGCAACGGCCGCCAAAGGCGTGCTTTCGCGTCCGCTACCGGGATGCGCCACCAGATAATCCGCACCCAAAGCGATCGCGCGCACTAGCTCCTGATGGAAAGCCTGCACCGATCTCGTACGCAACACCGGATTTGGTGAAGCCAGGTTAATCAGGTAATTATCATGAATCACCAGCGGCCCAAGCCCCAGTTCCTTGCGGCGCGCGCGGAAACGAGCAGCTTCGGCTTCCGCAATCCGCATGCCACCGCGGTTCCACATGCGCGGACTCGACGAAAAAATCTGCACAGCGTTCGCACCCAGGCCGTGCGCGATTTCCAGCGAACTGCTGATATCACCTGCGATGGATGTGTGTATCCCGATGCGGATGCTGCCGTCTTTCCACGCGGGAATTTCAGGGGGCGGAGGTGCTTCCGGGCGGTACTCGTCGGCGGCGTCGAAGGCTAGTGTACTGCTGTGGTTTTCTTCCGCCATTCCCTCTGGGTGTCCGGGTGCCCTACGAGTCGCAGTGCGGGCAACGCCTCAGGGCGCCACGCGCGCACGTGCTGAATCACCCATTTTAGCGGAAAGCGCACACTTCCGCAAACACTCATAAACAGACGACGCCGTCGCATTTGCCGCTGCGATTCAAAAATAATCCACAGCGTGCGCAAATTTTCTCTTGACAACCCATAACCGGATGGTTATGATTTCCGCCATGCAAGCCCAGGTCGCACAAGTCGCAACCAATCACGTTTTCGCGGCACTCGCCGACCCCACCCGCCGGGCCATCTTTGAGCACCTCGCCCGTGACGGCGAGCAAAACGTCCGCGCTCTCACAGCTCGCGCCGGCGTGTCGCAGCCTGCAGTCTCCAAGCACTTGGGGATTCTGAAGAACGCCCGGCTCGTGCGCGACCGCCGTGACGGCCGCGAGACCCATTACAGCGCCCAGCCTCAAGCCCTGAAGCCCATGCTCGACTGGATGGGCGTGTACGCCGCCTTCTGGCACGACCGCTTCGACAGCCTCGAATCTCTTCTCAAAAGGATGGACCAATGAACGAACCCGCAGCCTCACGCTCCCTCGTAATCGAACGCGAAATGCCGCATCCTCCGGAAAAAGTCTGGCGCGCACTCACACAAGGCCCGTTGATCGAAGAGTGGCTGATGAAGAACGACTTTCAGCCCGTCGTCGGCCACCGGTTTAGCTTCCGCTCGACGCCTGTGCCGGGCTGGGACGGCGTCATAGAAAGTGAAGTCCAGGTGATCGAATCGAATTCACGGCTCTCTTATAGCTGGGGCACGATGGGCACGATGAGCGTTGTCACCTGGACGTTGACGCCGACCAAGGCCGGCACGCACGTCCGCATGGAGCAAACCGGCTTCCGCTCCGAGCAAGACGCCGCCTACAAGGGCGCGACCTACGGTTGGACGAAGTTCATCGGCAACATGGAGCGTGTTGTCGCAGGATTAGACTGAAAAGCATTGGGCTAACGGGGGTTGGACTAAGGAGAGTTCGGCCAAGGAGGTTGCACTGACTATGAAAGCGAAACGCATTGCTTATTGGACGACCACCGTGCTCGTAGCGTTTTTTATGAGCGGGGGCGTGACGCAGATATTACAATTTAAGGGCAACCCCCACGGCGTGGTGCCCCAGCTTGGCTATCCAATGTACTTCTTTGCCATCATCGGGTCTTGGAAAGTGCTTGGGGCCATTGCCATACTCGTGCCGCGTTTTCCGCGGCTCAAGGAATGGGCGTATGCCGGCATATTTTTCGACGTAACAGGCGCAGCCGCGTCATGCGTTGCAGTCGGCGTTTACGGCGCTTACGCATTTCACGTCATCGCCCCGCTCTTGATTGCCGGTCTTACCGTGGCATCGTGGGCGCTGCGCCCCCCAAGCCGCACCATCGGCATCATCATTCCAGCTACAAATGGCAGGGCAGCATAAGGACTCTGGAACTTCCTAGGATGAGAACATGAAAAAGTCGAACGCGAGCCAAGGCCAGCCACCGTCGGAACTCATCTCGAAAAGAATCGCCGACCTCGCAGACTGGCGCGGGAAAACGCTAAGCCGAATGCGCAAACTCATCAAGGAAGCAGCCCCTCACATCGTCGAGGAGTGGAAGTGGGCGATTCCGGTCTGGTCGCACGACGGCATCATCTGCACCGGCGAAACCTACAAGAAAGTCGTCAAGCTCACCTTCGCCAAGGGCGCGTCCCTGAAGGATCCCTCTCGTCTCTTCAACTCCAGTCTCGAAGGAAACATACGTCGCGCGATAGACATCCACGAAGGTGAAGAAGTTGACGAGTCTGCCTTCCAAGCGCTCGTTCGCCAAGCCATCGCCCTCAATATTTCCGCCAAGCCGAAACCCAAGACAAAATCTTCGACGAAAGCTAAGTCCTAAGCGATTCTACCCAGCGCAACGCTGCCGCGCGCAGGTATCATGCCGGGCGGGAGATTCGGATCACCAAGGCTCGTTCAACCCTCCACATAATCGCTATTTCTCTTATGCTCACCGGCGCGCGAACTTCGCCCCTCGCCGCGGATCGCACCGCATGCACGGCCGCGCCTCACTCCAGCTGCTTGACTGTGCCAACGCCCGCGCACATAATCCGCCTATCGAGGCCGTCCCATGCAGTATTGCTGCTCGTTCCGGCAGGCAAAGCGAACTTCCCGCGCATGTTTTTTCATCACACTATTTTTCTGCCTGAGCTTAGTCGGCTGCAGCAACTATTGCTTTGAATTTGTCTCCAACCCCGGCGGCTCAATTTCAACCAGCTCGAACACTCCAAGCTGCCAGTTGAACACCTCCACCGGCACCGTGCGCCTCCGCGTAACCCCGTCCCCCACGCCCGATGCGCAACCAACGCCAGCATCAACGCCCGCTGGCATCCAGCATATTTTCGTGACGCTGCGCGGCATCGATGCCGCTCCTAGCGCCATCCCCAACGACGATTCACCCAACTGGCGAGAATTGGCTCCGCACCTCGCAAGCCGACCCGTACAACTCGATCTGCTCGCACGCAACTCAGAATCATCCGATCAGAATCAGAACACGTTCGCTGAAGTCGCCGTCCCTGCGGACGCGTACCGCCAAATCCGCCTGCGCCTTTCATCCAATCAACCGGCGACGGACGAGTCTGTGCCAGAGGAAAACGCCTGCGGCAGTGTGGGTTTCAACTGCGTGATGACTGCCGATGGTGGAATCCGGCCGCTCGTGGTGGACAACCTTTCATCGCAATTTCAAATTTTGTCAGACCGTATTTCCGGTGGCTTCTTTCAAGTCCTTCCGGATGCAACCATCAACCTCAAAATCGAATTCAATCCGGAAGCGTCGCTGTTTTTTCCGGTGAACGAATCCGTCCGCCTGGTGCCTGTCTTCACCGTAGAATCGCAGGCCACGTCCGAATCCACAGCCGCCTTAAACCAGTGATCGCCGTAAAATTGTGAATCGGCGATCGCCCGGCCCCCGAATTCATGCTCGCCACTGTTACCTTGCTATTTACGTATACATGCAGTATTTTCACCGCGCTCGAACTCCCAATTCCCTGGAGATTTTTCGATGCCCCTCATCACGTTGCGCAAAATCCGCCGCACCACGCTTCAAAGTCGGCGAATTCTGCTATGCGTCGCCCTCTGCGCCGCCGCACTCGTGAGCGGCTGTGTCCCCAATCGCGCCTACCGCCGCGGTGGCGAGGCTCTTTCGAAGAAGGAGCTCGATAAGCAGCGGCCTCCTGAAATCGACCCCGATCTCAATGCGACAACCTGCGCCGCACCGAGCGAAACCTGCATTACCGCTGGCAGCACAGGCCTCAAGCCACAGCATTTCTATCTCTCGTACATCGAATTCGACGATATGGGTGAGCTCTGGTCCATCGGCGACTTGAACCCCAATGACGCAAAACCATCGCCAACGAAACAATCGCAGCTGGAAACGGCGATAATAACAATCCGCGCCGCCAAGGAAAAAGCCGCCATTCTAAACACGGAATTGGTCGTAGTCGCGTTCATCCACGGATGGCACAACAACGCATCCGATTACGATGAACGCAATAAAAATCTTTTGGGCTTCAAGCAAATTCTCCAGCGCTTGAGCTTTCGTGAATCCACCCAAGATCCGAAGCCCCCGCCCGTGGTCCTCGGCATTTTCATTTCCTGGCGAGGTCAAGTAGTCCCAGGAGATTTCTTTACGTCCTATTGGAATCGCAGAGATTCCGCCAGACTTGTCGGCGGCCTTTCCATGACAGAAGTCGTCTCCCGCCTAATGTTTGAAACCAAGGGCGCTCCGTTGTTACCGAACCAAAACAAGCAATGTGCATTGGAAGCCGCCGATCCCATCGATCCCCAGCAGGCCATGGACCAGAAATCACGCTTTATAATTATCGGCCACTCCTTTGGTGCGCGCGTCCTGGAACATGCCATCAGCCAACCCATGCTCACCATGCTTCTGGAACGCCAGTCGCAAGCGGAATCCTGCGTGGTCGCGTGGAATCGGCGCAATCCCACCGCAGAGCCGCTGAAAACGATTAATTTCCAGCCTCCCGCCGATCTGGTGGTCTTCCTGAATCCCGCGAACGATTCCTTCGAAACAAAGGCAAACATCGAGGCTTTCAAGCGTTCCAACCTTTGCGGACCGCCCGGTGCTGTTACCGACGGTGATCAACTGGCATGCTCCCCTCTGTCCTTCCGAGTGCCTCTGATGATTTCCATCACCTCGACTGGCGATTGGGCCACGGGAAAAGTAATGCCTCTCGCCCAGACTCTCTCCATCCCATGGAAATCGTTCCGCAAATATGACGACGATGCATGCGAGTTGGGTGAACTGGGCAGCCGCGGACAGACCTACTACTTCCGCCACAATGACGGCAACGTTCCGGAAATGGAGACGCATGAAGTTGTTGACCAAGACCCGCAGGCACAGCCAGCCTGTTCGAACGACGAGTGGCCTTATTTCCATGCCGTAGTGTCCGGCAAGCCCAGATGCTTCCGGATTATAACGCTGGCCGAGAGCGGATCGACCGCCGCGCACGCGAATTGCCAGAAGCCGAAGGTACCTGTTCCAGTGCCTGTTCCCTGGAACAACACGCCGTATTACGTGATGCGCGTTCCCTCCACGCTAATCAAAGATCATAACGACATTTTCCAGGATGGCACCGTTGAGTTGATTAATGCGCTGGTCTCTAAGTTCGAGATTATCGAAGCGTCACCCACGATCACTGCGCCAGCACCGTCCGCGAGCCGGCCCTTGAGCAAAACCGGAACTCCCTAATGGCAGTGTCATGGATGCCTGACTCGGAGGACGAGGCTTCTAGTACAAAACTCCGCGCTTTCCGTTGCGTGCCGCGATTTAGCGCGCGCCACGCGCAAAGAGATCCGCTTCTCGCGTGGCCGCCGCACTCGCCCTCAAACCCTCTGCGTCGGCAGCTTGGCGGTGATCGCCGGAGCCCAAAAACGATTCAGGCTCGCAATGATCGTGCTGAACCCATCCCATTGCACCGGCTTGTTCAGGTAGCAATTGGCCTTCAGCTCGTAGCATTTGGTGACGTCAACTTGCCGTTCCGAAGTCGTCAGTATCACCACCGGAATCGCCTGTAGGTCCGGATCTTTCTTAATCTGCCCCAGCACCTCTAGACCACCCATCTTCGGCAGATTCAAGTCCAGCAAGATCAGGCAAGGCCGCGGCGCGTCGGCATAAATCCCTTCGCGCCGCAGAAACGCCATGGCTTCCACTCCGTCGCAGGCCACGTGCACGTGAATCGAAGCATCCGCTTCGCGGAAAGCTTCCCGCGTCAGCCGCACATCTCCGGAACTATCCTCGACCAACAGCACCTCGGTAGCCACCTCGTGTCCTCCCACAGCTTTCGCGCATCAATTGCAATCCCCGGAACAACAGCGACAACGGCTGAATTCAGCCTGGACGACTAGCTGGGATTAACGCACGCGAAAACTTTGTGACGATACTCTAGTTATGCAATGTTGCGCTTCTGCGGCAGCCTCACAGTCGTCAGCCAGAATTCGTTGATGCTCTTCACCAAATCCTCGAACGCATCCAGCTGAACCGGCTTGGTAAGGTAGCAATTCGCCTGCAGCTGATAGCTCTTGGCTACATCCACTTCCGCCTCCGACGTGGTCAGGATCACGGTCGGAATGGTCTTCAATTTGTCGTCCTTCTTGATCTCCGCCAGCACCTGCCGCCCATCCATTCTCGGCATATTCAGGTCCAGCAAGATCATGTCCGGGCGGGGTGCGCCCGCGTGTCCATTCTGGTTGCGCAGAAATATCATCGCTTCCACGCCATCGCTGGCCACGTGCAAATAAACCGATGGATTTGCCGCGCGGAAAGCCTCTTGCGTCAGCCGCACATCTCCCGGGCTGTCTTCCACCAACAGCACGTTTGAAATCTTCGGTTCTTTTCCGATATCAATTTTTCCGTTATCTTTCATTGATTCCCCCTCCATAAATGAAGAGCCCGAAGTGAGACCGCCGCAAAAAAGTGGACCGCGCTATTCGCGCGTGAGGCTACAGACTGAGGAGAGGAGTCAGCCGTTATGAAAAGATGACACGGAAGGGGTACCGCCATTGTCGCGCTTGGGTCGGAGGAGTCAAGCGCCGCCCAAGCGATTCCGCCAAACTCGCCAACACCCCGTTTACGCCCTCGCTGCGTGTGGCAATGACTTTTTATTGCGTCAGGCCACAGTTTTAGCCGCTGAGGCCGTGAAGCTCCTCTGCTGACGCAGACTCTTCATGCGTCGTGGCCATACGACCGATGTACAATGAACGCCGCAAACCACAGGAGCGATCGAAATGTCGTCAGCCTATCTACTGAAAACCGAGCCGTCGGAATATTCCTTCGCGAATCTCCAGCGCGACAAGGCAACCCTCTGGGACGGCGTGACCAATCCCGCCGCGGTAAAAAATCTCCGCGAAATGCAGCCCGGCGCAAAGCTGATCATCTATGAGACCGGCAAAGTCAGAAGCGCGGTGGGCACGGCAACAGTCGAATCCGTGAACGCGTCCGACCCCAAGAATCCCCGCGTGAAGATCGCGGCGGGAAAATCCATAGCGCATCCAGTCTCCCTCGCCGAAATCAAAGCCAACAAGCTGTTCGCTGGCTCGCCTCTCGTGCGCCAAGGAAGACTAAGCGTCGTGCCGTTAACAGGCGAGCAATATCAAGCGCTCGCAAACAGCTGATCGCACTCCCGTAGCTCATTCTCCACGCAAAGCCCGGAGCATGCATCGTGCAGCACCACCGCCACGCCGCGCGAGCCTAATCGCCCAGCGCCGCGGCGGAGGTAGCGCCGTAAAAACTGAACCAAGGCTTTGCGGCCGTAAGCTTCGAGTTCACATTATTAATATTCTTCACGCCTTGATCGCCCAGCCAATCCTCGAGTGCCTTCGCACCTTGCTTCGCGTAAATCGGAATCCCGTCCTTCCATGTAGCCCGCCCGCACAGCACTCCCGAAAACTCCACGCCCGATTCCGCCGCAAGTTCCAGCGTCTCCGCAAACACATCATTATTCACACCGGCCGAAAGATAGATGAATGGTTTCTTCGCCGCAGCCGCCGCCCGCCGGAAATGTTCCTTCGCCTGATCGCGCGTGTATGCCGATTCGCCCTTGCACGCTTTCGACCCAGCCACAAAAGCCATGTTCACCGGCACCTCCACCTTCAGTACGTCCACGCCATACTGCGGCTTGGAAAATTCCTCCATACTCTTGCGCACCACTTCCGGCTTCTGCTTCGCATACTCAATTCCCTTCTCGTCGCCATTCTCCACGTAGCCCACAAATTCCAAAAAGAAGGGCGCATCCGAGGCCGTGCACTCCCCGCCAATCCGCTCCACCCAGGCGTGCTTGATGTCGTTCACTTCCGGCGGATCAAACGGCGTGTAGTACAGCAAAATCTTGATGCAATCCGCTCCTGCTCCCACCAGCCGCCGCACCGACCATATATCCAGCAAATCTGGCAAGCGTCCCGGACGGGTATTGTCGTAGCCGCTATTCTCATACGCCAGCAGCAACCCGGCATTCGACGAGCGTGCCCTCGCGGCCGGCAGCCCGTACTCCGGATCCAACAGAATCGCGCTCGCATGCGGCGTCAGCACTCGCGTCACAATCGTCTTGAACTCCTCCAGCATCTGCGCCGGCACATCCTTCTTGTCAATTCCCTTCTCTTTGGCAATCGCGCTCTTCAACGAGCCGCGCTGGTCCATCGCCGCCGCGGCGATCACGCCGCGCGCATCCGCCACCGCCTTCATCCCCTTTTGTTTGCCAGGCGTAATCTTCATTAATACCTCCGCAAGATTCGGAATTATTGAACGCGGCATTTTAGCACGACTGTTCGTATGCGCGGTACGTTGCACGCCGCGACGGATACGCGGGGATACACGAAGATGTGACAGAGGCGAAAAGGATTTGGCAGCGCCGGCTTGCCTGCCGGTAGGTTGACGTTCCGTCGACCGCCTTGCCTTTCGTGAAACGCGGCGTGTGGGATGCCCGTCTACTTACTTACTGGATTTGGTAAACCGTTCCGTGGGCCGAGCCCGGATTTCACAGTCGTCTAGAAGAGGCAAGGCCGTTCGGAATTTCACTCGGGTGTGACAAGGAGAAACCATGAATAGAATCTCCAGGCTAGCGGCTATCTGCGTCACTTCTGCAATCGTACTGCTGACTGCTCACATCGCCAAGGCTCAAAAAACGTCAGACGTGCCACCAGCTCCAGTACCAATCCAAATCCTCACCGCCAAGAAAATATTCATCACCAATGGCGATAGCGATCCAGTCTTGGACGTCCCCAACCTCGCCTACAGCGAGCTCTACGCGTCCCTCAAAAGCCTGGGAATATACCAATTCGTGCAGACTCCCGCGGATGCCGACGTGGTTCTAGAAGTCCGGTTCGAGATCGTGATTCCAACGCAGGGATACTACCTGCTGCGCCTGGCGATCATAGATCCCAAAACGAGCATCGTTCTGTGGCGAATCACCGAGCACGTGCAGCCGTGGGCACGCGAAGCCACTGGTCGCAAGAACATCGATGAAGCCATGGCCGCCGTCGTGAGCGACTTGAACAAGCTGATCGTCTCGCCCCGTGCCACCACCGGCGCCACCACGCCTGGCCCGTAGCGCCGGCTAGGAAAATTTGCCGGCCAAACTAGCTGTTCACGCCGCTGAGAAATCCACCTAGATGCCCAGTGATCGCCAGCAGCATCACGCCCACAAACTCCAACACCAATCGCCAATTCGGCAACCCCGCCCCATCGCGGCGCAGCCTGCGAAAATGAATCCACCAAACGATCCAGATCACCACCACGGACGCAAACGCAAACACTATATGCAAAAGTAAAATCCCCTTAATGCGATGCCCCTCCAGCGCCCACTGCCAAGCCACTAAACCCGTCGCCACCGCCGGCAACACCATCACCGCCGCCAGCAGCAGGTTGACGTAGGCCACGAACCCCAGCGTCTCGCGCTTCGTCCACTGCGCCACAAAATCCAACCCCACTCCCGCAATGAACAACGCGATCGGAAAATGGATCAGCACCACATGCTGCGCGTGCTTTTCCATCAACATTTCCCGCAAATCAAACGGATGCATCGCACTCCCCCTCTACTGCACGATGATCTGCCCGGTCATCTTCGGATGAATCGAACAGAAGTACGGATAGGTGCCCGGTTTGCTGAACACGAACGAAAATTTATCGTCCGTATCCATTACCTTCGACTTAAACACGCCGTCCGTGCTAACCGCCGTGTGCGGAATATCGTCGCGATTGGTCCAAGTCACGGTCGTGCCCACCGGTACAGTCACCGTCGCCGGCCCAAAACTGAAATTATCAATCTTCACCTCGACGCCCGCCGGAGCCTTTTCCTGCGCGACCACGCCGCCAACCCGCCCCACCGTCGTCAACATCGCCGCCAAAGCAATCACCAGCGCCGCCAAACCAATCCTTGCAACTTTCCCTCTCATGTCTTTCACCTCTCACGTTCAATTTGAGATAAATCCTACGCCACGTGCCTTCGCGTCAAATTCATCCCAATTGCGAATCCACGATCGCCAAAGCGTGCTGCCCTCGCACAAAATTCACATCCGTAATCCCCAGCAAACTCCGCAACTGTTCCGCCGGCACTTTCATCGGCCCGGGCGAATCAGCCTTCCCCGGCTGCGGCTGCGGAAAAGCTGTGGACATCGCCGTGTGAAACGTCACATTTCCCTCCACCTTCTGCATGATCTGGTGAATGTGCCCGTTCAAAACCGACACCGACCCAAATTTCCGCAGGTAGCTCAAAGCCTGCGCACTGTCATCCGTTCCCCATCCCCATTCCGGATACACCGACCACAAAGGAATGTGCGCAAACACCACAATCGGAGTACTCGATTTCAATGGCTTCACGTCCGCCGCCAGCCAATCCAGCTGGTCGCCACCCAAATTCCCGAGCCCGCCCGCCTTCAAATTCACCACGTTCACCAATCCAATAAAATGTACGCCCTTCTTATCGAAGCTGTACCAGCCCGCGCCCTTCGTTCCCTTCCCGTAACGATCCCGGTACTGCTGTCCGTCGTCGCCAATCACGTCGTGCTCGCCCGGCACGAAAAACACATCCTTCGCCACCGCACCCTTCAAAATCTGATCCACCGTGTCGAATTCGTCCGGCTTCGCCAGATGACTGATATCCCCGGTGTGCAGCAAAAATTCCGGCTGTGCAGAGAGTGCATTGATCTTGTCCACCGCAGCCTTCAGCGTTGCGGCCACATCTGGATTGGCCGCCTTGTTGAAACCCATGTGGCTGTCGCTGATCTGCGCAAAACTCAGCTCGCCGCCCGTCTTCGCCGCGTTCCATTCATTCATGCGGCTCATGCTGTAAGACTTGAGCACCCCGCCCTGCATCACGCACAGCGCCCCAGTCCCCGCCCAAGCCATGCACTTCAGAAATCCCCGCCGGTCAATTCCATCGTGATTATGGTCATGCAATATTTCATCTTTCTTGCTATGCGACATTCGCCGCCTCCTTGGTCGCTCTCACCCAACACCCGAGCGCCGTAACTTCCTCACCGCCCAGCTCTTAAGAGTGGCGCGCGCCCGCTGCGAGCCCGCAAGCAACGCGCCACCTGTGGACGTGTTCACTGTGCAAGACCACCGCGCCAGCGGTTTTATTCCCGGCCCGGCGCCGCCAAAGTATTTGTAAAAAAATCGTGCCCGGTGGGAATAAACTCACCCGCATCGCAGTTACCTCTATTGTGGAGCTGTAAAAGGGCGGGACGTGTTAGATCAAGAAGACCGGGCGCGCTTTGAGGCAGACATAATTCCTCATCGCGACGCCGCATACAATCTGGCGCGCTGGATCCTGCGCGGCCGCGCGCAAGCTGAGGACGTCACGCAGGAAGCCTTCCTCCGCGCGTACCGTTCCTTCGGCGGGTTTCAGTCCGGCAACGCGCGCGCCTGGCTCTTGCAGATCGTCCGCAATTGCTGCTTCACCTGGCTGCAGCAGAATCACGTGGCCGAAGAAATGACAGAGTTCGACGAACAGACCATGCCGCCAAAACCTGAAAATCCCGAATCGCTGGCCATGGCCACCTACGATCGCGAGCGCCTGCAGCGTGCCCTCGAAGACCTGCCCGCGCATTTCCGCGAAATTATCGTCCTGCGCGAACTCGAAGGCTGCTCCTACAAAGAAATCGCCGCCATCACCACGCGCCCCATCGGCACCGTGATGTCCGCGCTCGCTCGCGCCCGCCAGCAGCTAAGAACCATATTGACCGAACCTGTACCAAAAGGGAGCCAGCCGTGACCTGTGATCTGACGCAAACTCGCCTGCACGCCTATTTCGACGGCGAACTCGACGCCATCGGTGCGGCCGAATTCGAGCGCCACCTCGAATCCTGCCCCGATTGCGAAACGCGTCTAGCAGCCGAAGAAAAACTTCGCAGCGCGCTCGTCGGCGCACAACTCTACGCGCGCGCCCCCGAAACCTTGCGCAGAAAATTGCAAACCAGCTTGCCGGCAGCGGCCGCATCGCCTGACGTGCCCTACGTGAAAGATCCAAAGCCCTCGGCCGAAAACTCATGGCGCTGGCTCGCCATCGCGGCTTCGCTAATCCTCGCCGTGTTCCTCGGCACGGAGTACATGGAAAGGCTGACTCGCCACTCGCAGCAGCAGGCCATGGCCGCCGTCATCGTTGACGCCCATCTCCGCTCGCTGCAGCCCGGTCACCTGGAAGACGTCATCTCCACGGATCAGCACACCGTAAAACCCTGGTTCGACGGCAAAGTAGATTTCGCGCCCCCAGTCCGCGATTTCGCAAACGAGGGCTTCCCACTGCTGGGCGGCCGCCTCGACGTGATTGACAGCCGCACCGCCGCCGCCCTGGTGTACGGCCGCCGCAAACACATCGTAAATGTCTTCGTCGAGAAATCGCAGCCAGGCGATTCGCAGGATGGTTCAGGCGAACTACAGGGCTATCACTGGATATCCTGGCAGCAGAACAACTTAACCTTCACCGCAGTTTCCGACACCGCATACGCCGACCTCGACCAACTCAAGCAGCTGTTCCTCGCGCCATAGTCTCTTCTGACGGCGTTCCGGGCTGCTCCGCGCAAGATGGGTTTGCCAAAGGTCGCTCGACATTGCCAGAAACGCCACACTCGCCGTGGAACGGAATAGCGAATTGGCCCGCTCGCTTAGAATGATGATAGAGGACCTCTCGGCGACCTTGCGAAACCACGATTCAGTTCAAAGTCATCTGCCGCACACGTACCAAATCGATTTGCGCACGCAGCGTTTCTTCCGTGGTCATGGCCTGGCTATCTTTGTGCTCTTCCTTCTGGGGACTCCCCTGCACCTGTTCGGCTACTTCCATCACTCGATGAGTGTGCTCAGTATCGTCGCGATTGACGCGCTCGCCGGAGTCTACGCGTTGTGGATGTGGGCGTGGTCAAGCCGACGTGTCATTCTCTATGAAGATGCTATTGCGGTGGTTGGATGGCGGTCGATGCGCAAATTCGCGCTGCCAGAAATTCGTGGCCGACGCATGGGAAAACTGCCCGCGCAAGCAGGCGGCGGCTCGTACTACATCATCGTGCCGTTAGACCAGAACGCTCGCGACCTCGGGCTGCCGCCATTCCTACATGTTGACGAATTCTTTTACTCCTGGATGAAAGCAATTCCCAAGATTGACGCTCGACAGCCCGGCTCGTGAGCGAGCTACGGCCACCGAGGTCTGGTCGAATTGCCGTGCTGTTTCCGCGCTAGGTGAACACAACATGATGCTGGTGCGAACAGGGCTGCGCATTCGCCGTCACGGCGTCGTCTGAGCCAGCAACCGTCTCAACCTCCGGCCCGCTAATCACCGAAACCCCAGCCAAATCATCCAACAATTCGGGCCCATAGGCAGCCAGCGCCGGCAAGCACGAAAGCGTCCGCTCCTGCAACCCACGATGCGGATACAAAGCATCGACAAGAATTCGCTCATGCCGGTCCAAAATCCCCGTACGAAAATTCTCCGCCCGCCCCGCCTTCCCTTTCAATTTCAAAAACTGATGCAATATTTTGCTCTCCGTCGAATCCAGCGCCCCGGTCAACGTCTTGTCTAGATGCCCCAGCGGCTTGCGGTAGGCCGCCAACAACCTCCGCAGCGCCTTCTCATCCGTCGCAAAACGCCCCCCGAGCGCCCGCGGCAGCGATTTCATCTCCATTCTTCCGCGCAAATGCTGCCTCCCGCGCATTACATCGCGAAAATCCAGCCCATATTTTTTCAGCAGGCGCGCAATCGGCGGCTCCACCAAAGTAAAACTAGACCGCGGCAAAATCGCCGGCATCCGCCCCAACAAATGTTTGTAAACCACCTGTGCCTGCGCCATATAAGCAATTTCCGCCGGCCCACCGACGTAAGCCGCCGTAGGCAACAATGTGTCCTGCACCACCGGCCGCAGCAATACGTTCGGCGTAAAAGCTTCCGGCGTCGCCGCAATCGCCGCTTGCAGTTCCGCAAGCGAAAAAGTTGCAGCTCCCGCGTGAAATTTTTCGCCCCGCCGCCGTAAAGGCTGCCGCACCCCATCCAGATTGTAAAAAAGCAGCGTGGACTCGCGCGTCACCTTCACTTGCGCGTGAAAACCGCCGCGTTCCAGCTCTTTCGACCGCCCCAGGAGCGCATCACCGAGCGCTTCGGCATCATCAATCGCCCGCCGGTAAATTCCGCTCGCAAAATGATGCAAACGCGAATCCAGCGGGTCCAGAAAAATAATTCCCCGCCCCGCCACCAACCGCGTCATCAACTTTCCGAAGGCCGCGCCGTACGTATCTCCCGGCGTATAAGACTCGCGCAACGCCCGCGCCACTTCCGCAGAATACGGCCCTTCGAGCGTGTCCATCGCCGTCACCACCGACGCGGTGATCGCCTCACCCAGCGCAATTTCCCCCACGCGATGGCCTTCCTCCACCGGTCTGCCTGGCAAAATAAATTCCGCCAGTCCCGTTCGCGTGCTCCACGCCGCGTGATTAATTTCCGCCAGGTCGTGATCTTCCGTTGCCAGCCAAAAAACCGGCACCGCGTCCACTCCGCGCCGCGAAAGTTCTTCCGCGCAAGCCGCCGCGGTAATCGCCTTATACAAACTGTAAGCCGGCCCGGTAAAAAGCCCCACCTGCTGCCCGGTAACGATCGCCACAGCGCCGTTCCCGAGGCGCTCCAGGTTCCGCGCAATCGCCGCGTCGAGCGAAGCCGCCCCGCCAAATTTTAAATTCTGCTCGCGCAACACTTCCACCACGCCCGCGCGCACCTGCGGATCAATCTTCACTTCCTTCGCCGCCGCAACGACGCCGCCAATCGAAGGCGCATGCCCGTAATACTTCGCGACGCGCTGAAAATCTTCCAAAAATGTCGAAAATATTTTAGATGTCTGGGGTATATCGCGGAAGGAAAGACAATGAGACTCCATCGAGGGGTTCATGATACACGCGGCCCTGAGAAGCAGCAATCGCCGAGCGACGCACCATCACGAACGCAAACAGCGGAGATTTCGACCGGGCAGCAGCGACAGCGCGGACTACGCTCCCAATTTGGCCGCCAAACTACGCACAAATAGCGTGCCTTCGCGCATATCTTGTGAATGACGTCCTCCCAGCGCGCCCCATGCGACCCCAATTCGCTGCTACAGATGATGCGCTGGCTGGGAAAGAAGATTCGCCAACATCGCCTCGATTTCCACCTTGCCCGCGT
>Ga0210390_10002404_pt1 | contig 16640 bp, 10 predicted proteins | sample IncBWH11OmetaG_FD_161050 | JGI IMG/M metagenome (GOLD analysis project Ga0210390, IMG submission 161050) | Forest soil microbial communities from Barre Woods Harvard Forest LTER site, Petersham, Massachusetts, United States - Inc-BW-H-11-O ... | reverse complement strand
ATAGTAATGTCCCGCGACCGCGGTAAGATTCAGCGCGCTATCCTCAGTGTCACGGACAAAACCGGCCTCGTCGAGTTTGCCCGCAAGCTCTCCAACCTGGGCGTGGAACTGATCTCGACCGGTGGCACCGCCAAGCTGTTGCGCGATTCCGGCATCGCGGTGAAAGACATTTCCGAGCTCACCGGATTTCCTGAGATGCTCGATGGCCGGGTAAAAACTCTCCATCCCAAGGTGCATGGAGGAATCCTGCATCGCCGTGAAAATCCCGCCCACTGTACGGCAGTGGCCGAACATGGGATTCTTCCCATCGATATGGTAGTCGTCAACCTCTATGCCTTCGAAAAGACCGCCGCCAAGCCGAACGTACATTTCGATGAACTAATCGAGAACATCGACATCGGCGGGCCCTCCATGATTCGCTCCGCCGCCAAGAATTTTCAGGACGTCGCCATCGTTACTTCCCCCGCTGACTATAAGGAAATTGCAGAAGAGTTGACCCAGTCCGGGGGTGATTTGTCGCCAGCCACGAGGTGGCGTCTGGCGCAGAAGGCCTTCGCTACAACCGCTGCCTACGACTCCGCTATTGCTTCGACCCTAGAGCGAGTCAGCGCCAACGGCCGTTTTGCCTTTCATGACGAAGCTGGCTTCCCCCAGACGCTGCGCCTTTCCTTCAACAAGGTGATGGATCTTCGCTACGGAGAGAACCCACACCAGAAGGCCGCGATGTACTCCGATGGCTCCAGCCAGGGCGTAGCCAATGGGCGCCAATTGCAAGGCAAGGAGCTTTCTTACAACAATATTGTTGACGTGCAAGCGGCCTGGGAATTGGCTCAGGAATTCGACGAGCCGGTGTGTGCCATCATCAAGCACACCAATCCTGCCGGCACCGCAACCGGCAAGACATTGGTCGAAGCCTACAAGAAGGCCCTTGAATGCGACCCGGTCTCGGCCTTCGGCGGTGTCATCGGCGTGAATCGTCCAGTCGACTCCGCCGCTGCTGAAGAAATGGCCAAGCTGTTTCTGGAGGTCATTGCCGCCCCAGGGTTCGACGAAACTGCCAAGGCGAAGTTCGCCTCCAAGAAGAACCTGCGCCTGGTAGAGATCACCGATGCCCGTCAGAAATGGGTGCTTAAAAACGTCTCCGGCGGGATTCTGCTGCAAGATGCCGATCTGCGTCCGCTGGCGGAGAGTGATCTGAAGGTTGTGAGCCAGCGCCAACCCACGCCAGAGGAGAAACGAGCTTTACTCTTTGCGTGGAAAGTGTGCAAGCACGTGAAATCCAACGCCATCGTGTATGCCCGCGACGGACAGACTGTGGGGGTCGGCGCTGGACAGATGAGCCGGGTTGACTCCTGCAAGATCGGCGCGATGAAGGCGGTGCTGCCGCTGCGGGGCACCGTCGCCGCCTCTGACGCTTTTTTCCCGTTTCCCGACGGCGTGGAAGAAATCGCAAAGGCCAGCGCAACGGCAATTATCCAGCCCGGAGGGTCGGTGCGCGACCAGGAGGTCATTGAAGCCGCAGACCGCCTCGGCTTAGCAATGATTTTTACGGGTGTTAGGCACTTCCGGCACTGAGGGGAAAGCATTTCGCGCTCAGCACTGGCATTCGCCCCGAACAGAAGCACTGAGCACAATCCGCCGGGTTCCAGCCCGAAGCTAACTGCTAAATACCAAATGCTAAATGCTGGGTTTTCCAGTCCATCCGTCCCTGTACCTCCGAATCTTTTCTATCCACCTTCCGGAGGGCCTTTTTCGCTATCCTGATTGACGAAGGTTTACAATAAGACAGAGCACCCACCTGAGGCGGTCTAGCATCCAATCGCTATGGGTTTGGGAATCCAAAGGTCCTCGATGAAAAGCATCCGCTGGTCTTTTTTTGTTTTTGTGGTAGTTTTGGCAGCTGTCGCCGTGGCGCAGCAGACTCCCGCGTCCTCCACCCCCGCAGCCGAGACGTCCAAGCCGGCAACCGCCCCTGCTCCCCGAAAAGTGGACCGGGCCGCCGCCTATTATCACTACTCTATGGCTCACATGTACGAAGATCAGTTTGCGGTCTACAACCGCAGCGATCTTGCCACCAAAGCCATCGAAGAATATCGCCTGGCCATCGACGCCGATCCCACTTCCGAGTACCTAACCGCGGGACTGGCGGAACTTTATGCTAAAACCGGGCGCATTCGTGATGCCGTCATCGAAGCCCAGGACATTCTTAAGAAGGATCCCAACAACCTCGAGGCTCACAAACTGCTCGGCCGCATTTATCTGCGCTCGTTGGGAGATGTTCAGAGCGGCAGCGGCTCTGACAGCGTGCTCAAACTAGCCATCGAGCAATACCAGGAGATCATTAAGATCGAGCCCGACAATGTGGACGATCATTTGCTTCTGGGCCGGCTTTACCGCCTGAATAACGATCTGCGAATGGCGGAGAGCGAGTTCAAGACCGCGGTAAAACTCCAGCCCGATTCCGAAGAAGCCGTTACCACCCTTGCTTATCTGTACAACGAAGAAGGCGACAGCGCACGGGCAGCCGAGGCTTTGAGTGCCGTTCCCGATGCCGCGCGTTCGGCCAAGCTTTATTCCGCCCTGGGGTATACCTACGAGCAACGCAAGGAATACAAGCAGGCCATTACCGCTTATAGAAAGGCAATTGAACTCGATCGCGACAACCTCGACGCCATCCGCGGCCTGGCGCAAAATCTGTTGAACGATGGTCAGACCGACGCTGCACTCGAGCAGTACAAAATCATCGCCGACTCCAATCCAGAAGACGCCCAGACTTACTTGCGCATGGCGGAGATCTACCGCAGAAATGGCAAGTTTGATCTGGCATTGGACAATTTAAAGAAGGCCGAGTCCATGGTGCAGGACTCGATGGAAGTGCCCTATAACATTGCCGCGGTCTACCAGGCCCAGGGCCGCTATGACGAAGCCGCGGATATTCTGCAAGACCTGGTGAAGAAAACCGACAAGGCCGACAACAGCTACAGCCAGAGCGAGAAAAATAACCGGGCCGTATTTCTGGAGCGCTTGGGCACAGTCTATCGCGACAACAACAATGAACAGCTGGCGCTGGAGACTTTCCGCAAGATGTTGCCCTTGGGCGACGACAACGCCGAACGCGGCTACCAGCAGATTATCGACACCTATCGCGAGGCCAAGCAGTGGCAAAAAGCTACGGACGCGGCCAAGGAATCGACTGAGAAACTGCCCAACGATCGCGGCCTGAAAATGGTGTACGCCTCCCAACTGGCTGACATGGGTCAGCCGGATGCCGGCCTGGAGCAGGTGAAGTCTCTGCTCAAGGGCAACGGCAACGCCGAGGATCGCGACGTCTACATCAGCCTGGCTCAGATGTATACCCGGCTAAAGCGTTGGTCCGATGCCGAAGCCGCCCTCGACAAAGCCGCTCAGCTTTCCACCAAAGATGAAGACAAGGAATACGTCGAGTTCCTGCGCGGGTCCACCTACGAGCGCCAGAAGAAATACGATCGGGCGGAAGAAGTATTTCGCAAAGTGCTGGCGGCCGATCCCCAGAACGCCGCCGTCCTTAACTATCTCGGGTACATGCTGGCCGATCGCGGCGCCAAGCTAGACGAAGCCCTCATAATGATCAAAAAGGCCGTCGATCTCGAACCCGCCAACGGAGCCTATCTCGATTCGCTGGGCTGGGCCTATTTCCGTCTCGGCAAGTACGAGTTGGCGGAAGACAATCTTATGAAAGCTTCTCAGCATATGGGCGCAGATCCCACCGTCCAGGACCATCTCGGCGACCTGTACCAGAAAACGGGGCGTCTGAAACTAGCCGCAGCGCACTGGGAACGCGCTCTCGACGAGTGGAACAAGACTGTCGCCGCGGACGTGGACACTGATAACGTATCCCAGGTGACCCTGAAGCTCGAATCGGCCAAGATGAAACTCGCCAAGGAAGAGCCGGGGAACAAGTAAAGCAGCAATTAGCATTTGGTCCTTTTGCCTGATTGTAGAATTCAACCACATTCTGGATTGGCCGACTCATAATTGCCAACTGCTATTGCTGAGCGCTGCTTCTGCTACACTTTCTCCATGCTCGCCGACTACGCCGTGCGGGTGGAACAATCCCGCGGACGCCGTTATCCTGAGCTGCAGCATCCTTATCGAGACGACTTTCAGCGTGACCGTGATCGCGTCATCCACTCCCGGGCTTTTCGTCGTCTCGAAGCCAAGACGCAAGTCTTCACTCGCCGCTACTCCGACCACTTTCGCAATCGGCTGACTCACACTATCGAAGTTGCGCAAATCGCTCGCACCATTTCCGCTCAACTGGGATTGAACGTTGATCTGGTCGAGGCTCTTGCCCTGGTGCACGATGTAGGCCATCCGCCATTCGGCCACGCCGGCGAAAAGGCCCTCGACATCGCCATGCGCGCGCATGGCTTTTTCTTTGATCACAACCTGCACGCCCTGCGCATCGTGGAAGACTTCGAGTTACGGTACGCCGCCTTCCGCGGGCTCAACCTGACCTTCGAAGTCCGCGAGGGAATCATCAAACATTCTCACGATTACCCGGCTGATAAGTTCCCAGAACTCGCCGGGTACTTGCTCGACCTTCGTCCGCCCCTCGAAGCTCAACTCATCGATGTCGCTGATGAAATCGCCTACAGCTCCGCCGACCTCGACGATGGTTTCGAATCCCGGCTGCTCACGCTTGAACAAATCCGCAACGGCACTCCTGTCTTCCAGCGTTTTTACAGTGAAGTCGAATCCCTCTATCCGGACGCGATCGATAAGCTGCAATTCAACGAAACCCTCAAACGCATGCTCAACCGTTGGGTCGGAGATCTAATTGAAAACACCAAAGAAAGAATCCGGCGAGCCGCCGTCAGCAGTCTTAACGATGTGCGCTCTTGCCCTGCTCGGCTGGTCACTCTAAGCACAGCCGTCGAACAGGAACGGCGCGAAGTCAAGGATTTTCTTTACAAGAATCTTTATTTCAGCGCCACACTCGACCCCGAAAAGAACGATGCGGAGCGGGTGGTCAGCGAACTGTTCAAGTTCTGGATGGCGAAGCCGGAATATCTGCCGTCCAATTATCAAGAGAAAGCCACGCAGGAACCGCTGCCGCGTGTGGTCTGCGACTACATCGCGGGCATGACGGATAACTATATCTACGAGCAATACGAGAAGTATTGCGGGTAATGAGACGGTCGAAAGCGCGCACGGATTTCGACCTCGAAAGAGGTGAGCCCTTATTAAGGACAAACGCCTAAAAAGTAAACTCTTTCATTGCTTTTCGGCATCCAAAGCCCTGTGCCCTTTGACTCTCGGCCACGCAGTTTTTATACCAGCTTCGCCAAAATTACCCTCGAAGCGGATCATTATTTTCCGCTTGGGATGCTGCGGGATTAAAATGTTATTGCAACCTAAGGAGTTAGCGTTCCCGCGGTTTGGCAATCGACCTGTTATATGGAACTGCGGTGCCAGAATTAACCGGCTACCGATATCCCAAGTTTTGACAGCGCGCCCACTAAGACGCGCCAGAGTGGAGCTCCCAGACGCTCCCTCCCTCGGAGGAAGTTGAATATGAAGAATCGTGTATTTGTAGCGCTTATCGTCTCCGTCGCGTTCGCTTTGCCTGCGCTTGCGCAGCAGACCGGCTCGACCACGCAGGATCAACCCGCTGCCAGCCAACCGATGCAGACCGCCCCGGCGGCTCAGACTGCACCTCCGTCCAGCACCGACCAGAGTTCTTCTTCGATGTCGTCTTCGCCGAGTGTCGGCGCCACCGGCAAGCAGCCTTTGCAGGCTGAAACCCACGAAGGTTTCTGGGGCAGAGTGAATCCTTTCGCGCGCAAGAAGTATGTGCAGCGCCAGACTCAGCCCATCCGTGACCGTCTGAATGAACTCGACGAGCTCACCGCCAGCAATGGCAGGCAGATCAAGGACGTGGATTCGCGCGCCCAGCAAGGCATCCAGCTCGCATCGGCCAAGGCCAATGAAGCCGACCAGCACGCCATCGACGCCGGCAATAAAGCACAGGCGGCTCAGCAAACTGCAACTCAGGCCAACACCCGTCTCTCCACGGTTGAGCAGGTAGTCGGCAACATCGATCAATACAAGGCCACCACTCAGACCGAGATCCGCTTCCGTCCCGGCCAAAGCGTTCTCAGCCAGAATGCCAAGACCGCCCTCGATGACATGGCCACTCCGCTAAAGAGTCAGCGCGGCTACATCATCGAAGTCCAGGGTTTCTCTTCGGGCCATGGCCAAACTGCGATTGCCACCTCGCAGAAAATGGCGGATTCCGTGGTCAGGTATCTGGTCCTCAACCACGACATTCCGGTATACCGGATTTACGTAGTGGGCATGGGCAATGCTCCTGTTCCCAGCGCCAACACTGCGGAGGATCAACCCAAGACCAAGCGAACCAGCGGCGGCCGCGTAGAAATCAGCTTGCTGAAGAACGATCTGGAACAACTGAGTGCAAATTCAACCACGCCAGATCAGCCAGCGGCAGCTAAGTAGTTTTAGGACGAAGGGCAAAGCCCAAACGTCCTCCCCCAGAAAAGCCTCCTGCGCAAGCAGGAGGCTTTTGTATTCCGCCGGAAATGTTCCCAAGCCGCTCACACGACGCTGGCCGTTTCCTGTTTCATTTTCTCGGCCTGAAAGTGCGTAGTCAGTGCCTCGATCAGCGGCTGCAGTTTCCCATCCATGACTTCCTGAAGCTGGTGGATGGTCAAGCCAATCCGGTGATCGGTCACACGGTTCTGCGGGAAGTTGTAAGTGCGAATCTTCTCGCTGCGATCACCCGAACCCACCATCGCCTTACGTTCCTTCGCCAGAGCGTCCTGCTGCTTCTGCATCTCCATCTCGTAAAGCCGCGAGCGTAAGACGCGCATGCCTTTTTCGCGGTTCTTGATCTGCGACTTCTCATCCTGGCAGCTCACCACCGTGTTTGTCGGGATGTGCGTAATCCGTACCGCGGAGTACGTCGTGTTCACCGATTGCCCACCCGGCCCCGAAGAGCAGAACGTGTCGATGCGGAGATCTTTAGCCTCAATCTTGACGTCGACATCCTCCGCCTCTGGCAGAACCGCAACCGTGACCGCCGAAGTATGAATCCGCCCCTGCTGCTCAGTCGCCGGAACCCGCTGCACCCGATGCACTCCACTCTCATACTTCAAGCGTGAAAACACCCGCTGCCCTTCAATCAGCGCAATAACTTCCTTCAAGCCGCCAGCAGAAGACTCGGAAGTCGAAAGCACCTCCACCTTCCATCCCTGGGTTTCCGCGTATCTCGTATACATCCGGAACATTTCCGCAGCAAACAAAGTCGCCTCGTCGCCGCCAGTGCCCGCCCGGATTTCGAGTATTACGTCCTTTTCGTCATTAGGATCTTTGGGCAAGAGCAGAACCTTGAGCTCCTCTTCCACCGCGCCGACGCGCCCTTCCAACTTGTCCAACTCCTCCTGCGCATAAGCCCGCATCTCCGGGTCTTTCTCGTCGACCAGAACAGCCCGGCTCTCCGCAATCCCCCGCTTCAAATCCTTAAATTCGCGATATCGTTCCACGATAAGACTGATTTCGCTGTGCGCCTTGGCAGTCTTCTGATATCTCGCCGAGTCATTCATGATCTCCGGCGAAGCCAGCGTCTGCGTCAATTCGTCGTATCGCGCTTCGATTTGATCAAGCCGTTCAAACATAATGTGCCCCGTAGAAACGTAGCTTGCTACGTTTCGGCTGCGCGGAGACGTAGCAAGTCGCGTCTCTATCGCTTATTTTAGTTGTAGAAGTGAAGATGAGGTAGAAAGAGTTTCGCGGCGGGGCCGCTAGGCAATCACGAGTTCCCCACCACGCTGCTTTTCCAGGGACATAGCCTGATCCAGCGCCACAATTGCGCATTCCGCCTGCTCGTCCGACGGAGGCTTGGTGGTGATGCGCTGCATCCACAAACCCGGAGCAGTCATAAGTGCAAACAACGATCCGCGATGTTTGGCCGCAAAACGAATAATTTCGTATGACAATCCGGTAATCACCGGCAGCAGCGCAATGCGAACCGCAAACCGGGCCCAGAACGTGGTCACCGGAACCAGCATGTAGACGAAGATCGAAATGATCATCACGGTCATCAAGAAACTGGTTCCGCAGCGCGGATGATAGGTCGAATACTTCTGCACCGAAGGCGTGTCCAGCGGATCGCCGTTCTCGAAAGCGAACACGGTTTTATGCTCGGCCCCGTGATACTCATAAACCCGCCGAATATCCTTCCACAGCGACGTTCCCCAGATAAACAGCAAGAACAAAAGCAGACGAATAATGCCATCGACCAGGTTAAAAATAATCTGCTCGCCAAAGACCGGGCTCACACGCTTCAGTTCCGTGGTCGCCACTAAAGGCAGAAACTTGTACATGAAGATAAAGAAGCCAACCGAAAACACGATGTTAACGGCAGCAATCCACCCGCTGATTTCAAGCTTCTTCCTTTCGGGCTCGCCAGGCGCGGGCGCAGGCTGCAACTCGTCGAGCGCAACATTCGCGGAAAACTTCAGCGCGCGAAAGCCGAGCGTCATGGCATGGCCCAAGGTCATCACGCCACGCATCACTGGCCAGCCCATCCATTTATGCTTTTCAGAAAGCCGCTCCAGCGGCTCGCAGTGGGTCGAAACTTCGCCCGAAGGCTTGCGGCAAGCAATGGCCCAGGCATGAGGCGAACGCATCATAACGCCCTCGAGCACGGCCTGCCCGCCCACAAGGGTCTCCTCGCCGCCCTCCAGCGCAGGAAGCAACTGGATCGCTACGAAGAAACGCCACAATGTGCGTAAAAAGCGCATAGGGATTGGATGATCTTTCCGGCGACAAAGCACCAGCAGTAGAGTATCACAGCCCCAGTCGAATTAGGATAGGCTGGCCGAGGCGTTAAGTGACAGGTTTGCTTAGACTTGTGTGGGGACGCGCGCCTCGGACGCCCAGGGCCGGGCAAGGCTGCAGCGCTGCTGCTAATAGATAGCGAGCATCTCTATGCGCAAATTCGCCGAAGCCTGCGAACGCATCGCCAGCACAGCCAAGAAGCTGGAAAAAGTCGCCGTCTTCGCCGACTACCTCAAGTCGAGCCCGCCCGAGGACGCCTCTGTTGCAGCAGTTTTTCTGTCCGGAAGGCCGTTCCCCGTGTGGGAGGAGACCACGCTACAGGTCGGAGGAAGACTGCTATGGCAAGTGGTCGAGCAACTCTCCGGCAAAAGCACTCAGGAACTAACCGCCGCCTACCGCAAACACGGAGACCTGGGCGCCGCCGCCGCGGAAGTTCTGTCCAAAGATCACGTGGAGACGGTCGCCCTCACCCGTCCAGGCCGAGCAAAGCTCGGCAGCATGGAAGAACACGAGAATCCAACCCTCGCCACTGAATCCAGTCCAAGCCCGCGAGAGGTGCAAACTACATTTCGAAAGATAGCGGCGGCCAGAGGCTCGAATGCCAAAACCATTCTCGTCCGGGACCTGCTCTCGCAAGTGACCCCGCTCGAGGCCAAATACATCATCAAAATCATCACCGGAGATCTGCGCATCGGCTTAAAAGAAAGCCTGGTCGAAGAAGCCATCGCCAAAGCCTATGGAGCATCGGTGAAAGACGCACAACGAGCCAACATGTTGCTCGGTGACATCGGAGAGACACTCGGTTTGGCAGCGGAAGGAAAACTGAACCAAGCCAGGATGCGCCTCTTTCATCCCCTCGGATTCATGCTCGCCAGCCCTGCACAATCTGCGGAAGAAGCGCTCAGTTATTTCCAAAACGCGCTGGTAGAGGATAAATACGACGGTATCCGTGCACAGGCGCACTGCTCCGGCGGCGAAGTGCGCATCTTCTCGCGCACGCGCGATGAAATCACGGAATCATTTCCCGAATTGCCAGACGCGCTCGCCGGGCTTCCGCAAGACACCATCTTCGATGGAGAAATCGTGGCCTGGAGTTATCTGGCCGCTGACTCCGGCGAAACTGGCCGTGCGCTTCCCTTCAGCGCATTGCAGCAGCGGCTTGGCAGAAAGAAAGTAAGTGATCAAGTGATGCGGCGAGTGCCAGTAGCCTATCTCGTCTTCGATGTCCTGTACGCCGGAGGCCAATTGCTGATCGATCGTCCACTGCATGAACGAGCCCAGGTGCTGGACGAGTTGTTGGCCGCGCCTCGAATTCCCGCGCAGGCAAGGTCCGCCGCCGCCCAGGGCCAGTTGATGCTGGAATCCGCCGAACCGGCAATCGCAGCCCAGATTTTCCGCGCGCCGGTGTCTCGCGCAGCCTTGCCCCACGAACTCGATCAACTATTCGAAGCAGCCAAAGCCCGCGGCAACGAAGGCTTGATGATCAAAAATCCCGAGTCAACCTACACTCCAGGACGCCGAGGAAAATCCTGGCTGAAATTAAAACGTGAACTGGCGACGCTCGACGTCGTAGTCACCGCGGTCGAATACGGTCACGGCAAGCGTATAGGAGTTCTCAGCGATTACACCTTCGCAGTGCGCGACGGCGACCGCCTGCTGAACATCGGCAAAGCCTACTCCGGCCTGACCGACGCCGAAATCGCCGAGATGACCAAGTGGTTCCTCGAGCACATAATCGAAGATCAAGGCTTCCGCCTGGTCGTCGAACCCAAAATCGTGTTGGAAGTCGCCTTCAACAACATGATGCGCTCCGACCGCCACGAAAGCGGCTACGCGCTTCGCTTCCCCAGAATCGTGCGAATAAGAACCGACAAACCACCGGAAGAAGCCGACACGCTGGAAAGAGCGCGAGAGATTTATGAGAAGCAGGCCAACAATTAACTGAGTTCAAGGAACTTAGGACACGCCATGCCGACTCGAACCTGCCGCGTATCCCATCTCGATTTCAGCTAGCATACCTGCGATATCCCTGACGGGATGTCATACTGGCCGCACGGATGATGTCTAATTTTGTTTTGGCATTTCCTACAATCTCGCGACGGTGCGCCAGTCCGAGTGCCTGCAGGATCCACTTCACGCCATGCTTTGAGCCTCCCTATAAATCCTGTCAGTGTCAGTGTTCGTGTCCGTGCTCGTCACTCACCGGAATCACGCATCCATGCGCCACTTCGCAAATGACATGCTCAAACTGAATGGTCGTGTGATCAATATGAAATTCTTCGTGCAGCCGTTCCTTCACGTCGCGCAGAATCCGCTCGCTGACTGACGGCGGAATGTCTTCAATTGAAATGTGACACGACAATGCCCGCGTCTCCGACCCAATGTTCCAAACATGTAAATCGTGGACATCGTTCACGCCCTCAACCGCCCGCATGGCAGCCTCGACCCGATCCAGTTTGATGCCGCGCGGCGTGCCTTCGAGCAGAATGTTCAGAGTCTCCCGCACGATGCCGAACCCCGACCAAAGAATCAGCGCCCCGATGCCAAATGACAGCGCCGAATCAATCCAGTACTGCCCGGTCGCCAGAATCACCCAGCCGCCAACAATAACCGCCGCCGTAGAAACCGTGTCCCCAATCTCATGCAGCAGCGCGCTGCGGATGTTCACGTCCCGGCCCGAACGGTAGAGCAGCAGCGCAATCACTCCATTCATCACTACGCCAGCAGCCGCGACGCCCATCATCACGCGGGCCTGCACCTGTCCCGGATTCTGCAACCGCCGAAAAGCTTCGTAGAAAATCAGGAAGGAAACCGCCACCAGCGAACCCGCATTCACCAGCGCCGCCAATACTCCCGCCCGATGCCAGCCATAAGTCTTGGTCGCGCTGGGCGGACGCGATTCCAAGTACACCGCACCCAGCGAAAGCAGCAACGCCACGAAATCGGAAAGGTTATGCCCAGCTTCGGAAAGCAACGCCAGAGAATGGGCGCGGATGCCCGCCACCACCAGCAACACAATGTAGGCCAAGGTGACGCCCAGCGACACCCGCAGAACCTTGGAGGTTCCTTCGCCCGCGCCATGGCTGTGCATGTGCATCTAAATCCAGTTTAAGGCCGCGGGAAGAAGGGTTCAAGGCGGCCACGCCATCTGCGTGCGTTGCATCCCGAATCGGTTGATTAGGGTTGCGCTTCCATGATTTTTTGAAACTGGCGGAAGCGCTCGGTCGTTTCAGCCCCGTGCGCCGCATACCATTCCCGCCACGGCCCAGGATCATCGCCCAGTTTCTGGTCAGTGATCTCACGCAAGGCGCGGTAGCCATACTTCATAGTTTCGCCATCGAGCTTTTTGTCCTCGACCATCTCGATCAGCCCCGGCACCGCCTGCATGCGCTGCGCGCGAGTCAGCATCCCGCAATGGGCAAGCCCACAGCCAGCGCTGTCGATCCGCACATGAAACGAAGCATCATGGTGAAAGGCTTCCACCAAATCCGGGACCGTATCGTCTGTGCCGATGTCGGCAATCGCGGAAACTGCACGCAACCGCACCTGCTCATTCTCCGAATGCGCCCAGACGCGAAGCTGGCTGTGAATGCGCTCCGGCTCTACCCCGCGATTGGCCAGACGCCCCAGATACCAGATGCTGTATTCCGCATATTTCGGGTCGGTTTCTGGCACCCGCAGCAGCGCCTCGGCTTCTTCACTCGTTTTCTCTATGTTTGCGACTGCCAGGTCAATTTCGAAGACCGCGGCGCGCACCCGCAGATCGTCGCCATTCAAGGCCACATCCATCAGCGTGGTCAAAGCATCGCTTTGTTTGATCTGTCCCCGCCATTGCTTGACCCGAGCTTTGATCTCGTCCGTAGCGCCACGGTGATGCGAAATGGCATATTGCAGCAGCCGCTCCGCCTGCTGCTGGGGACCCATTCCATCGACCATCTCTCGCTCCACTTCCGACAGCTGGCTGGTCGTACCATGCACTGGCTTCCCGGGGACAGGAAGCTTCTCGCCGACAATCTCGCCGGGCTGGCTTTGTCCAACCGCAAGCGCAGCCGGGAGGAAGGCACAAGCCAGTGCCAACCGCGCGAGTGAATACGCATTTCTCCTCATGCTGCGGATGCTAACATCCGCGTACGTCGCGCGAAAGTTACCGGAGTTTCCCACCGATGCCATAAAATGCAGCCGTATGCACACGGCGGAAGTCGTCATCATCGGTGGAGGAATTGTCGGCTCGAGCATCGCCTATCACCTCACCGCTGCCGGATGCAGGGACATATTGGTGATCGAACGCGAGACCGCTCAAGGCAAGGGCTCTACGGGAAAAAGCATGGGCGGAGTGCGGGCCCAATTCTCCACTCCAGTCAACATTCAGATGTCGCTTTACTCCATCCCCTTTTATGCCAGCTTCGACGAAACATTGGGGTACCCAGCGGACTACCGACCGCAGGGTTACCTGTTCTGCGCTACGAACGAAAAACATCTGGCCTATCTAAAGATGAACTACGAGAAGCAAGTCGCAATGGGACTCAAGGATGTACGGCTGATTTCAGCCGCTGACATCCGCGGCCAGTTTCCCCAACTTCGAAGTGATGACATCGTAGGCGGCAGCTTTTGCTCGACCGACGGTTTTGTCGATCCCTACAGTGTCATGATCGGATTCATGACTTGGGCAGCGGATCATGGCGCTCGAGTGTGGAAGAACACCCTGGTCACCGGCCTCGATCGTGACGCTCGTGGAATTGCGGCTGTGCAGACCAGCCGGGGGCCAGTGTCGGCGCGCAAAGTGGTGAATGCCGCCGGCGCGTGGGCTAGGCCGGTCGCCGAAATGGCCGGCATAGATCTGCCGGTCGAGCCTTTGCGGCGCATGCTGGTTCCAACCGAACCTTTCGATCAATTTCCCCACAGCGCGCCCATGATTATTGACATGTCGAACGGTTTTCATTTCCGCCCGGAAGCCTTGGGATTCCTGCTGGCCTGGAACGACCCCGAGGAGGTGTCGGGATACAAAACAGATTTCGATCCTGCATTTATCGAGAAAATCCTGACCCGCGCGGCAGACCGGGTGCCGGCGTTTGAAAATCTCGCAGTCAATCCGAAACGCGCCTGGGCAGGTCTCTACGAGATGACTCCCGACCACCATCCGATCCTCGGCGAGGCGCCCGGCGTCCCCGGATTCTTTTTCGCTAACGGCTTCAGCGGCCACGGAGTAATGCACGCCCCGGCAACCGGAAAGATTCTTTCCGACTTGATCCTCACCCGCAAAACCGACCTTATCGACGCGTCTCTGCTGAGCCTGTCCCGCTTCGCGGAAGGCCGTATGATCCATGAGACAGCAGTGCTGTAAAGCACGTAGCCCCGGACGCCCTCGTCCGGGGGCGAGCGATGCTCGCCAGACTTTTGTGTGTTCAAATGTTCCCGTGGTTCTGAAAGACGCACTCACATCTGCCATCGCCCGGCTCACGGCAGCCCAGGTTGGCTCTCCGCGCATGAATGCCGAGCTGCTGCTGATGTTCACCCTGGGTTGCGACCGCGCCTATCTCTTTGCTCATCCCGAACGCAAACTCACAACCGAAGAGCAAGCCCGCTATGAAGAAACCCTCAAGCAGCGCGCCCGCGGAGTTCCGGCACAATACATCACCGGCCATCAGGAATTCTGGGGCATGGACTTTATCGTCACTCCCGCTGTTCTAATCCCCCGCCCCGAAACCGAGCACGTAATCGAAACCGTCCTGCATCTGGCCGAGAACAATGGAGGCCGGGCGTCCTCGCCCGGCTCTTTCCCCTGCATCGTCGATGTCGGCACGGGATCAGGCTGCATCGCCCTCGCCCTAGCTAAAGAACTCCCGCAAGCGGAGTTCCACGCCACCGACATTTCCTCCAATGCTCTCGAAGTCGCCCGTCTCAATGCCGCCCGCCATCAACTCGAAAAGCGGATTCATTTTCATCAAGCCGATCTGCTGTGGGGTCTTGCTCCCGCTTTCGACTTCGTGGTATCCAACCCTCCCTACGTTGGCGAATCCGAAGCCGACCAGGTACAACTTGAAGTCCGCAAATTCGAACCTCGCAATGCGGTTTTCGCCGGCCCAACTGGAATGGAAGTAATCGAACGCCTGATCCCGCAAGCGCGGGCCGCGCTGAAACCCGGCGGCTGGCTGGTCCTCGAAATCAGCGGAACCATCGCGGATCGTGTCAAACGCCTTCTCGCAGAATGGAATCACTTGCAAATCACCAATGATCTGCAAGGCATCCCGCGCGTGGCCTCCGCGAAAAAATCGTGACCCCGTCGGCGCAGGCGCCCTAGCCCGCGTAAGTCGCTGCGGAACCCGGCTCCTACGAGCTCTGGTAGTAGGTCCGCGTCGCGCGCTAACCTCGTGCACTCGCCCCGCTCCAGGCGATGATCCGGTAACAGTCTGGCAATGTCGGCAGGAACGCGGCCAAGCCGCGGCAACTCTTTGCGTCGGTGTGGGAGAACTATCAGATGCAGTCCGAACGGAAAAGCGCGAGCAAGCTCAGCGGCGCAATTGCGATATTTCTTTGGGGAATATTTATTTCGGCGAGTTCATCTGCCCAGAACCCGAACGGCACGCTTCGGGGAGAGGTTCAGGACGCCAGCGGCGCGCGCGTGGCGGATGCTCGGGTCTTCGTCCAGTCAACCGGATCTTCGATGACCCGCGAGGCCATGGCTAACGGTCGCGGAGAATTTCGCATTGAGGGCTTGCTGCCCGGCTCCTACCACGTATCCGTCACGGCCAAAGGTTTCGCGGAAGCTACAGCCGATGTCGATGTTGCCGTCAGCGTGGTGCGCGACATCAGCGTTACGCTTAACCTCGCAACCGGACATGAGACGGTGAATGTGCAGGGAAAGTCTTCTTCGATTACGGCCGAGGCGATTGACACGTCGAGCGCCGTTCGCGGAGGTGTAGTTGGCAGCCATGATCTCGAATCTCTTCCGCTTCCGGCGCGCAGCTTCGCCAACATTGCATATCTGGTGCCCGGAACCGAGCCCGTCGAGCCTTCCGATCCCACCAAGGCGCGCATCACTGCCGTCTCCACTGGAGGAAGCTCGGGGCTGAACAACGAACTGTCGGTCGACGGCGCCGACAACTCCGACGATTGGATCGGCGGCTTCCTGCAAAACTTCTCGCCGGATGGCATTGAGGAATTCGCCGTACGCACCTCGAACGAGGATGCCGACACGGGATGGACTACAGCCGGATCCGTTGTGATTACCACCAAGCACGGCACCAACGATTGGCACGGCGACGGGGCTTTCTACGAACGCGCGGCCGCGCTTAACGCCCGCTTTCCAATTGAGAATCCCACGCCCAATCCCAAGCAGCCGTTCTCACGCCAGAACTATGTTGGCACCATCGGCGGCCCCATCGTAAAGAACAAGGCTTGGTTCTTCACCTCCTTCGAAGCTGTGCACGAGGATGCGAGCATCGCCTACAGCCCCGCAAGTACCACGCAGTTTCAAGCGCTCGCGCAATTGGCGTCGCAGGGGTTGATCACGGGTGTTCCTTCTATTCCCGTTCCCGCGAACGTTCCGATTCCCTTTCGCGACTACATCGCGTCGACACGCTTTGACTGGGCACAATCGCCAAGATCGAGTTGGTTCCTGCGTACATCCGCGGACAGCTACCTCACGCACAACGCCCTGGTGCAGCAAGGCACATTGCCATCGACAGGTCTCACCACGCACAATAATTACTGGAATGTGGCACTCAGCAATGCTTATACTTTCAGCCCCACCTGGCTTGGCAATCTGGTTCTCGACGCCAGCTTGCTGCATCTGACGCAGG
>Ga0210390_10002403_pt1 | contig 16641 bp, 14 predicted proteins | sample IncBWH11OmetaG_FD_161050 | JGI IMG/M metagenome (GOLD analysis project Ga0210390, IMG submission 161050) | Forest soil microbial communities from Barre Woods Harvard Forest LTER site, Petersham, Massachusetts, United States - Inc-BW-H-11-O ... | reverse complement strand
GTGCCGCGTTGATCGGAGGTGCGCCCGCCGGTGGCGCGAACGCCGGGGCGGCGGGCATAGGGGCGGGCATCGGCGTGCCCTGCGGCGCGGCCGCGATCAACGACGCCACCACGGTGCCGTGCGCGTCGCAGTCCATCAGTCCGTCGCTGCCCATGATGTAGTCCCCACCAGCGACTGCCGGCAGCCGAGCGCTGGGGTTGACACCGGTGTCGATGACGGCGACGGGCACCCCGTTGCCCGTCGAGTACTGCCAGGCCTTGGCGATGTTGAGCATCGTGAAACCCGGCGCGGTCGCGGCCACATTCGGATCAGCGACGGTGATGGTTCGCGCGCAGATATTGCTTTGCCGCATCGGCTGATCCGGAGCCGGCTTGCCGTCGGCCGGCACCCGGCCAGGATCAACGATCGGGCGCGGAATTGCCTGCGCCGCGGGAAGACCGGTCGATAAGCCGACCAGCAGGCCAACGAGCGTGAGGGCAGAGATCCGCAGCGCCGCCGACGCTAGGACGCGCGTGCCCTGATCGCTCATCGCATGCGCACCCAGGTGAACAACCCGCCGATCCAGGCGGCCAGCGGGAGCGCAGCGATGATCGCCACGATTTCCAGCCATTCGGCGATCATCCGGACCAGCGGGGTGAACCTGGTGATCGGCACCAACAGCGCCGCGGCCAGACCGGCAACGCCGAAGCCGGCCAGCACCAATGCCGCCCACAGCACCGACTCAGCCGATGCGGCCGGCCCGTGCAGGACATATTTGATGACGCCGCCGCATACCGCGGCCGCGGCCCCGCAGACCAGCGCAGTGGCCTGCCGCTTGTCGGCGAACGCCCGTCCGCGACTGATGAAGATGAGCACGAACAGCCCGGCCAGCGCCGCGGCAGCGCCACTGCGGTTATGACCCGGCATCAGCGTGGCCCACACCGCGGCGGGCAGCGTCAGTCCCGCACCCACACAAATTCCGGTCAAGACGTTGTTCGCGCGCACGGCGGCGGCCGCGATCTGCGCCCCGCGAGGAGTGGTGTCCGGGCTCAGCTCCTCCTCGGCGGACTCGTCCACCGGCGATACCGCGTCAACCGGCAGTCCCGCGCTGCGGCGAAACAGGTCGCGGCCGGTGACCGAACCGAAGTACGGCGGCCGGATCCGGGCCGCCCAAAGCGCGATCGTCGGGGCTAGGGTCAGCAGGAACAGCAGAATGACCAGGGTGCACATGCCCAGCCATTGGGCAGGAACCGGCCACCACATCCGGGCCGCGGTGACTACCCCGCCCAACCCACACAGGGTCACTATCGTCGCGGCCACATTGATGTGACGTCGGGTCATCACCGCCACCCCGCAGGTGAGCACGCCAGCCGCGAGGGCCGTGATGAAAAGATGCGCTGCCCCGAGGGCGCCGGGAGCTCCGGCACCCAGGCTCACCGCAAGCAGCGGCACCGAAAGCCATGCGAACCCGCCGATCAGGTCAGCACGATGCGGCCACCACTGCGCCACCGCGCCCGCGCCACCTATGGCAAGGAGGCCGAGAACACCCGTCACAACGCTGGGCACGATCGAGTCGCCAGCATTGCGGTTACGCACAGCCAATCCGATTACCGACGCGGAAGTCATGGCCAGGATGGCCAGCGCCGTGTGAGCGGCCGTGTCGGCGGTTACGGGGTGGAACAGGTTCTTGCCGATGCGGGCAAGTCCGGTGGACAGGGACTCGTATTGCGGCTCGAACGAGTCGCCCTCGACTGCGGGCGCCAACACCAGCGTGGCGCCGTCCTCCACGCCTAATTCATCGAGGGTTTTGGTGACGTCCAGTCGCACACCGTTGACCTTGTGCAGCTCGTAGCCGACTCCGGATTCCAACCCGGTCAGACCCCGGCGCTTGAGGTCATCATTGAGCAACTCAACGATGTTGTCGACGAACACCTCCACCGGCACCGATGCCGGATAGACCTGAGAGACAAGGTGTTCGCCGCATACCACCGCAACTGCGCAACGCGCCGGGAATGCGACCTTCGCCATTACCGTGGCCTGTCGGCGTCCGGAACATATTTGTCCGCCAACGCCGCAGTAATCTCGAACAGTCGCAGCCGTGTTTTCCTTTGTAATTCATGTTGCGTATCGATGATTCCGCCTTTGGCCAAATGCGGATCGAAAGGCATGAACTCGACTGTCGCACCTGATTGCCCGAAACGCTCGGTGAGATAAGCGCGCGCATCGGAATCGTATTTATCGCGGCTGTCATTCAGAATCACCATGCTGCGCGACACTAATTCGTGATAACCCATCGCCCGCAGCAAATCGATAGATCGCGTGACCGGCAACGAAGTATCGGCGGTAAGCCCCGACACGAAGACCAGCGTGTCGCAAGCGTCGAAAACCGCCTTCATCACCGGATGCTCCAGATCGTCGGAGGTGTCCACCACGATCACGTTGTGGGTGCGACGCAGCCGCGAAAGCACCCCGGTGAACATCGACGGCACCAGCGGCCGTGGTTGGTCGGAGGCCCGGTTACCCGCCAGCACATCGAGACCTAAGCTGTTCTGCCCCAAATGTTCCCGGATGTCGGCATAGCCCTGGACATCGGTGTCGTTCAAGACGGCGGCGTAGTCGCCCGGCGGAGACTCGTCGATCCGCCCGGCCAGGGTTCCAAAACCGGGTGCCGCGTCGATGGCAACCACGTTCTCCGGTCGGCACTCACGAAACACCGCGCCGATGCACGCGGTCATCGTGGTTTTGCCGACGCCGCCTTTTCCCGAGACCACCCCGACGACGTACTGCTTGCGGATGTGTCGCCTTATCCGACCTTGTAATTCCCGTAAATGGCGTTCCGCCGGTGATTCACCGAGATTTATGGTCTGGAACGACACGGCATATACGAACTTGCGCCAGCCTGAGCCGGGTGGAATTTTGCGCGGTGCGACCATATCGGAGATGCGCAACGTTTCCGAAACGGAGTCCGGGTGCTGAGGACGCGAGCCCGCAGGTTGTCTCGGCGTTTGCCGGCCTTGCTCCGCCGAATTGGGCGGCGCGTTCCACGGATTTGTCACGATGCCGATGCTAACATGCGCGCGATACCCCTCATTTATACAACCTTTCGATACGAATGCCATTCTTCATTCGCGGGAAGGCGCCGCATCATCTGGTTCACCGCAGTCGCGATGCTGGAGCTGGTGCCGGGTGCGATGATCATCCATCTCTTGCCGTCCGACACGAAATGCTCGCCGATGAGCCGGCCCTCGGGGGTGTCCGCGATGGTGACCACGCTCTGTTCTATGTGTTTACGGGCGGGCTGACCGGACTCGACGCCGGACTGGATAGCGACGATGAAGGCGCGCGCGGTCCGGCGCGGGTCTGCGGCCATCATCAGGATCTGGAGCTGGTCCCCGTCCAATCGCTCGCGGAGTAGCTGCTCACGCAGCATTTTCTGACCATTTACGCCGTCCATCACCCTGTCGATGTCCATAGTCACCGGCTGCAGCGGCGCCGGCTCCAGCGTCCCACACATCCGCTCGATCTGGGCGTTGACGATGTCATTCGCCGCGGATTCGGTATTCGAGGTGCCGGCTCCACTGATGCGGACCAGGTCCTCCGATCGTTCTAAGGCAACCCACCATTGCGCAAATCGGGCAAGCAATGCCCTGGCGGGCATATCGCCACCGCCGGGCGTGGACACGTGAATCATCAGGGCGACGTCCCGGCGGGCGAGCACGGTCAGCCATTCCCGCACACTGGCGTCGACCTGCCCCGCCTCGTCGATCACGCCGACATCTCGCAACTCGGCAGCGATCGGGTGCGCAAGCGCCATCTGCGGTGTCTCAACGCTGGGCAGAATCGGCCGTAAACCCAGCTCCGGGGCCAGCACCTCAATACCGGTGAGTACCTGCAGCACCCACAGCCCGTCAATGGTCGTGGTCAACACCCTGATCCTCCAAGCCAAAGCGCGGGGCGCACGACCGCGCGCCCCGCGGTCAGCGAGATACGAGGCCTAGAGGCTCAGCGATTGTCCAGCAGCTGTGTCGGTGGCGTTTGCGCCCTGGAATGAGGCCGTCACGGCGCTACTGTGCCGGGTAATGGTGTCGGCGATGTCGAACACCGCATTGCAGAGCCGGTTGAGGCTGTCGATGTAGGCGTTACCGCCCAGACCCTGAAAACCTTCAGACACCAACGCGTTGCCAGCGTTCAAAAGGTCATTTGCATGCTCGTGGAGCATCTGGGCCTGCACAGCCATGTTGTGGGAGAGCTCTTCTCCCATGCCGTAGTGGTACGAAATTGTCATCTGTAACTCCTTATGCGAGTACGTCTCTGGGATTCAAGTTCGATCGAACGGCGCGAATTACATCTGCGATGACGGGGCTGCGCCAGGATGCACACCAGCCAGGTGATGGGACGAATCGGCCTGCTGGGCAAGGAATTGCGCTTTGGCATCGGCAAGGTGCTGGTGCAGTTCCATGTTGGCCGCGAGCGCCTGATTAAGGTCGGCTTCCACCTGCCCCGCAACAGCGTATGACGTCTGGGAAGCCTGGCCGTCCCATCCCACATGCAGGATGTCGCCCGACTGGGTTAGGTATTGCTGACCGAGATTTTGCGCTTCTGCCAGAAGGTGGTCAGCCCGCTGGATCATGGCATCGATCGGTTCGAGGGATACCACCGTTTTCGACCCGGAACCCCCTGGTGCCACATCTACCATTTGCGTCTCCCTTTAATGATCTGGACCGGCCCCGAGGATGCGGAGCATTGCATGAAGTGTAGTGACTTCGCAGCAGCTGTCACTTCGGCTTTGATCAATCCAAGCCATCGTCCGGAATCGGCCGCTGAGCAGCTGATTTGGCTACAGTCGGGGCGGCCGGCCGGCACCTCGCCGGCAACTACACATCCTGCTTGTCGCGCTCGACGACAATGCGCGCGTGCGGCACCTTGTCTTTGCCCGCGCTTCCGTTCTCCCGACCCAGCATCCCCGCGGTCGCGGGCGACATCGGTATTGCGCCGCCGCCCGTCGAAGTTGTGATCGGGCCACGAAGATCGGCCGCGTTGAGAACACCGCTCGGTCGAAGCCCGGTTGGCCGGCCGGCGGTCTCGGGCGAGAACATGCTGGCGGGGCGGGTGAAGCTGGTCAGCCCTGCACCTGGATATCCAGCCCCGATAGCGCCTGCCCCGCCGCCGAGGCCGCCGACCGCTCCGCCGCCGGCCCCGACCGGTGCAGCCAACTCGGCGGCGGCGGTTTCAGCGGCGATATTCGGCGACGACATCGGGGAGAAGCCGCCCATGAAGCTCTGCATCAAGCCGGACATGCCCTGGGTCCCGCTCTGCAGAGCCTGAGTCGGGGCGCTACTCAGCTGCTGCAACGGCTGGGTGGCCCCCGACAGCAGGCCCTGCGCCGATCCCATGAACGACTGCAGCGGATCGGTCATGCCGGCGGCCGGCGATGCCGCCTGCCCCGCCGCGTCGCCGAGTCCGGAAGACGCTTGCAACCCGGTGTCGGCCGTCGACTGAGCGACGGTCTCGACCGGGGCGGCCGATGACATCCCCGCTGACGTGATCGGCGGGGGCGTCGAGACAATCGAGCTCGTCAGCGTGTTCAGCGCGGTGGCATACGTCAAGCCGATGTTCATGTTCTGCGGGGTGAAGTTCCCCCAGTACATCTCCTCGTTCGCCGCGATCGCCGGGGTATTGCAACCGCAGATATTGCTGGCGTACAACGCGGCCGTCTCGTCGCGGTTGGTCTGGCAGACGATCGCGGGTATCACCGCGGACCTGGCGACGGCATTAGCCTCGACCGCGGCCTGTCCGATCGCTACGTGTTTGAGGCAGTGCGCCGCCAGCGGCTCGAGCCCGAGAAAGTTGAGCTCGCTTCCTTTCATGCCGTATGCGGCGCCGCCGACGCCCATCCACTGGCTGAGGGTGGCGCCGATGTTGGCGACCGACATTCCCATCGAAAGCTCGTGTTGAATCGCCTCGGCAAGCCAAGCCGCGATGTTGGCGACTATCGTCGACGGGTCGCTTGCCTCAAGGAGCGCAGCAACGCTTTCGGGTGGACCGAACCAAAGTGGGTCGGGCATGTCGTCCTGTTAGAAGATGTTATTGACGTTCGTGGCGCTCATCAGTTCTTGCAGCACGTAGCTGATGGCGGAGAGGTTTTGCGCGCCCGCGTAGCCGGTCCGTTGCCCGACATGTGTCTGCGCCGCACCGAGGTACCCCGCGCCCGCAGAGTTCAGAGTGCCGGTGAAGGCGGCGTCGTCCGAGGTCAGCACCATCGGCGTCGTTCCGATGAGCGCCGCCGATCCTGCCGCAGTGCTGGCCTCCATCTCGCCGCTGATGACCATCTCCGTGACGCCCGACAAAGCCGCGGCGGCCGGATCAACGTTCATAAACCCTGTCATCGTGTCTCCCCAGGCTGGTTCTGCGGACCGACTCCGCGGCGTGGTGTGAGTCTAAAGTGTCCTGACGCTGCCCGTATGCGCAAGCGTTATCTCACTAAGACGCCAACAGAGCTCGTGAATTAATTCACGAGCGGGAATAACTCCGCAGCTAACATTGGCTGCTCAATCCGGGCGTGCGCAGAGACCTCGGGAGGAAGTGCAGTGAGCTGGTCGTCTCCAACGCTGCCCACCAAGCGGGGTGAGGACCGCCGCGGACCTGCTTCAGGAGAGGCCGTATTCGTCGGCGCCTTGGCTCTGCTGCTGGCAACCGGATGGGTCGCCAACCACTTCGTCGCCTTGATGCCCGTGATCAGCGAGCGCCAACATCTCAGCGCTGCCGCTATTGACGCGATCTTTGGAATCTACGCATTGGGATTGCTTCCCGGCCTGCTCGTCGGCGGGCGCGCGTCCGATTCGTTCGGACGTCCGTCCGTCGCGTTCGCGGGCTCAGCGACATCTCTGGTGGCAACGCTGGCGATGTTGATCTCCCAGCAATCCGACGTGTTGCTGGCCGGGCGTTTGATCGTCGGGGTCGGCGTGGGTCTGACAATGAGCTCCTGCACCGCTTGGGTCTCCGACCTGAAAGGTCCCGCCGGCGCGGCCACCGGCGGGGCCGTGATGACGGCAGGTTTCGCCATCGGCCCGTTCGGCGCAGCGGGAATCGTTCGGGTGGGCGAATCCGGCATTCGGGTGTCGTTCGGAATCGCCGCCGCCATCGTCGTCGCGGCGATGGTCATCACCGTCGCTGCGATGCAGCGTGCAGACGTGACCGCGCCGGCGACAGCCCCTGACTCGCAGCGATCGCAGTCGGCGCCGCAGGGCGCCGTGCAGGCGTTGAGCTGGGCCCTGCCGTTGGCGCCGTGGGTGTTCGCCTCGGCGACGCTTGGTTTCATCACGATCCCGACGCGTGTCCACGTCGGGCTCGCGGCTCCGCTGGCCGCGGGAACGGCGACGCTGCTTGTCAATGGTGTTAGCGCGGTTATTCAAGTGGTCGCCCGTGCCGGTAGCTGGGGGCCGCAAACCGGCACGGTCGGCGCAGCGCTGGCTGCCGTCGGCTACGCCGCAACGGCGGCCGCACCACCGACCATGCCGCTGGCGTTGGGTCTGCCGCTGCTGATCGTTCTCGGTTGCGCGGCCGGCCTTTGTTTACGCGAGGGCTTGATTGATTTGGAAGTCGCTGCACCGCAACGGGTGCGCGGTGCTCTCACTGGAGCGTTCTACGTACTGACCTATCTCGGCTTCGGGCTGCCGCTGCTGTTGACCGTTGTCGGATCCCCAAAGGCATCGGCGATCATTCTCGCAGCGATGGCCGCGCTCGCATCGTTGACAGCGGTCAGCCGAGCGGTACGGCTGGGACGAGACAGCCATCGCCAGAATTGATTCGGCGGCTTCGGCTCAATAGGGCTGGACGCCTTCAGGTATCACATACTCGGAGATCGGTGCAGAGACACCGTTGACGGTTGTTCCGTTGTTGATCACCCCGTGCGCGGTTGTCAGCAGGCCTTGAGGGAAACCGAAAGCCGGTTTGGTGAGTGCGTCCAGCCCGATCAGCTCCTCGGCCGTGAGCGTCACGTCGAGGGCACCGACGTTGTCATCAAGCTGCGAGAGCCTGCGTGCCCCGATGATGACTGACGTCACGGCCGGCTGTGCCTGCACCCAGGCCAGGGCCACACTGGCGACCGTAGTCTCATGCGCTTTCGCGATGACCTCGAGTTCGTCGATGATCGCGTAGGTCTTCTCGTCGAGGAAAGCCTCGACGATCACGCCGCGATCGGGCTTGTTCTCGCCAGTACTGCGTCGGGTGTACTTGCCACTGAGCACGCCGCTTTTCAGCGGTGACCACGGCGTTATTCCGAGGCCGAATTCGCTGGCCATCGGAACCAGCTCTTGTTCGATGGTGCGTTCCAGCAACGAGTACTCGACTTGCAGCCCGATGAACGGCGACCATCCGCGGAAACGAGCGATCAGGTTTGCCTCGACGATCTTCCACGCCGGGGTATCCGAAACACCGATGTAGCGCACCTTGCCGGCCTGAACGAGGCCGTCGAGCGCGGCCATGGTCTCGTCGATGGGAGTATTCGCGTCCCACATGTGCAGCCAGTACAGGTCGATGTAGTCGGTTTGCAAGCGCCGCAACGAATTTTCGCAGGCGCTGATCAGTGATTTACGCCCCGAGCCACCGCCGTTGGGATCACCCGGATACAGGTTGCCGCTGAATTTGCTCGCGATCACCAGGCGATCGCGTCGGGTGGCGTGCCGCCCGATGTGGTCTCCGATGATCTTCTCGGAGTGGCTCCTTGTGTAGAAGTTGGCAGTGTCGATGAAGTTGCCGCCGAGTTCGACGTATCGGTCGATGATCTGTTGGGACTCTTCGACACCGGTGCCCCAGCCGAGATCTTCCCCGAACGTCATCGCTCCCAGACACAGCGGGCTGACGCGCAACCCGGATCGTCCGAGTGTCACATAGTGATCCAGAGGCATGGTGGTCGCTTTCTGGTAGATTGTTCACTTATGAGTTTGTATATATCCGAGCTAGTTTATCTCTGAACTATCTGGCAAGCAAGTCGATGCCTGCATCCGATGTGGCCAAGATCTGGTCGCTGAACTACCGGTTACTGCTGTCGGTGATCGCCAGCGTCGAGGCCGACATCGGCGCGTTGGGGCTCGACTGCAAGGAGTTGTTCCTGCTTATGGAAGTCGACGAGCATCCCTACCCTGCCGAGCTTGCAACGACATTGAGCATGCCCAAGGCGACGGTGACGGTTTACCTGAAACGGCTTGAGGGCGCGGGATTCGTGCGCCGCGAGATCGACCCGGCCGATCTGCGGCGCCATCGTTTGCTGCTCACCGCGGCCGGGCGTCACATACTCGGGGAGGGTCTCACCCTGCTGTCAGTCGCATTCGACAAGCGCCTTGACCGGCTCACCGCCGCACAGCAAAAAGACCTCAAGAGCTTGCTCGAAGAAATCCTCTGACGTCGGCGTTAGGACTTTGACTCGGCTCGCACTGCGTCGCCGGGTTGCTGCTCGCCGAGCAGTTCATCCTGACCGACCTCGGGGAGACTCTGACCCCCACCATTTCCGCCGCTTCTCGCCGACTTTTTCTTCGGCGGTTTTTGCGGCGCCGACACGGGCGTGGGGTCCGCGGAGCGGTGGCCGTTGGACGGTAGCCCCACCGCTGCGGCGACCGTCTCGATCGCCTTCTCCGTGTACACGCGATAACCGAAGTTCGGCTCATAGCCGTGGATTTCGGGTGTATCGAGATCGCGCATGAACTGCAGGATGTCCCGGCTGACCAGCTGGCCGGGCACCAAGACCGGGAACCCTGGCGGATAGGGCGTCACGTAGGTCGCTGATACGACATCGAGGCCGGCATCGAGGCGTTCGTCAATCTGTTCGCCGAACAGGTATTCGCAGTTGGTGTCGTCGTACGAGAGGTAGAACGCCCGGCGGACGTCGCCTTCCGGTGTTGGCTCGCTTCCGCTGTGATCGAGGAACGCTGGGTGGAAGCCGCTGAAATCGGGTAGCGGCAACGACATTTCGGTAAGCCGATATACCGCTCGCTCGAAGTGTTCGCGTTCACCCAGACTCATTTCGGAGATTCCTTGGTCGAGTTCGTTGGCGATGTTGACCAGGACCTCGACCAGGAAAGCGACCGAGCTGCGCGTGGTGCCGATATTCGTCATGAACAACACGCTGTTACGCGACGTCTTGTTGATCTGAATGCCGTAACGGTCCATCAGCTGTTTGCGTTTGAAGGTATCGCCGTCATAACCGGTGCGCCCGATCCACAAGGTGATTCTGGAAGGATCGAGCACGAACTCGTCGTGATCCCAGGCCGCGATCATGTTGCGCAGCCCCGAACGCAGCGGCTGGTCGATGGCTGTCGGCCGGAACCGATCCGGGATCAGGTGAGACGTGCCAAGGCAATTCATGTACTTCTTGAGCAACGGATGGTTGTCAATCGCATCGCGAAGTTGCATCGCGTTTTCGATTTGCCGTTGCACCAGTTCGGCGCCTTCCAACGCCACCTGGCGACGACCGAGGTCTAGGGACGCCAGTATCTGGTAGTTGGGTGAGGTCGACGTGTGCGCCATGTAGGCCTCATGGAACGGCACGGCGACCTTCTGGTCGAAGTCCTGATCGAAAGCATGGATCATCGATCCCTGCCGCAGCGCGGTCAGCGTCTTGTGGGTCGACTGGGTGGCATAAACGCGCACCCGCGCTCTTGCGGGGTCGGCCATCAGGCGACGGTCCAGAAGATCATCGTCACTGGGTGCATCGGCGGCCTCGTCGGCCAGGTACTTCTCGAAGCGACGTTTGTAGTCGGGGTCCTGGAACCGCTCGCGCAGCGCCTCTGCCGACGCCATCGCGGTGCGTGTCCGATAGACCGGGTGGAAGCGGGCGAAGGCGAACCACGCCTCGTCCCACAAGAACACCAGATCGGGCTTGATGGCGAGGCACTCTTCCATGACACGCTGGACGTCGTAGACGATCCCGTCGAAGGTGCAGTTTGTCAGCGACATCATCTTGACCCGGTCGAGCTTGCCGGCACGCTTCAGCGCCAACAATTTCGACTTGATCTCGCGCAACGGCACCGCTCCGTACATCGAGTAGTCGTTGAGCGGATAGGCCTCTAAATAAACGACATTCGCACCGGCAAGCAACATCCCGTAGTGATGTGACTGGTGGCAGTTGCGGTCGAGCAGCACGATGTCGCCGGGCGCCACCAGCGCCTGGGTGACGATTTTGTTGGCGGTCGACGTTCCGTTGGTGACGAAGTAGGTGTGCCGCGAGCCGTATGCTTCCGCCGCGAGCTGTTGGGATTCGCGCAGCGGACCGGTGGGCTCCAGCAGTGAGTCAAGGCCGCCGCACGTCGCCGAGGTCTCGGCCATGAATACGTCCAAGCCGTAGAAGCCGACCATGTCCTTGATCCAGTGCGAATTGACGATCGACTTACCCTGCGAAATCGGCAGTGCGTGAAATACGCCCGTGGGACGGTGGCTGTATTGCTTGAGCGCGCTGAAGAACGGAGTGCGGTAACGCGCCGCCACCCCCTGCAGGATCGACAGATGAAGCTCGAGCATCCCTTCCCGGGCGTGAAACACCCTGCGGAAATACTGACCCAGGCGCCCGGCGATGTCCTCCACGTCGATTTCGGTCATGAGGTACAGGTCCAGCTCGGGCCGCAACTTCGCCAGCGAGACCGCGAGGATCTGGGCGCGTTCTTCGGGCGTCTTGTGATCGGCCATCTCGTCCGACACCGCGGAATCGACGAACTCCGCCAGGGAAGACAGGTCGCGGGTCGATTGGTGGGAGAAGCGCCGCCGGATTATCACCGCTTGCAAGTTGACGTTCAGCCGTGCCGCGATGAGGGCCTCATCGCCGCTGGATACCACCACAAGCTCGTAGACGAATTCGTCGTCGGGGCGTCGCCATTTGCGAACCTCGTTGCGTAGCACCCGTTCCTGGTCTTCGGTCATCTTCTCGACGACGAGCACCTCGAAATAGGGGCGGTCGCGCTGCGCTGCCGGCTGATGCTCGAGGGTGCGCGGATCGGTCGGGAACATATCGAGCTCGTCGGCACCGGCGTTGTCGACGTCGCCGGTGCGGTACGACTCGGTGGTCAGCGCGCGGTTGACCTGCCCCACCGCTTGTGCGAACTTGTCATAGCTGCCAGCAGCAAAAAGTCGTTGAATCCGCGCGAATTGAGGAGAGCCGGGGTAGGCCCAGTAGGGCTCGAGCGTACTCAGGCGCGTCAGTAATTCCTGGCAGCCGTTCGCACACTGTTCCTTTAACGCTCCCCCGGTGTCCGGGCGCGTCAGCCGGTCAGCGGCCTCCTCCAACCGGCACCACGAGTCGCTGCGGACCTGCCACAGACTGTTGTAAGCACGCAAGTGTTCCGTCATGACGGACCTTTCCCGAGTCGCGGCGACTCCTGATGTCCGGGAGCGTCGGATCAAGGTTCGCAGACCCAGCCCGCCCTCTGGTGACCAGCAGACAAACACTCGGCATCCGTCCCGTGACCGCCTCAGCAGACACCGGGTGCTTAGACGGTACGGGTGGCGATGAACATTCGGGCCGCCGCGGCCACCAAGACCGTGTCGATCAGGAGGGTGTAGGCGTGCGGGCGAAGTCGGCGCACAATCGTGCGGGTCAGGAACGGGCCGATCATGAGGGCAGCCCCGACTACCATCCCACGGACGACGAGACTGGTTGTGAGAACGCCGAACTGGCCGAACGTGGCGAGCTTGGCGGTGTAGAGCAGCAACGCGCTGGCGGCCTCAGATCCCAGGAAAGCGCCCCCGCTGAGCCCAATCCGGTGAACACCGGCGCGCTCAACGGCCCGGTCGATAACACCAGACCGGTCAAAAACCCCACCACGGCACCGGCGACGCCGAGATGCCATAGCCGCACCCGCCACGCCCGCGCCGTCATGATCCTGCGGACCGGGATCATCACCGACTTCGTCGGCAGCCGCCGGCACCTAGATGACTCAGGCCTGCTGAGCCACCTAGTCCGGGCGGGGTCGGGGCCTGGGACGTTGGGTGTTTCTCCTCGAGCTGTTCATCTGCGGTCGGTGGCCGGGGCGAGGCGGGCCACTCCGCGCAGGATCCACGGTGTCCGCCTGGCCATCGCGGCAACGGCGCGGTCCGAGCGGCGCATCGCGGTCCGAGGCCCGGGAGTGGGTGTTGACACCAGTTCCGCCTCGGCCGATCCGGCCCGCGGGCCGTGGCGATCGACCGCCAGCAGTTGCCAGGTGCCGGGCACGCCACGCAGCTCGACGCTGCCACGGTCCTCAAAACCCGTGCCCGAGCCAACAACCAGGTCACGCACGGTGCGCGAGACGAGGATTTCCCCGGCACCGGCCTGGCCGAGGATCCGCGCCGCGATGTGTACGGCGAGCCCGCCGATGTCGTTGTCCAGCAGTTCACATTCGCCGGTGTGGATGCCAGCGCGGATCCGGATGCCCAGCGTCTCGGCGTCAGTGCGCAAGGCCTCGGCGCAGCGGATCGCCTGCGTCGGGCCGTCGAACGTGGCGAGATGCCCGTCGCCGGTGCTTTTGACCACGGTGCCGCCGAATCGGTTAGTGAGTTCGGCGGTGATCTCATCGAACCGTTGCAGCACCGCCCGCCATCGCTCGTCGCCCGTCGCCGCCGCGCGTTGCGTGGAGGCGACGATGTCGGTGAATAACACGGTGCGCAGGGCGCGACGTGACTGGGACGGCGCGGCATGGCTGCCGGTGAGAAACGCCTCGACCTCGGTCAGGATCCGGTCGGGATCGGCGAGCCAGGGCACGTGGTCGCTGCCCTCGATTTCGAGCAACCGCGCACCGGGGATGTGGTCGGCGAGGTACCGGCCGCACTGCACCGGAACGACTTCGTCGCGGGAATGGATGAGCAGGGTGGGCGCGCTGATCGTCGGCAGGATCGGCCGCACGTCGATCCGAAACGCCGCTTCGAATGTCGCCCTCGCCATCCCGGGGCTGGCGCTCATGCGCTCCACCATTGCCAGCTGGCGTATCGACCGCACCGACGGCAGCAGAGCTTTGGTTGCCTCGCCGCTGCCCCACGCCGAGACGGCGGCGCGGCACCAAGACTGCCAGCGGACGAGCTGCTTCACCGAGGGCGCGTAGTCGTTACCCAGCTCGCGCACGAGGCGCGCCCGCACCTCGGCCGGATCGCGGTCCAAGTCATCCCAGCCGTCGATGAAGGCGTACGCGAAGGTGCCGGTAAGAATCAACGCCCGCGCTCGCTCCGGTCGTGTTGCCGCGAAGACCAAGGCGGCCGGGCCGCCCTCGCTACCCCCGAAAAGCACCGCTCTTTCGAAGCCGACGGCGTCCATGACAGCCTCGATCTCGGCCGCCCTATCATCCAGCGTGCGAACTTTCGGCGCCGGATCCGACAGCCCCGCCCCGGCCTTGTCGAACAGAAGGACGCGACAGAACGTGGACAGCCGCTCGAAGAAGGCCGCGAATTCGGGCACGGTCCAGTACAGCTCGATGTGGCTGGCGAACGACCCGGCGAAGACGAGCTCGATCGGCCCGTCCCCGAACACCTGATACGCCAGGCTCAGATCGCCGCAGGATGCGTACGACGTTTCCGGCACGGTTTGCAAGCATGGGTCCTCAATAGCTGTCTGGCACGAGTAATTAGCTACTCGTTTTCCGCTCGCATCCCTGCTGGGCGTCGGCGGTCCTCTGGGCAGGACCCAGCCCATACCACCTTTAGCGCGGTCAGGGACCAGCCGGACGGGATGGGCTGGACAGGGGTGGGCGCTACCGCGGCCGCCCCGCCTAGTGGCGGTGCGGCTCAAGCAATCCAGCCTGGCCGGTGGACGGAGGGCACGCTGCCAGCCACTCGCGGGTAGCCGCATGTGACCGCTCGATCAGCGTTGCCGCGTGCGAGAAGTCCGCCCCTGAAGTGGCGACCGGACACAGCGGTCGGATGACGTGCAGGTCGACCGCTTGCTCGAAGCGGGTGACGTCGACAGCGAGGTGATGATTGATGGTTAGGGTCAGGGCGTGCAATGCCATCGTCAGCGCCGCCTGTGGTGAGGCGGGCAGGGCGCACGAGTAGCCGGTCGGCAACACCCAGACTCGGTCGGCGCCGAGCGCGACGGCATGGGACAGCGGGGTGTTGTTCACGACACCCCCGTCCATGAGATCGCGCCCGTTGATGTTCACCGGCGGGAATACGCCGGGGATGGCAGCGCTGGCCGCGATCGCGTCGACTGCGTCTCCTGACGACAGCAGAACGTCGGTGCCCGAGATCACGTCGGTGGCCACCACATGGAGAGGGATCGGTGCATCCTCGAGCCGGGCGAATCCGAGTTGGTCGGTCAGGAGGCGCCGCAAACCACTGTTGGGTACCAGGTGCGGACGGCGACCAAGGAAGCCCAGGAGCCCGGCGATCGGGTGGGTGGGGAATATGTCTTTTCGCGACAGCGACAGCCACAGGTCGGCTAGTGCGCCAATGCCCGTGGCATCGGGCCCCGACGCGATCCACCCGCCGTTGACCGCGCCGACGGATGTGCCGACGATCAGGTCCGGCGTTATCCCTTCATCGGCCAGGCCGAGCAGCATCCCCACCTGGACCGCACCGAGGCTTGCGCCGCCGGACAACACGAATGCTGTTGTCATGTTCTTACCTAACCGCGGCGGCGCGGCGGCCTATCGCGATTGTCGCCATTGTGACACAGTTGCCGGTGGCCTTCGCCGCGGATACCAGCCGGCGCCCACTCGGCAGCCGACCCCGATACGCAGCCGGATCGGCGCCAACGGCGCCCGCTGCAACTCCACGGCAGCGGCCACCGCATCGGACGCGCGGGCGAACGCCGCCACAAAACTGTCACTCTCACCCTGCTCGACCGGGCGCACGCCATCGTTTGTGCGACACGACCTGATTCACACGGGCGATGGCCGCGGTCATCTCCTCAGGCTGGGTGTCCGGACTGCTGGCCCTAGGCAACTGCGTTTACTTCATCTACCTATCTTCACGAGGTAATGATGTCTAACCCTAAATCCTTCGGGTCAGCGTCGCTCGCGCTGGATCGAGTGCGAGCACTCATCGAGATTGTGGATCAGTACTAAGCCCTCGTCACTAGCGGCAGCTCCGGCAGAAACAGCACGCTCTGAGTCGCTGGGAACGCGGCCGCCGGCCGGAAACCGGGAGCCAGCCCAACATGCCCGGCCCGGTCGACCCACTCCTCAACCAGCACTCGCAACACCTGCCGGACGATGTGCCCGCCCCGGCAACGCATAGACCCCGCACCCAAACTCCAATGCCGGTGCGCCCTAAAGCCAATCACAAGATCATCAGTGGACATGGCGTCACTGCCGTCCCGCTGCACCGCACCGATACACAAATTCAGCACCACGTCGGCCGGCACCTCTACGCCACCGACGGTCGTTGGCTGGGTAGTAAACCGCTGGCAACTCGGCGCCATCGGCTCCAACCGGAGGATCTCTTCAATGAACTCGCGCATCAGCTCAGGCTGACGTCGAAGCACATCGCACAATTCGGGGTTGCGTGCCAACTCGAGTAAGTGCCAGCCGGCGTGTTTGAACAAATTGCGGCACGCCTCGGACAGGACATGGCCTGACCGCCCGTTCAGGTGCTCAACAGGCAATAGCTGCAGACGCGACACGCTGTCGAAAAGGGCGTCAGCCATCGGCGTGGTCACATCGGCCACCGCGTCACCGCCACCAGCGGCGGCAAAACGATCGATCAGCGCGG
>Ga0210390_10002402_pt1 | contig 16644 bp, 6 predicted proteins | sample IncBWH11OmetaG_FD_161050 | JGI IMG/M metagenome (GOLD analysis project Ga0210390, IMG submission 161050) | Forest soil microbial communities from Barre Woods Harvard Forest LTER site, Petersham, Massachusetts, United States - Inc-BW-H-11-O ... | reverse complement strand
CCGCGCACCTCGTGGTGCGCGAACGCCGCCCCGACGCGTTGCCCGGCCTCCTATTTGGACCGCTCGCGTCGTACACCGCACGCTTGCAGAACCAGCTGACCACCTCGACGACGTGGCTGGACCTCGTCGAAATGTTCGCGTCAGGTCCGCCGATGCTTTCGCTGTTCAAGGTTCTCGACCCGGTGGCGAGCATCCACGAGATGTTCGTCCACCATGAGGACGTCCGCCGTGCGCAGACTGGCTGGGAGCCAAGGGAACTCGACGTCAGAACCGCCGCGGCGGTGAAGCGGCGCATCGCGATGATCAGCCGGGCCGGGATGTCGAAGTCGATGGCCGCGGTGCCCGCTCGGCCTACGCTGCGCACCCCCGACGGTCAGACGGTGGTAGCGGTCGGTAGCGGTTCGCCGGTCACGGTGACGGGCGAACCGCTGGAGCTGCTGCTGTTCGCGTTCGGCCGCAACGCCGTCCGCGTCGACTTTGGCGGGGATGACGATGCCGTCGCCGCGGTGCGGGCCGCCAAGCGCGGCTTTTGAGCGATTAACATAGGCGGCCGACACGCCTGATTGCTCGCGGCAGCCCCTAGGCGGCGCAGTTCGCCCACATGCCGGGGTGAGCGCCCTAAGAACCGCTGCCGAGCAACTCACAAACTCCCCTGAACAGGCCGTTTACGTGGGGCGGGCGGGGCTCGAACCCGCGACCAACGGATTAAGAGTCCCTACCCGGCATCAGCTCGCGGCGTAAGGTTCTCGTCAAAGATCTGGACTGCACTGTCAAGAGACCGCTAGCGCTAACGTTCGGATGGCTAAGTCGGCGCACGCTGAATTGGTGTCCATCCTCTACACCGTGGCTGCGAGCATGAAGCCGCACCCCATAGCGCTATCGCGGTTCCGCGAACCGCCCTCCACCCCGGTCGGTGCCAACGTGCCCGATGCGCGGACGATATAGCGAGCCCGGAGGTCGTTGTGCGGGCAGCGGAGATCGACGAGGAATTCCCGGTGGTGGACGTCGACACGCCTGCCCTGGAAGCCGCGCGGATGCTTGCCGAACACAGCCTGCTCGGAATCGTCGTACTAACTGCGGACGGGCAGCTATACGCGGTGCTGCCGGCCTCTGAAGTAGTGCGCTTCATCGTGCCCAGTTACATACAGGACGATCCCCTGCTGGCCAGCGTGATCGCGGAGTCGGCGGCCGACCGGGCTGCGGAGAAATTGGGCGGCAAGACAATTCGCGAGCTGCTGTCGCAACACCAGCTAACGATGCCCGTCGCCAACGCAGATGACACGATCATCGAAGTGGCCGCGATCATGGTAAGGCTGCGAAGTCCCCTCGTAGCCGTGATGAAGCAAGGCAAGCTGCACGGCGTGATCACCGCGTCGCGACTGTTGGCGGTGACCCTGAGCTGTGGGTTGATCGATAACAGGCAGTTACTTTCGAACTGTGGGCACGCGGCGATTTTCTGAGCTGTACTCGTAGGACGGGCTGGTCGGGCGGCAAGTCGCGTCTGCAATGGAGCGGGCGGCAAGAAACCTTTACTCGATCTTGACCGCGTGTTGAATCGCCTCACCGACGATCTAGAACGTGACTACCCTTCACATGGTGGAGCTGGGGGTTTTGGGACCTCTCCAGGTCCGGCTGGATGGCGCACCGGTCACGATTCCGGGCGCCAAGCCGCGGGCCATCCTCACGATGCTCGGACTGCACTGCGGTTCCGTTGTCTCGGCCGACACCCTCGTCGAGTTGCTCTGGGGCGAGGATCCGCCCCGCACCGCCGCAAAGGCCCTGCAGACCCACATCTCGTCGCTGCGTCGCGCCCTGGGCGACGGCTTCATTTTGACGCAGGGGGCGGGTTGGACCCTCGCCGAGAGCGAGGTTGATACGTCGCGTTATAGATCGGCCGCCCGGCTCGGACGCGATGCCGCTGCCACCGGCGACATCAGCCAAGCGGTGGCCCGCTTCGAGGAAGCTCTTGCCCTCTGGCGAGGTATCCCCGAACTGCCGGATGGTCGGCGTGGAACATCCGAAAAGACACGATGGGTCGAGGGCCACGCGGCGCTCGTGGAGGATCGCGCCGACGCACTGCTCGCAACCGGTCGTGCCGCGGAAGTCGTCGGCGATCTTGAGGCGGCGGTGGCCGACGCGCCGCTGCGCGAAAGGCGTTGGGGGCAACTGATGCTCGCCCTGTATCGCGCCGGCAGGCAGGGTGACGCCCTTGGCGCTTACCAACGGGCGCGGACGCTGCTGGCCGACGAGTTGGGAATCGATCCCGGGCCGGAGCTTCGGCGACTCGAGACCGCCATCGTCGCGCAGGATTCTTCACTAGAAGTTGTTGTGGCACAGGATCTTCCGTCGGTGATGCGCGCGGTAACCTTTCTGCTCACGGACATTGAGGGTTCGACCGCCGCCTGGGAAGCAGACGCCGCGGCGATGGCAGTGGCGCTTGCACGACACGACGAACTCGTCGAGCAAGTCGTCACGTCGCGCGGAGGACGGCTGATCAAAACACGCGGCGAGGGCGACGCCACGTTCTCGGTCTTCGAGCGACCGTCGGCAGCGGCCGCGGCCGCCTTGGAGCTACAAGACGCAATCATCCACGAGCAGTGGGGCCTCCGAGAGCCGATGCGCATCCGCATCGCACTGCACACCGGCGAAGTCGAGCTCCGCGACGGCGACTACTTCGGTCGGGCGGTCAACCGCGCCGCCCGCCTGAGGTCGCTGGCTGTCGGCGGTCAAATTTTGTGCTCGGGCGCGACCGCGGAGCTCGTCATCGACTCGCTGCCCGACGACATTATTCTCGCCGACCTGGGATTACGCGAGCTGCGCAACCTCGCCCGCCCGGAGCACGTCTTCGAGCTCCGACTGGAAACCGCCGAGGACACTGCACAGCCGCCTACAAACGATGCGCCGATGGAGCGTCCCGGCCTCCCCCCGGTTCTGATCGGTACCGGACCGTTCGTCGGGCGCGGGACCGAGCTCGAGCAGCTACTGTCTGCCTGGCAGACCGCGCTTGGCGGTGGTGCGTGTGCGGCCCTGATCGCGGGCGAACCGGGTGTCGGCAAGACGCGTCTGGCCGGCGAATGGTCCCGGCAGGCCTATGAGCAAGGCGCGGTCGTGCTGTACGGCCGTTGCGACGAGGACCTCGGCGCGCCCTATCAGCCCTTCGCGGAAGCCCTGCGTTCGCTGGTGCCATGCGTCGGCTCCGGCCGGTTGCGCGGACTGCGCGGCGTCGAAGCGTTACTTCCGCTTGTCCCCGGGCTCGTCGACGACGTGCCCGATCTGGCCGCGCCGACGCGCGCAGACCCGGACACCGAGCGCTACGCACTTTTCGACGCCGTGGTTGCGCTCTTGGAAATGGCTTCCACGGAAACGCCGGTTGTCTTAGTACTCGACGACCTGCACTGGGCGGCTAAGCCAACGCTGCTCCTGTTGCGACATCTGCTGCGCTTCGGCGATCGCGCCCGCGTGCAGATCGTCGGCACCTACCGCAGCACCGATCTCGACCGCTCCCACCCTCTGGCGGCGATGCTTGCCGACCTGCACCGCGACGGCACCGCCAACCGCATTAGTCTCAGCGGCCTCGATGAGGACGACGTCACCGCGTACGTCGCCAAAGCCGGCTACGACGACGAAGAGCTTGGCCGCGCATTGGCGTCCGTCACGGGCGGCAATCCGTTCTTTCTCATCGAGGCTCTGCGCCATGTCGACGAGAGCGGCGGCGTGTGGGACCCGAGCACGCTGCCGCAGGGGGTACGAGAAGCCGTGAGCCGCCGACTTTCTCGGCTTCCGATCGAGACCAACAAAGCCCTTGCCGCGGCTGCGGTCGTAGGCAGCCGGTTTGCCCTGGATCTGGTCGAGCGCGTGGTCGGGGACGATCTGGTCGACGCGTTCGACGCGGCGGCCAAGGCCGGCATCGTCATCGAAGAGCCCGGCGGTCGCTACCAGTTCAACCACGCGATCGTCCGACAGTCGCTGCTTGCCGAACTGCCGTCGGTACGGCGCATGCGGCTGCACCAGCGCATCGCCGCGACGCTGGAGGACGGGCCCGGCGCCGACGACGAGCTCCTCGCTGAACTAGCTCACCACTACTTCGAATGTGCGTGGGCGGGAAACGCGGCCAAGGCCGTCGAGTATTGCCGGCGTGCGGCCGACCAAGCGATGGCCCGACTCGCCTACGAAGGAGCCGCCGACCTTTACGACCACGCCCTGCACGCGCTGGATGAGCTTGACGACGAGCTGTCCGACCGTGACGACCAGGTCGCCGACCTACTGCTCGCACGCTGCGAAGCTCTCCTCGCCGCGGGTGACGTGGCTTCGGCAGCAGGTGCGGTCTCGCAATTGCAACAAGCGACAGTCGATTCCGCCCGGCTATCGGCGTGGGCGACCTGCTTCGACGGCGAGCTCTCGATACTGATCCATCCCGAACGATTGGACGACGTGGAAGCCGCGTTAGGCGCCGCGGCACACAAACTGGCCGAAATAGACGACGCCGCAGGGGAAGCCAAGGCGCATACCGTCCGTGCCAGATGCCTCGCCCGGCTCGGGCGAATCGGCGACTGCGAAATCGCTTTGGACGATGCTCTGACGGCGGCGCGGCGCGCGCGTGATCACCGCCGCGTCAACGCGGTGCTGGCCGGCGCGCCACTTGCCGCGCTGTGGGGGCCGAACCCGGTTCCGCGAGCGGGCGGGCGGTGCCTTGACGTGGTGCGGCTGCTCAGAATCACCACGGACTCGCCGGCGGTCGAAGCGACGTCGACGCGGTGCCAGGCCGTGTTGGAGGCCTTCCGCGGCCGCGAGGTGGCAGCCCGACGGATGATCGACTCAGCCCGGCGCACGGTCACCGAACTCGGTCTGCGCCATGCCCTTCTCGAGGTCGAGCAGTTCGCCGGCATTGTTGAACTCGTCTTGGACGATCCGGCCGCAGCCGAACCGCATCTGCGTCAGGCCTACAACGGTTTTCGTCGCATGGGTCTGGACGCCGATACCGCCGAGACCGCCGCGTTACTCGGCCGCGCCTGCCTGGACCTCAACCGAGATGCCGAGGCCGGCGAATTATGCACGGAGAGTGAGCGTCTCGCTGGACACGCGCTGAAGGCATCGATCGCCTGGCGCACAGTTCGGGCTCAGTTGCTTTCGCGCAGTGGCGATCACGAGGAGGCTCGGCGCGTAGCCGAAGCTGCTGTGGCGCTGGCCGAGCGCACCGACGGGTTGGTCGATCACGGCGATGCCTGTCTGTCACTGGCAACGGTGTTGGGTGCTGCGGGCGACGCCGCCGGAGCGCGTGCAGCCGCCGAGCGGGCGGCCAACCTGTATGAGCGGAAAGGCGCTGCGGCACTTGCCGAGAAGGCTCGCAGCATTCTCGGTGATCGCGTCCAGCCGATTGCGCCGACTCCACCCGAAACGCCCGTTGTCGAGATTCACACCGCGGCCGTCCAAGCGAGCGAACGCGTTATGGCCGCTATTGATCGCGAGGCCTGGGACGAATTCGAGAGGCTGTTCGCACCCGAGGGCTCTGTCGAGAGTCGGCGGAAGATCGTCGGCTTTAAGCCGACCGAATTCCCTTCGGACGAGGTGATACGTCAGACGAGGCGCGATCTCGAGACAGGGATCATGCGGGCGAACCATGTCGTTATTGCCGTGCGAGGCGAGCGCCTGGCTCTCGCTCGAATGACGTTGGGCACTGTCGACGTGAGCCCCGGGGCGCCGCAGGACGAATTTCTCCACCTATACGCCGTCGACGAAGAGGGTCGAATCGCGTCGCAAGTGTGGTTCGACCTCGATGACATGGACGCCGCGATCGCCGAACTCGACGCCATGCATGCCCGATTCGAGGAAGAACGCTCACAAGCGCGGCGCCTGGAGAACACCGCAACGCGGGTAATCGAGCGCGTTTACCCCTACTACGCAGCCCGCGACTGGGATGCGTTGGCTCAAATGGTGGCCGAAAACTATTCCATCGACGATCGCCGGCGGATGGTGAACACCGGGATCCGACGTGGTCGAGATGCCGGCATCAAAGAGTTACAGGCAGCGGCTGACGTCGGCTTCACGATGATGATGTTGGGCGCCATGGCAACTCGCGGCGACCGCCTCGCCCTCGTCCTCGCGCGCGTTCGCGCCGCCGGCCGCGACCCGGAGGCGGTCCAAAACGATGCCCTGAACGTCTTCGAGATCGACGCCGACGACCGGATCGTGGCGTGCGTCGTGTTCGACCTCGAAGACTTCGACGCCGCCATCGCGGAGCTCGACGCACGATACCTCGCCGGCGAACCAGCCGCCCACGCGCACACGTTGTCCGTCATCGCCGCCGCCTTCGCCGCGATCAACAGACACGAACTACCCGGGCGGACGCCGGACTGGGTCAACATCGACCACCGGCACGGAGCGGCGTTTGCTCCCGGCGAAATGAGCGCCTATATCCACGACTTATTGGACGACGCGCCCGACATCAATGTCTACATCGAGGTCGTGCATCGTCTGAACAACCTTGGAGCTGTGGTCAGCTCCGTGTCGCATGAGACCTCGCAAGAGGGCTTCGAAGCCGAGTGGCGGAGTATCTGCGTTCTCACGGTCGAACGCGACCTGATCGACCGCTTAGAGGTCTTCGACGAGGCAGACCTGGACACCGCGCTCGCGAGGTTCGATCAGCTCAGCCGGCCAGCGCCGCTGCTGGAAAACGCGGCAAGCCAAGCGGTCGAGCGCTATTTGGCGCACTTCGCAGCCCGCGACTGGGATGCGCTCGCGAAGGTACTGGCCGACGACATCTTTACCGACGATCGTCGACGGGTCGTAAACGCAGGGATCCGTAACGGTCGAGATGCCGAGATCGCAAACCTGCGGGCGACCGCCGACGCCGGGTTCACGCATATGACGTCCGTTGTCCTAGCAGTCCGTGGGGAGCGCCTCATCCTCGCGCGCGGCTCGGGCCACGATCGCGGGTCCGAGGAGTTCCTCACTGATGTGCTGGGCGTCATCGAAATCAACTCTCACAAGCAGATCGCGGCGATCGTCGTGTTCGACATCGACGATTTCGACGACGCCATCGCAGAGCTCGACGCGCGATACCTCGCCGGCGAAGCGGCCGCTCACGCGCGCACATGGTCGGTGATCTCTGGGAGCTACGCGGCGATCAACCGACACGAGCAGCCAGCGACCACGCCGGACTGGATCAACGTCGACCGCCGACGGGAGACCGCGATGGGGCCCGGCGACCTGATCGCATATATCGGCGCCGGGCCGAACCGGGACCAAAGCAACAAGGCTTATGTCGAGGCCGTACATCGGCTGACCGACCCCGGAGCAGTTGTCACTTACGCAGCACATGAGACCTCGCAAGAGGGTTTTGAAGCCGAGTGGCGCGGGATCGCGGTTCTCACGGTTGAAGGCGACATGATCAACCGCGCTGAGGTATTCGCCGAGGCAGACCTAGACACCGCGATCGCGAGGTTCGACCAGCTCAGCCAGCCAGCACCGCGGCTGGAAAACGCGGCAAGCCAAGTGGGTGAGCGCATCCTGGCGCACTTCGCGACCCGCGACTGGGACGCCATGGCGGAAATACTGGCCGATGACTTCTGCAATGACGATCGCCGTCGGGTGGTGGGTGCGGGAGTCCGACATGGTCGAGACGCCGAGATCGCAAGCACGCGGGCGACCGCCGACCTGTGGACCACGAACGTGACACCGACCGTCATAGCTACCCGCGGGAGGAGCCTTGTCCTCACGCGTCTCGGCTTCTCGGGCCGCGATGACGGGGCCGTACCATTTCTCACCGAGGTGCTCAGCATCCTCGAGATCAACGACGACGAGCGGATGGTCGCGCTCGTCTCGTTCGACCTCGACGACATCGACGGAGCCTTCGCCGAGCTCGATGCCCGCTACCTCGCCGGCGAAGCGGCCGTCCACGCACACGCGTGGTCGGTGGTCACGGGAGCCTTCGACGCGCTCAACCGGCGCGAACTTCCCCCGACGACGCCAGATTGGGTGAATATCGACCACCGGCGAGGGACATCGATCGCGCCCGGTGAAATGCCTGCGTTACTCGGCGCCGCGTGGAAGGCCACGTCTGACCTAAGCAACTTCATCGAGGCGGTACATCGCCTGGACAACCTCGGAGCGGTCATAACCCACATGGCGAATGAGACCTCGCAAGAGGGTTTCCACGCCGAGTGGCGGGTGATCAGCCTTCTGGCGCTAGATGGCGATTTGGTCAACCGCTGCGAGGTATTCGACGAGGGAGACATCGACGCCGCGCTGGCGAAGTTCAACGAGCTCGGTCGGCAGACGCCGCGGCTGGAAAACGCGGCAAGCCAAGCGGGTGAGCGCTTCCTGGCGCACTTCGCGGCAAGCGACTGGGACGCGATGGCGGAGATACTGGCCGACGACTTTTCCAGTAACGACCGCCGTGGGATCGTGGGCGCGGGAATCCGACATGGTCGAGACGGCGAGATCCTGAACATGCGGGCGATCGCCGGCCTCTGGAACACGAACGTAATGTCGACCGTCATGGCAACCCGCGGGGGGCGCCTTGTGCTCATGCGTGCCCGCTTCTCGGGCCGCGATCAAGGACCCGAGGCGTTCGTCCTAGAGGTACTCGGCATCGTCGAGATCAACACCGACGAGCGGATTGTCTCCTTCGGCTTGTTCGACATCGACGATTTCGACACCGCCATCGCTGAGCTCGACGCGCGATACCTCGCCGGCGAAGCAGCCAATCACTCGCGCACGTGGTCGGTGATCGCGGGTGGACACGCCGCGCTCAACCGGCACGAGCTGCCCCCAACCACGCCAGACTGCGTGAGCATCGACCACCGTCGGGGCACAGCGTTCGCGCCCGGCGAGCTGATCGCATACTTCCGTGCCGGGTGGGACCTGAAACAAGACATCCGAACCTACGTCGAGGTTGTGCATCGGCTGAGCGACCTCGGAGCGGTCTGCACCCATGCGGCGCACGGCATTTCGCACGAGGGCTTCGATGCCGAGTGGCGGGGTGTCGACCTTTTGACGGTCGAAGGTGACATGGTCAACCGCTGCGAGGTCTTCGAGGAGGCAGACCTCGACGCCGCGATCGCGAGGTTTGAACAGCTCAGCCGGCCGGCACGGCGGCTAGAGAACACGGCAAGCCCAGTGACCCAGCGCTTTCTGGGCCACTTCGCGCAAGGCAACTGGGACGCCGTCGCGGAGACGCTGGCCGATGACTTTTCCCACGACGATCGCCGGCGGGTGGTGGGCGCGAGACTCCGAGAGGGCCGCGATGCCGTGGTCGCCGAATTGTCGGCACTCGCCGCGATCGGCGTCAAGCGCATTACTTCCGACACCATTGCGACCCGGGGCAGCCGCCTCGTCCTCACTCGTTCGCGCTCCTCGGGCCGCGACCAGCGAGCCGATGCGTTCCGCACCGATGTCCTCAATATCGTCGAAGACGATGGCGGCGAGCGGATCGCGGCGCTCATCACCTTCGACATCGACGACTTCGATGTTGCCATCGCCGAGCTCGATGCCCGCTACCTCGCCGGCGAAGCGGCCGCTCACGCGCACGTATGGTCCGTCATCGCCGATGGCTTCGGCTCAATCCGCCGGCACGAGCTGCCGCCGACAACGCCCGACTGCGTAAGTATCGACCACCGGCGGACGGCTGCGTTCGCGCCGGGTGAGCTGAACGCCTATTTCCGTGCCGCGTTCGACCTCACGGCAGACTTCAGGATCTGCGTCGAGGCGGTGCACTGCCTGAACGACGTCGGAGCGGTTTGCACCCATGTGACACATGGCGTTTCGCATGAGGGCTTCGAGGCCGAGTGGCGAGAGGTCAACGTTTTGACGGTCGAAGGCAACATCGTCAACCGCTGCGAGCTGTTCGACGAGGCAGACATCGACGCCGCGCTGGCTCGATTTGACGAACTGCAACCGCAGGCGCGGCGGGTCGAAAACGCGGCAACCCAAGTAACTGAACGCTTCTTGGCGCAGTTTGCGGCAGGCGATTGGGACGCCATGCCAAAGATGATGGCCGACAACTTTTCCAGTGACGATCGCCGGCGGGTGGTGGGCGCGGGAGTCCGACACGGTCGGAACGCCCAGATCATGGACATGCGCGCAATCGCCGACCTGGGGATCACAAACTCAAATACGACCCACCTGGCGACCCGCGGCAAACGTCTGGCACTCAGTCGTACGCGCATGTCGGGCAAAGACCAGCCATTTTACGGCGAGATGCTCGATGTCCTCGAGATCAACGCCGACGCGCAGATAGTGAAGTACGTCGTGTTCGACCTCGACGACGTCGACGCCGCCTTCACCGAGCTCGACGCCCGCTACCTCGCCGGCGAAGCGGCCGACCACGCGCACACATGGGCGCTCATCGCACGCCTTTACGCCGGGCTCAACCGACACGAGCTGCCCCCGACGACGCCGAACTTTGTTGACGTCGACAACCGTCGGCTGGCAGCGTTCGCGCCGGGTGACATCAGGGAATTCGCCCGTACCGCTTTCGATCAAATTCCGGACCTCTCCTTCCGCATCGAAGCCGTGCATCGGTTGAGCAACCTCGGAGCAGTCGTCACTCAAGCGCTGCGTGGGACCTCGCGAGAGGGCTTCGAGGCGGAGTGGTGCGAGATCCACCTCGTGATGATCGAAGGCGACCTGTTCAACCGCAGCGAGATCTTCGACGAAGCCGACCTCGACGCCGCACTCGCTCGGTTTGACGAACTGCACGCGCAGACGCGGCCGCTGGAAAACGCGGCGAGTCGAGCCGATGACCGGTTCTTTGCCCACACCCGGGCCCGCAGTTGGGCGGCGGCGGCACAGATACTGGCCGACAATAGTTTTGTCGACGATCGCCGCCGCGTGGTGAACATCGGTGTCTGGGACGGACGCGATGCCGTGATCGCAAATATTCGAGCTCTGGCCGAGGCAGTGGCGGACGTAACGTCGACCGTCATTGCAATCCGCGGGGAGCACCTCGCCCTGGCCCGTATCTGTGCACCGAACCGCGACTTGCAGCAAGGGGATTTCGACGTCGAAATGCTCTGCATCGCAGAGCTCGACACCGACGAGCGGATCGCGGCGCACGTCATGTTCGACCTCGACGACATTGCCGCCGCCTTCGAGGAACTCGACGCCCGATATCTCGCGGGCGAAGCGGCCGCCCACGCGCGCGCGTGGTCGGTGATTGCAGGGGCCCACGCGGGGTTCAATCGGCACAAACTTCCCGCGACGACTCCGGATCCGGTTTACATCGATCATCGACCGCTCGTATCGATCGAGGGGGCAGATCTGGCCGCAACTCTTCGTGCAGTGTGGGACATCACTCCGGCCTTCAGCGTCTACATCGAGGCAGTGCATCGGCTGGACGAATTCGGAGCCGTCGCGACCCAAGTGCTGAATGGGACCTCGCAAGAGGGCCTTGATGCCGAGTGGCGGATGATCGACGTTTTCACAGTCGAAGGCGACCTGATCAGCAGCGTCGAAGTCTTCGAAGAGGCAGACCTCGACGCTGCGCTCGCCCGATTTGACGAGCTGCACCCGCAGGCGCCACGGCTAGAAAATGCGGCAAGCCAAGTGGTCGAACGCTTTTGGAAGTACTTCGCGGCCCGCGATTGGGACGCGATGGCCGAGACAATCGCCGATGACTTTTGGACGCACGATCGCCGTCGGGTTGTCAACGCCGGTGTCTTACGTGGTCGTGCTGTCCATATCACCAACATGCGAGCAGTCGCCGAGGTCGGCTTCGGGGGCCTTACGTCGACCGCCATCGCTACCCGCGGGCACCGTAGTGCGCTCATTCGCATTCGTTCCTCGATGCGAGGCGCGCCACCCGGTGAGGTGACAGCTGAGATGCTCAGCATCGTCGAGATCGACGCCGACAACCGGCTCACTGCCGCCGTCCTGTTCGACTCCGACGACATTGACGCCGCCTTCGAAGAGCTCGAGGCTCGGTACCTTGTCGGCGAAGGGGCCGCCCACGCGCACGCGTGGTCGGTCATCGCGCGGACCTACGCCGCGTTCAACCGTCACGAATTCCCCTCGACGACACCGGATTCGGTCTACATCGATCATCGCCCGCTCGTGGCCAACGACGCGAGTGATCTGACCGCGAACATCCGTGCCACGTGGGAACTCATGGATGTCAGCATCTACATCGCCGAGAGTGTGCATCGACTGAGCGAACTTGGAGCCGTCGTCACCCAAACCTTAAAAGGGACCTCGAAAGAGGGCCTTGATGTCGAGTACCGGATGATCGACATTTTCACGGTTGAAGGCGACCTGCTAACCGGCGTCGAAGTCTTCGACGAGGTCGACCTCGACGCCGCGCTTGCCCGCTTCGACGAGCTCGATCGCAATGCGGAAAAGGCACGCTAGTGGGTGGCTATAACTAGCGAACTTCATCATTAACGGTGGCGACCATTTCGGCCGCTGCGTCGCGTTCGGACAACGGCGACGGAATCAATTCGGCATGCATCGTCCGTCCGTATTTGGACCGCATCAGGCGATGTACCGACGGGACCACCACGCCATGAAGGACGGGATACTTGCGCCGCAGAAGCCGTGCTGCTTGTCGATACTCGGCGCCCTCCAGCACACGCGCCTGCGCCGGCAACATCGGCCCGATCGGCTTGCCTGACATCGTCGCCGAACCGAATTCGACGTTCGGGTTGCGCCGAATGCGGCGTGCCTTGATCGCTCGCTCGTAGGTGCGGAAGTACGCACGGTCTCCATCCACCGCGATGCTGACGGGACTGGTTCCAGCGGTTCCATCCTTGCGAAATGTGGTGAGCCTGATCGTCTTCTGCCGAACGAACGGGACCAACCGCCGGTCGGTCGCCACGCTGACGTTGCCCAGGACGTAGCCGAGCTGTCGTAACCGCAACACGAACGCGATGACCAACACCACCGACGCAGCGCTTAGCGCCCACGCTTGGAGGGCCGAACCGCCGAGGTCGAGATCCACGAAATGGTTCACGGTATGCACGGTGTTCCCCACGATGTATCCGGCAAGTGCCGTGGCCAACGCATCCGACCAGATCAGCGCGAGCAGCAGTATGACGCCAAGACCCACCTGGAATGCGCCCACGTCGTGCACGAAGTGCTCATGTGCGGGGAACCCGACGGACTCGGCGAACGAGCGGGGATCGATCAGACACCAGACCCCTATCGCAGCCGTGAGCAGTCCGATCAGTGCCGTGATCGTGACCAGGTACACCCGCGCCGCGGTTCCAATAGGAATCATGTGCCGTCCTCCAGTCGTTTCGTCTTCAATTGCTAGACGAGACTGCAGGTCGATGTGTGACGTGGGCATGGATAAGCGGCGCGCGCCCGGGCTCGAAGACGTTCGTTGAGAGCAGCGAATCCTGCTCGGCGCGGCGGGTTTGGCCGCCGTGCGATCAACGAGCTCATACGTACTTTATGAGGACTCGCCGGTTTCAGCCGAGCGTAACGCCAACAAAGTCTCGCGTAGCTCGCCGAATCGGTGTTCTCCTAAAACATCGCGCCAACGCTTCTCCACATCGAGCGCGGTGGAACGCATCACGCGCAGGGCGTGGCGGCCCCGAGGCGTGAGCTCGATGATCCGCGCCCGGGCGTCGGAGGGGTGAGGCCCTCGAACGACATAGTCGTGCCGTTCCAGTGCGGCCACCGCCTGCGCCACCGCCTGCCGGCTGACACGGAGCCGGTCGGCCAAATCTGATGCGTGCAAACCGCCGACCGCCAGCGGCACCAGGGCAACCGCCTGCCCGGGCCGGATCCCGTCGAGCCCGGCGGCCGCGAAGGCCGCCCTCAGGTGGGGCGCTCCGGACGCGGCCACCAGATTCATTAGCGCCGGCACCGTGGGCTCCCACTTGGCATCTCGAACAGCTCGCATGGCCTAATAGTCCGCCATTCACATCGCAATTGACAAGTTACTTGTCAAATATCGGTGGGGCTGCCACGATGGGGGCATGCGATGTCGATACTTTCGGGCACTTGTCGTGTGCCTCCTCGGAGCCTCGGTCGTACTACTCGGCGGATGCGTCGGTGGCGGTCACGCACTGGGAACACCTGGTGCGCAGTCGATTCCGGTCGGGCAGTCCACGCAGACCATCGACGTCGGCGGGGTCAGCCGAACATTCCATCTGTACCGTCCAGCGGGGCTGAGCGACGGTGCGCCGCTGGTGGTGATGCTGCACGGCGGCTTCGGAACCGGGGCGCAGGCCGAACGCTCCTATCACTGGGATAGCGAAGCCGACGCCGGGCATTTTCTGGTCGCCTACCCTGACGGACTCATGCGCGCCTGGAACGCCGGGACCTGCTGCGGCGAGCCGCAGCGTACCAATAGTGACGACGTCGGCTTCATCACCGCCATGGTCGGTGCCATCGAGCAAGAAATACCGATCGATCGGGCGCGTGTCTATGCGACCGGCATGTCGAACGGGGCCATGATGGCGCTTCGCTTGGGCTGTCAGACCGACACATTCGCGGCGATCGCCCCCGTGGCGGGCACGCTGCTGACCGACTGCTCGGCAGCACGGCCGACGTCGGTGCTGCAGATACATGGCACCGCCGACGACAGAGTTCCGTACAACGGCGGGCCGGGCAAGGCGTTCTCGGCCGACGGGACGGCGCGCGTCGACGGCCCTTCGGTGGAGGCCGTCAACGCGACGTGGCGTGGGATCGATGGGTGCGGACAACCCAACTCGACTACCGCCGGCGACGTGACGACCCAGACAGCCGGGTGCGCCGACGGGCACACCGTGGAATTGATCTCAGTAAAGGGGGCGGGCCACCAGTGGCCCGGCGGTGAGCCGAGCCCGCTCGCGCAACGGATCGGCAACATGCCCGCACCGTCGACGGCGCTCAACGCTACCGACACCATCTGGCAGTTCTTCGCCCCGAACCATCGATAGAGGCTGTTGCGGCGGGCCACCCCGATGTCGTCTCGCTGATGCTATTGATCACGATGCTCACCGCGCTGCGCTTGGTACAGCAATGTCGAACGCAGCGTGACCAGGACAAACCCCTTGCTTGACGTGCAGCCTAGGATATCATATCGTGAGTACCAACGGGCGTGCGGTCGTCGGCGGTGAAGGGCACACGAGGAACCGCCCGGCTTTTTGAGTGGAGGAGTCCGCCGTGGAGAAACGAGCGCGGCCAACCGTGACCCGTAAGTCTTCCCAGGCCCCGAGCACATCGAATTCTCGATCCTTGTGGTCGGGCGCCTAATGTCTGGCTACCTCCGGCTCAGCGTGACCCGCGTGCGTCTGACCTTCAAGACCGCGTCGCGAGCTCTGAGGCGTGGATAGCCCAGACGGAGGCGATCCTCAAGGTCCAGCTAGCGGTTGGGAGAGTAAGTATGGTTGCTAAATCTGCGCGGATCGAGGTCGACCATCGACCTGTACCTGAGCGCCGGTATCGCGTAATTGTCTGCGGCACAGGCGGGGTCGGCACCGCCGTCTTACGTGAGGCGCTGCGCCTGCCGTGGATCGATGTTGTGGGTGTTCAGGTCTACACGAGCGCCAAGGCCGGTGTCGATGCCGGCGAGCTGGTGGGGCTGCCCGCCGCCGGCATCATGACCACAGCGGATCCTGATGAGATCGCAGCACTGGATGCTGACTGCGTTCTGTACTGCGCTCGTGACTTCGGTGACTGGCGGTCCAATGATGTGTTAGTACGGTTGCTCGAATCCGGGAAGAATGTGGTCACATCGCTCGCCTACTTCCGCGCCGAGTCACATACGCCCGAGGTGGTCGAGCGGCTGGAAGAGGCATGTCGGCGCGGCGGCACGAGCCTGCACGCCACGGGGCTCAACCCCGGGTACATCGGCGAGCGTCTTGGAGTCGTGCTTACCGGTTTAAGCCACGACGTCAGCCGCATCAAGATCGAGGAGTTCTACGACATCACTCCGCTCTCCAGCGAGCTTGCGCACCTGCTCGGAATCGGACTCCCTGTCTCGGAATCCGAGAAGGCCAGTGCGGCGGCGCAACTCGCACAGCTGTACTTGGAGCAGACCATTGGACTGATCTGCGATGCGCTCGGCATCGAGATCGATGGCATCGAACACAGCCAGGCCCAGCGCGTCGCGGGCGACCCTATCCAGGCCGACAGCTATGCGGTGGCGGAGGGCGCGGTCGCATCAGTCACACATCGCTGGACCGCACTCGTCGACGGTCGACCTTTCTTGTTGTACGAAACCACGTGGTTTGTTGGGAAATCGATGCAACCCGAGCACTCCGATGTCGAGCATCACTGGTTGCTGACTATCGAGGGAAGGCCATCGGTGCGAATGCTCCTCGAGGTCAACGCGAGCATGGAGAGCGGAGCGGCGAACTACGAAGGCGATCCGACCTCAGCCGGTAACTACGCAATCGGAATCCCACTCGTTCAAGCGATCACGAGAACCTGCGAATCAGCGCCAGGGATCATTGGGCCGCCGCCGGTAGGACCGCACTGGACCGCCGCTCGAGGACGCAGTGAAGCAGTAACGGAGCGGACCGATTATGCGGAATCACGGCCTTAACGACAGATGTCGCCAATGCTCTCAGCGGTGATTCTGGTCGGAATCGGCCGCCTGATCGTCACCGTCAGCAAAAGCGCGATCAACAAGACGCGACCAACAAGCTCAGTGCCGAGGTATTAGCCGTCCCGGTGACGGAGCTTTCGTCGTCACTGCGCATGCCGACTTAGGTC
>Ga0210390_10002401_pt1 | contig 16649 bp, 14 predicted proteins | sample IncBWH11OmetaG_FD_161050 | JGI IMG/M metagenome (GOLD analysis project Ga0210390, IMG submission 161050) | Forest soil microbial communities from Barre Woods Harvard Forest LTER site, Petersham, Massachusetts, United States - Inc-BW-H-11-O ... | reverse complement strand
CGTCTGCCTTGCCGAAGCGCTCCTTGAGCAGCGCCGCTTTCTCAACGTTCCTGATTCCAAGCACGAGATCGTACTTGTGATTGAGTACGCCGTACACCGCGCTCCCGAGCATGCCGGTAGCTCCCAGCAATAGAACTTTTTTCATTGGTTTATCCATTCCTTAATTGAAGTTCATCCGCTGCCGCCACCGCGAAAGATGAACGGCGTCGCCAGAGATCTGGTTAAATGGCTTCTGGATTTGCTTCGCTCAGCGATGCTCGACTTCCCATACGTCTTTTCCCCAGTGGTCATAAGGGAATCGGAAATCGTCTTTGCCGGATTCCTCCAGCGTAGCGCTGGAGAAAAAAATGATCCTGGTTTCGGGTTCGATTGCGCGGAAACCGTTCGCGTAACCGGCTGGCACATGCAGAATTCGCGGTTGCCGGTCGGAGAGCACAAAACGATATGGCTTCGCGTTTCGATTCGGATTGGCAGGATCGCCGAACTGCACAGCGGCTGCGATGATTGCGCCCTTTACAACCATCAGGAACTTTTCTTCCTTCATGTGCCCGTGAAACGCCCGAACGACTTCGGTTGTGAAGTTCTCGACCATATAGAATCGCCGGATGCCTTCGAACGCGAAATCATTCACGAAGGAAAGCTGTCCGCGGTCGTCCACCGCGAATCCGCCAAGGATCAGCGTGGGTTCTTTATGCGAACTGGCCATCAGCCTTGAGCCTCTCTGCGTGCCGCACGTTGAAGTAGATTTCATTTTCGGTCTGCTTGATTCGCCCCAACCCTACCAGTTCAGCGATTTCCCGCACGCCATCTTGCACCGTGCGCATCGTGTTCGGGTTGTAGACTCCATCACGCAGCGCTTTCCTCGTGCCGACGTGATAATTGCGCTGGTCCTGAAATCGCTGATCCGTGTACTTCACGCTGCAACCGGTCATTTTGCCGACGATGGCCGCCAGATCCTTGATCTGCAGATTTTCCGCGGCGAGGTTATAGATTCCACGAACCGGCCGCTCCAGGTTAGCCACAATTGCCTGGGCGATGTCCTTCACGTGCACCAACGGCCGCCACTGTGTGCCGCCGAAAACGGTGAGTTCGCCTTTGGTTAAGGCGTTCGTGGTCATGTAGTTCACCACGAGATCCATGCGCGGACGCGAGTACGTGTCGGAGACGCCGAATGCGGTTCCCAGCCGGAAGATCAGGCTGTTCTCCGCCGGGAGCAGGGCTTCCGCAGCCAATTTCGTTTTGGCATAGAGAGAGAGCGGCAGCACCGGAGCATCTTCGTCCACCTCGCTGTCATACTGCCCGTACACGGAACATGTCGAAGTGAATACGACTCTTCCGTGGTAGTTTTCCGCCAGCCACCCGACGGCGCTTTGATTCACCTCCACGGTCAGCTCCGGACTCACTTCGCAGGCGCCGTCACCCACGATGGCGGCCAGCCAGATCACGTGAGTATAGTTCGCGAGCAGCGGCTTCAGCCTTGCCGTGTCGCGCACATCGCCACACACGAAATCCACTTTCTTCAAGTAGTGCGGCTCGTACACGAGGCTGTCGTACACGGAAAAAGGAATTTTCTCCGCGATCAGCAGCTCTGTAACTGCCCCGCCGATATACCCCGCCCCACCGACCACCAGTACTTTTGCCACGACGTGCCTCCGGAGAATGCGTAACTTCGAACTGCAATGGGTCGGCCGACGCCCTTTTATGCACGAACTCGGGTCGCTGTCCGTTCCCTTGCGCTGCTGGTTTTTTTGAAAAATTGCGGCTAGGTGTTTCTATGCGCAGTCTTGAATCAATTCCCACGTCCGATGTGCGGCTCTCGACCCATCGTAGAGCAGCGAGCGTTCCAGCGCTTTGCGGGATAGGTCCGCGATGCGGACAGGATCGTCAATTATGGATTGAAGTTTTTCAGCCAATTCCTGAGGTGAGGAGGGATCAAAATACACGGCAGCATCGCCACCTAATTCCGGCATCGGTTCGCGGCAGGACGCGAGAAGAGGGCGGCCCGACGCCAGCGCTTCGAGCATTATATAGGGGCAATTCTCACATTCGGAGGCGAAGATATTGATCAGGGCGTTGCGATAGAGAGACGGCAACGCGTCGTGCGCTACGGGCCCAGTCAACAGAATATCGTTGCTCATCCCCAACCGCTCGATTTCGTCTTGCACCGTGCGCGCGTACTGCGAACGGTCTGGCCCCGCCAGAATTAGCTTTTCTGTTGTGGGGCGCCGCGCCTTCAACAGCGCGAACGCGCGCACGACCTCCAGTTGGGCTTTATACACATCAAGAATCGATACATACAAAATATACTTTTCTGCGGGCAGCCAGTCCGGCTTTGGCTCGCGGTTGTTGCGAAAGACCGGGTTGACACCGTGCGGGATAACGATTGTCTTCCCCGGCAGCCGCGGCACTTTTTTCTCGATCACTCGACGCGCGAATTCGGATATGAAAATCACGCAATCCGCCTTCGCCATGCTGCGAGACAACGCACGCTCCAGCAGCCAGTTGCGTATTCGCATGTAACTCAGGCCGTATCGTTGTCGTTGCATCAGACTGAACGGAATCATATTTTGGAACAAGGTCACCGTTTTGCAGCCCTTTGGAACGTGCGCACCGATGATACCGCCCGGACAAAAAAGAACGTCTGCGTCGAGCCGCTTGAGTAGTTTAGGCAGATATAACCACTCCCAGATGGCGCGCGTGAAAGGATTCTCTAACGGCCACTTTACTTGAATTTTCGTGACATTCTCCCGGCCCAAAGGCAGCGAGAGCGAGTCCGGCGCCAATATGAATATTTCTGCGTCGAGCTGCTCCGGAAGAGACTCGAGCAAATTGAGCACGTAGGTCTGCCCGCCGCCGAGACGAGCAGACAGAGCATTCATCACGATCCTCGTAGCGCCTTTGGTGTTAGTCCCCATGCTGGACTCGGCTTGCAATGAATTCTTCCTGCGCGGTTGCCAAACCGCCCTCGAAATCCAAGAGGGCGAGCCCGACCCGTAATAGCGGATGTGCGGGCCGTTTCCCCGAATCATGAATTTTCAATACCGTGTCAGGCCTTCGGCGCGATCGAATGAGCAACTCGCGTGCCGTCCGTGAAAACGCGCTCAGCGACTAGCCAGCTGGATACTTCCAGAAACTCGCAGATCCGCCAGAATAAGACTGTAGAGTTCCACATACTCATTCGCCAACGAATCGATCGTTCGATGGGATACCTTTGCGTGGGCTGATCGAGCCTTTCGTTTCGCCTTGTCAGGATTGCGCAGAACATCCAGAAGCCCGTCGGCGATTTCCTGTGGCGCACCGCAGGGCACATAGCACGCGTCGTCGTCACCAAATAGATCGCGATGCTGTGGGATATCAGACAGAACCAGTGGACATCCGGCCGCAGCGGCTTCAGCCACCACGTTCGGATTGCCCTCAAAAAGGCTGACCGAGACCAAAACTGCGGCGCGCTTCATCCAGCCCCACACTTCCTGCGTATAGCCCATTATCCTCACGCGGTCTTCCATCCGGCGGCGCTTCACTTCTTCGACAAGCGCTCCCTTCAGCGGCCCCTCACCAAAAAGCAACGCCACGAGCGTGGGCCTCTTAAGGACTGCAAGGAAAAGTGCGTCGAGCAGAACCGAGACGTTTTTCTCCCGGCTATAGCGGCCGGCAAAGAGCACAATCTCGCTATCCTCGCTCATGCTACCGCTCTCTGAACGAACGGGCGGAGTTTCCTGGATTTCATCGACGGGGACGGCGTTGGGCACAACTCTGACCAGGTCAGCGGGTTTTCTAGATAACCAATAGTCCCTGCCTGAACGGGAGTTGGCAATCACCAACGCAGCCCGTTTGCCAATTGCATTACGGAGCATTTCCTTCCACGAGGTTACATAGGTCCCGGCGACCGTGCGCTCCGTCATCACGAATGGGATTCGGGTGGCGATCGCTGCCAGCCCTCCAACCACGTCCATCTGCAAAAGCCACGTTTGGATTAAGTCCGGCTGGACCTCGCGCACTACCTTGATCAGTCGCCAGAGCATTAGCGCGTCATGGTTTCCGCGGCTCGGTAGAATGTGATAACGGACGCGCGAATCCAGAATTCTGGCGCTTTCCGGTTCAGACAAATGATACGCAACATGAACATCCACTCCCTTTTTGTCGAGCGCCGCGGACAAATACGAAAGCTGGCGTTCAGCCCCGCCGCCGTGCAGGCCGGAGATGCAGTGAAGTATCCGCATTTTACGAGCGCTCACGAAGCCGAGTTGGTAGAGAGGCAAAGTTGGACATGCCATTTATCGAACATTTCGCAACTCATGCCGGGGAGGTCACGCAGGCCTTAAAACCGGCCGATGCGACATGATCGGTGCGACGGCCGTCGCCCTTTCTCCAGCGGCGGCGTAGCCCAGCCCCAAGACGACGTAAAACATCGGAAATCCCAGAAGCGGATGTGCCATACCTGCGGCGAGTGTTACCACCATACTGATAATGCAGGCTTGGTAAAATCCCCTATTTTTCTGGCCTCGAGTCGCCATCGCGGCCGTCGTTCTTTTGAAGAATGTCCACATCATCCACACGAAGAGGATAAATCCCGGCCAGCCGGCTTCGGCAATCAGCGTAATTAGGATGTTGTGCGAAACGATCTTGACTCCATAAGCGTCCTCCACCAGTGGCCCCACGTTGTCGTACCCAACTCCCCATAGCGGATGCTCAAGAAAGGAACTCCAGCCAACTTGGAACATCGCCAGTCTCTCGATATCCGCGGCAGCTGCATCCTGCGTTGACGTCAGGACCGCACGACTGAACCCATCCACGATCAGCGGTCGCGTTACCGGCAAGCACCAGGCGAAACCAACTAAAGCCAGCACCAATGTGGCGTACTTCAACATGTCTCCGACGAAGCGGCCTATACTCGCGCGATGCAGATATACATCCGCGACGAAACAAAAGACTGCTAGCAGGTATCCCGCTCGCGATTCAGATACCGCTATGAGGAAGCAGGCCAAGACGAGCTCCCACCGCGCCCGCTTGTCTCCTCCTCGCACCAGGCAAAGAATGAAGGGCAGAGACGCAATCAACCACAGTGCGCCGGAGTTTGCGGTCGCGCCGATGCTATCCGCGGTATCCAGGTCGTATGGTCTGATGCCACCGAATCTGAGGCCCAAATAAGTATACGTGATCGCGACGACGTAAGGCACATAGCGAAACATCTGGATGACTTCGAACTCGTCATAATTCCACTTCAACAGAAAGAACAGCGCCCATAGAACGAGGAAAATCGAAAAGACCGCAACGGTCGTAAGCGTTTGGACAGGATATTCTGCCCAAAATGCTGTAATACCGAGGTAGACGAAGAAGATCAGCAAGGGGCGCCCTTGACGCGACAATCCAGGATTCTTCATAAAGCCGTTCCAAACAAAATACAGACAGAGGCAAAACGCCAAAGCTACAAGAATATAGAAGATGCGGAAGTACGTAAGGATCGCAGCAAAATACGAGAGTAAGGCAATCAAAGCCGCAAGATAATTTAGCTCTCTCAAAACCAACTCCTCATTATTGAAACGGAACGCCGATGGGACCTTGTCAGTCGAAAAAGCTGTCTTGCCATCCAGCAGGTCAACTGCTTGCGTTTGTATGGGGTACGCTGCATTGCGGTATCGTGGTTTCTTTTGTCATTTTCAACACCAAAAAAGGGCAGAGCGGTCTGATGTCAAACGGTTGAAGCAGTCCCAGCGCGTTCAGCGTAAGCGACACGCCGAGTGCGACCAGTGCGGGCCATTTCTTCTCGAAGTTGATGATCCAAGGTGAAAGTCGTCCGCTCGGAAAAGCGCTCACGTCGCCGGGCATTTCGGCTGGAGGCAACCGAAGCAATTCCGCTTGAGTCATGATGTCCAGGTTGTGGATTCCCAGATTTTCAGGATCAAAGTATCGTTGGATCCGCCCGTAGAGGCCACCATAGTTAGGGACGGCGATCAGGACAACCCCGCCGGGTTTCGCCAACGTCAAGTGGCTTTCGATGGCGGGTTTGGGGTCTTGAAAATGCTCAACCACCCCGAGGCTATACACCAAATCAAACGAACGCTCCGGGAAGGTGCTGTGGTGTAAATCTTCGCAACGAAATTCAGCCTCCAGGCCCAATCTTCGAAATAGCTCCCGGGAGTTCGCGATACCCGGTCCGGAATAATCGAGGCCGCAAACGCTGGCCTCTCGCACCTTCGCGAGATAAGCCAAGTGTTTACCCGGAGCGCAGCCAATTTCCAGGACGCGCATGCCCGGCTGTACATGGATGCTAAGCAGGCTGAGCGCATTGCGCACTCCGACGTTCAGTCTTGATGGCAGCTGCCAACGAGGCTGGCTGTGCGTTCCTTCCCAGTAAACTCTGGATATTTTTTCACTGACCATCAAGCTCACCATGGCACCGGTCTGAAACTTATTGGGCCTTACTGCTTCTTCAGTATTCCCAACTTGTCCAACATATATCGCGCAGGGAGTCTCGCGGATTCCGTGAACTCCGTGTAAGCCTGCATGGCTCCATCGAATTGATTCGCTGGCTTGCAATCATCTACCACGATGATTCCTCCGGGCGACAACATCGGCCAGACCTTCCTGAGCGCCGAAATTGTCGGTTGGTACAAATCAACATCCAGCAGGCAAAAGCTTATCGGCCGCTGGAAATCGTACTGTTGCACGTCGGATTGGACGCAAAAGGTCCGGCGGCAGGAATTTTGCTTTAGGGTATATTCGAACCGCTTGAGACTATTGTTGCGGAAACCGGTAAAGTCGCGGCGCTTCTTTCCTCGCTTCTCGATCTCGAAGGCGACGTCTGCCGTCGTAAATCCACCGAACGTGTCCACGCAGTAGTAATCCTTGGCGATTCCAGCCGTTTGCAAATGCCGGTTAAGAAAACAGGTGGTATGCCCAGTGGCGCATCCCAGCTCGAAGATGTCACCGCGAACATCCCGCGTTTCATTGATGCACTGCACGAAGAACGCAAGCTGTTCGGGCGTGAAGTTATATGCATACCGGTAATACATGAAGCGCCTGAAGGGCGAATACCAGAGTAGAGCGCGAGCCAGGTTGGAAATCGTGCTTCTGGGATCAAGCAGGATTGGCCGAATCTGCGAGTTCACAACTTCGGGGCTAGGACTGCAATACGATCGCTCTCTCAATTCGATGTACCCGCTGGATTCCTTGTTTCACTAAATCTCCCAGTTGTTTCATTCGTGAACCGAACCGGTGATCCGCTACCACGCGACGATAGGCGTTCAAAGCCACGCGCTTTCGTTCGCCGTCGTGACTGAGGTAATAACGAATCTTATCGATCAGTTCGTCGGCGTCACGGTAACCAACGATCTCCTCACCAGTCTTGAAGAAACGATCCAGGTATTCCCCGCCGTCCGAAATCTGCATAACGCCGTTTCCGGGAAGATCGAACAGACGATAGCCGCCGACCGTGAACTCGCCGCGATTGTGTACGTTGATTCCGATCTTGGCCCGCTGGTATAGAGGGACGTACTCATCAAATTCTGCAGGCCGGACCCATCCCGGGAATCCGTACTTCAGATTGAAGTAAACGTTTCTCTTTACACTGGTGTAGCCATGCAGCCGGGCGCGCCTTCCGAATGCTTTTTTCACTTTGGCCAGCGTCGGCATTTTTCCAGGGAAAAGGGCACCGATGAAAATCACGTCAATGTCGCGTGCTCTCGTAAGAATCGTTTGCTCAGTTTTACTTGAATCAAACGCGGCATCGAAGAGCGCATGCGGCCAGAAGTCGAAATTGCGAGCGCCGCAGTAGTGCAGCTTGGAAGGCATGTCTAGTTCTGGGCTATACGCCGGGCTGTGATAGAGAATCTGATCATACGCATGCAAATACGCAAAATCGCGATCGTAAGCTGCCAAAGGACCGTCTGCAATTCGCAAGACCTTGTGAACGGAAATATTTCTGAGGTAGTCGGGATGATAGGGAGGCGCGTTGTCCACGACAACGGCAGCGGCTTGCGTTTCCCTCAAGAGGCGCTCGAATTCGGAGTAAAGTTTCAAGAGGTCGGAATTTTTGGCGAAAAAAAGATTGTCGAGAAGCTGTGCCCGGCCATAGAGATTCGGATCCACGTAGAGCCCATGGTTGAATGGAATGAACTTGTATTCAGATCCGGACGCAGATGCTATTTCAGCGGTCCAGTACCGAGCTTCAAAGCCAGTCTTATTGAACGAATATAAGATGTTCATTGTCGGTGTGTCTCGATGCCAGCGACACGTCAAAAGGATCGCTCACTCCGAAAGCAACGACTCCAGAATGAAATTCTGACTCCCATTCCAATCCTTGTTTCTGTACACAGAAATCACTCGGAAGAACTGCGACATTCGTCGTACGACATCCTTGATTCGATATCCCCGCATCCCAATTTCCCAAAAATGTTGTTTAGCCATGTAACGAGGCGTGACGCCGTCCGGCTTGATCAGAGGATTAAAGCAATCCAGGAACAGCGAAAGGTCTATTCCTTTGACTCCGGGCATGACTCGAGCATGAAAGTGGCGCCCGTGTATAGGCAAATAAACCAGTGCAAATCGCGCTACGCGGGCCAGTTCGCGCAGGCTTTGGTCGAGATAGGGCACCGGCAGGTGTTCCAGGACGTGAGATGCAATCACGGCGTCGAATTCCTTGTTGCTGAATCTGCTCAAGTCATGAACGCTGCCAACATAATCCGGCAGAAAGGTGTCATCAATATCGAATGTCGTGACGCGATAGCCACGCCACCGCAAAACTTGGGTTTCAAGACCTTGACCGGGTCCCACGATTAAAACATTGTTGCAATTCCCAAGCGATTGCAGGTCGCGGTACTGGTAATACGCGTTGACGAAATTCGAGAGGTTCAATTCGCGGAACCATTTTTCCCGGTCCACGGGCATGGGCGCGGGCTCGGGGTGGCTTAATTTTGGGGTGGACGTCATGCGGGTGAAACCTCGCTACCGCTCGATTCGCGGACTGACGCCTCGTGGTTCGGAACTCGACCGGCGTGTGGAAAACGATTCCAGGCGATTACGCTTATTGAGTAGGTCATCTGATCGTCTTCGGCCGGCAGTACAGCTCGAATGGATCACTCTTGACCGGATCCAGCCAGGCCGCTCTGCGAAAACTGATGCGTCGCTGTCGCGCGAGTCCTTAACTCAGGATTTAAGGGACGGCCGGTTGGCTCGAGGCCGATTCGATACACGAGGCCACCTATAATCAGCAGAGCCACACTCCAGGCGGTCGCGTATCCGATCGCGACTCCACTTGCACCGTGCGTCGGGATCAGCAAATACGCAAGAATCACAATCAGCGCGTCTCTGGGAACCGCGACGGCTACAAAGGAGAGCCACATTCTGGCTTGGCTCTGGATAATTTGATACAACGCAACGGCGAGTCCCTGCGGTATGGTCGCAGCCAGCAAGATCAGTAGTGTAGGGTATCCATTTTTAAAATTCTTCCCAAAAAGACGGAGCAACTCGGGACCCAATAGTGCTGCTGCAGTGGCGCCAGTGACCACGATTGTAACTGTGGCCACAAGATTGATCCAAAATATCTGCCGGTATTCCAGGCTATTGTTGCTACCTTTGCGGTGATTAATCAGCGACATTCCCACATTATTGGCGATATTGGGAAGCAATAGCACCGCCGCCATTAAACTGAATGACGCGCTAAAAATCGCCATCTGTGAAAAACCGTCTGACTGACGCACCAGTAGTGCACTCGCTAGCCACAGTGCAGGCGCGGAGGTGAAGCCACTCAGCGCGCCGGGTACGGCGAACTTCAGAATTATGGGCCACTCGTTCGCCGCGCTGCGAAAGTGAAATCTAATTCCTTGCTGCAAGCACTCACTTCGCAGCGCTAAAACCAATATGAGCAATAGAACGAAGCCACTGATTGCTTGACCTCCTAGTACTCCACTCAATCCACCTCGCCAGGCGAAACCAGAGCAGACCAGCAGATAAACCGTGCCACCCCAGACCAATGCTTTGGCAAGCACTCGATAGCTTTCTAAGCCGGCCAGAGCTCCAATCAGAAAGCCGTTCAGTATCGCAAATAGCAGCACAGCCGATCCAATCGCAAGTGCCGGAGCGAGCGAAGGGGCCTTCAGCACGGACGTTGCGAGCCAGGGAGAGACGACCAGCAAAGTAAGCGATGCGATTCCAGCGAGCATTATCGAAAATGTGTACAGCATTCCTAAGATGCGTCCGGCCCGTTCGCGGTCCGTCGAGCGGAACTCTGCGACATACTTCGTGGCCACGAAGCCGATCCCCATCTGTCCGAACGCAGCGACGGCGACCAAGGTGTTCTGGACGATCGCGTATTGGCCGAAGATCTGGCGCCCCAGCAAGTTCGCAACGACGATGTTGACCACAAACGTGCTGCCTTGGTTGAAGACAGTGCCGAGCAAATTGAAAGCGACGCCTGCCTGAAATCGCGAATGCAAGCTGGACGGCGACGCTGCTTGGGCCAAAATCTTAGTCGACATATTCACGGAACCACGCTTCGAGGAAGAGTAATTCCCACAACCTGCTGCTCCAATCCCTCTGGCCGTCAATTTGCTCGTTCACCATTCGCTTCACAAACTCTGGCTTGAATAATCCGCGTTTCGCAGACGTATCATCCAATAGCGTGCCGCGCAGGGTTTCGCGCAGGTCGGTGCGAAACCATTTTGCCAGCGGCACACTGAAACCTGTTTTTGCCTTGTGGAGTACTTCCTGCGGCAGCAGGCTCTGGACTGCCCGCCTTAAGACAGCCTTGCCGCCTTGGCGATCCCGCTTTAGCGAGCTGGGTATAGTAGCGGCAAATTCGACGAGATGATGGTCCAAGAACGGGCTTCGCACTTCGAGACTATTTGCCATGGAAGCGACGTCGGTCTTCACCATCAGACAGTCGGGCAGGTAATAATGTTGATCGTGACGGGCCATCCAGTCCCAATCATCCATGGATTCATCCCACGGCAAATCGGTCAGGTGCGCAGCTCCGTTATGCCCGTTCAGCAGAGATCGGAAATATGGCGTATATACGGCGCGTTTTTCTTCGTCCTTGAGGATCGAAGTTTGCAACGCGTAACGGTCGGGCAGCAAAGACCCAAACATGCGCCAGCCGCGGAGCATTTTTGCTTCCACGTTTCCGTAAGGAAAGCGCTCCAAGCCGCTGCGCATTACATTCGCAACTTGCCGCCGAACCGGATACGGAATGAAGTCGGCCTTGCGCCAGCGCTCCGTATCACGGTAATGGTCGTAGCCAAGGAAATTCTCGTCACCGCCGTCGCCACTTAACGCCACCGTGATGTGCTCTCTCGCCGCTCGTGAAACGTAGTACGTCGGTATCGCCGAAGAATCCGCAAACGGTTCGTTGTAGTGCTGCACCAGCAGCGGAAGAATATCGACTGCGGAAGGCTTGACGATAATCTCGTGGTGTTCCAAGCCATATCTATCCGCAACCAGCCGTGCGAACGGAAGCTCATCGAAGCCCTGGTCTTCAAAACCTATCGAAAAAGACTTCACGGGCGCGGAACTCTCCGTCGCCATCAGCGCCGCAATCGTTCCAGAGTCAATGCCACCACTGAGGAACAGTCCCAGTGGCACATCCGAGTTCAACCGCAGGCGAACAGATTCCGTGAGCAATCGCAGCAGCTCGGTTTCGATTTCCTGCTGAGATGTTGCGGTCTGGCGTTCGCTGCGCGGCGACCAGTAACGCTCGATCGCAAGATTGCCATCGGTATCGCACAGCAGATAATGCGCCGGCGGCAGCTTGGAAATCCCGGAAAAGGCCGTGAGCGGGCTCGGCACGTACTGGTGAGTCAAATAGCTGTCGATGGCGTCAAAATTCGGCAACGTGCTCGTATCCGGATCCGCCCGGATCACATTAATTGACGAACCAAATAGAAATGCCAGCGGCGTCTTGCGGTAAACAAAGGGCTTCTTCCCCAGCCGGTCGCGTGCTCCGAAAAACAATCGTTTCCTGGAATCCCAAATCCCGAAAGCGAACATGCCCCGCAAATGTTCAACGCATCGCACTCCATGCTGCTCATAAAGATGGATGATTACTTCGCTATCGCCTTCGGTGCGAAAACGATGGCCTTCATCGATGAGCATCGCACGCAATTCGCGAAAATTGTAGATCTCCCCATTGAATACGATCCAAATCGTCGCATCCTCGTTCGTAAGGGGTGGGTTCGCCCGCTCCGCCAGGTCAATGATCGAAAGCCGCCGCTCGCCAAGCCCGATGTAGGGCGCCGAATGCGTCCCACCCGCGTCAGGCCCGCGGTGCACAACGGGCGCGCACATCTGCAAAATCAGGGATTCCGGCACGACCGCACCGCTGAAGTCAATCTTGCCGGCTATGCCGCACATTATTGAGACACCGTTGAATCGCTATCGCTATACCGCCGCCGGGCAGCTACTTCTGTAAATCCCCGGCTCTTTTGCAATGCTAAAATGGCGCTTCCATGGGGACGCAAGCTCTCTTCGATCGCTATTACTATTCGAGAGCCGGATATATCGGCGGAACTGAAGTCTTTCATGAAATCTGCCGCGCGCAGCTGGAGAATGGCGGACGCATTCTGGAAATTGGAGCGGGTCCGGCAAATCCCACGACGACATTTCTTTCCGGCGTCGGCTCCGTCACTGGTTTGGATGTGTCCGCGGAAGTGCTAGCCAATCCGAATCTCACCGAAGCTCAAGTCTATGACGGAATCAAAATTCCGCTTCCGGGCGAAGGATTCGACCTTTGCGTGTCAAATTACGTCTTGGAACACGTCGCAGATCCCGCGTCTCACTTTCAGGAAGTATTTCGCGTTCTGAAGCCGGGCGCCGCTTACTGTTTCCGCACTCCGAATCAGTGGCATTACGTCACAATGGCCGCGAGGCTGATGCCGCATTCAATCCATCTACGGCTGGCCAATAAGCTGCGCGCGCTCGATGCTGAGGCGCATGACCCGTGGCCGACGGTGTATCGCGCGAACACTCGAAGCAAGTTGCGTCGCCTAGCCCGCAGTTCTGGTCTATTGCCGGAGGAATTGAGGATGATCGAAGCCGAGCCCAGCTATGGTGCGGCGCATCCCCTGCTCTTTTATCCGATGATGGTGTACGAACGGCTCGTGAATAGCAGCGATCTCTTGTGTCTGTTCCGCGTCAATATTCTGGGGACATTTCGCAAGCCCAACTCGCCCAACCCGCCGGCCTGAAAATCGCCGCGACGCAGCTGCCGTTCGCAATCCTCGAGCTCCTGCAACCAATCATTCAGATCGCCCCAACGTTGGCGGAATCCACTTCGATCATCGCTGATTGGCGAATCAGGTCAATCGAGAGCACCAGACGCACCCGGCCTTTTTTGCGCATCAGCACGCCCTCCATTCCCGCCAGTGCTCCGCGCGTGATCCGTACTTTCCGGCCAACGCTGAGATACGGATGTGGCTCGGAGTGGACCCCATGCACCAGCACACTTCGCAGCGCCTCGATTTCCCCGTCAGGAAGCGCCGCCGGCCGATTGTCGAACCCGACCAGACGAACTACGCCTGGCGTCACCAACACACGCAACCGCTCCTGTAGAGGAATTCGCACGAATATGTAGCCCGGGAAAAGCGGGAGCTGCAGCCGTTTGCGACGGTCTTTCCACTTGCGCACGGACTCATAGGTCGGCAGAAAATGTTCGATGGATCGCTGCTCTAGGTGCGTGGCCGCGCATTTTTCGTGGTTCGAGCGGGTGCAGACGGCGAACCACTGCGGCGTGGCTTCGGGATCAAGCGGTCCGCGGTCAAGAGGCGCCGCAAATTCCGTGTGAAACGGCTGAGCTTGCGTATCATTCAGCATATTCTGGTGAGGCTCCGTGTAGAAAGCTTCGCCCTGTCGCTTACAGATAAAAAGTGACCTAACCATAATACTTTCTGCAGCTTAGACAGATTTCCGCCTTTACGCGGACGCTGTCTTGCTTCGTTCCTCAGTCTGCTTGCCATTCTTGCCTGAATGTCCATTCGCACTCGAAGTCCCGTTCACTCCGTTGGCGGTCGCCCACGGCATCCCCGCCCTAACGGTCCCGAAAACTTCCTGCGCGAATCTCATTCCGGGATCGTGTGGATCAATCTGGCGCCAACGCACGGTCCCAAACACCCAAGCCGCACCCAGCAGCACGGAGCACGCCGTTCCCGTGAGGATGATGATCGCTCGCGGCGGAAAGGATTTGTGTTCCGGCTCGTCCGGTTGATCCAATACCTTCACCGAAGGGATTTCCTTTGCTTCCTGTACTTTTGCCAATTCAAACTGCTTTGTGAGGGTCTCGTAAACCGCTTCCTCCACCTTCAGTTGTCGGAATTTATCCGCGTACGGCACGCCCAAAACCGGCAATTGACGCAAAGTTGGATACGCGTTGTCTGTTGTGCTTTGGTCACTAGGGGGTGTTCCGCCGGACGTGCCTCCCATTTTTTGCAGCTGATTGCGCAGTTCGGCAATGCGAGCTTGGGTGGAGCGCACTCGAATATTGTTGTCGGAATAGATCTGCCTTAAACCTTCAAGTTGCGATTCCGCACCAATCAGCTGGCCTTGTAGTGACGCGGCGCCTTCTAGCATGGCTCTGCCCTGAGCGGAGATGTCGATCGTCGCGTTCTTGCTTGCAAATTGGCTGAAATCCTTTTCCGCTGATTCCAGGTCAACCTTAATTTTGTCCAGGCGCTCTTCCAGGAATACACGCTCGCGATGCGCGGACGAAGTATTGAGCTCTGCAATAAGCGTATTGAGTTCCTCGATATACGCGCCGGTGATAGCCGCCGCGCGCTTCGCATTGCGATCGGTGGCGCTTACGGTAATCACTCCACTTTTACGGTCCTCGATGATCGCTGTGTTTTTTTCGAGGCGTTTTCTTGCTGAATCCTCGAGGCGCGCCGAATACACTTTCTTTAAATCGAATCGTTGGATTATGCGATCTTCCGCCGTACGGCTACGCATCACGGCAATGAACACCGCTCCCGTCGTCTTCGCTCCCAAAAGATCAGTCGCCAGCGCCCCCAGCCCACCGCCATTGCCTCCACTCTGGCTGCCGCTGCCGAGCATCGCCATGAGAGCCAACCCGCCGCCTGGCTGCGAATCGGGAGGCATCAGGCGGGCGGTGGATTCGTACTCGCTGGGAATCAGAAATGCGATCAGCGTCGCGACGAAAAGTCCAACCAGCGCGCAACGCCCGAGAAACCGGCGCATGCCCCACAACAAGCGCAATCTCGGCAACATTCGCTCGCGGGCCGGGCTCTGGTTCCACTCCGGAGCGAACGTCGCCTGAGCGTCCGGCGCCTCCTCCATCAACGTATGCGACTTGGGCGATGTCTGCATCAATTCGACGCTCTCCTGAGTCCAGTTGCATTCATGGAGCTGAAACCCCATCTGTCTGAACGCTACCGCCCGGCTGCCGTGTCGAGTGGAAAGGCAAACCCAGACCCATACTGTGCGGTTGGAAGCTGATTCCCACCGACGATGTCCAATTCGTCTGGCGCGTGGATGCCAGCACTGGCGCCAGCCACGTCTCGTGTTGCACCGACGCCGATACGTTCAGAACTCCCTTCATCCACACGTTCGCTTTTACCCACTCGTCATTGACGCTCTCCCCGTGTGGAATGAAGTCTGGCGCGACCGTCGCGTGCCGGTAACCGAATTGCAGCGAGCTCTTCGGGGTAAACCAGTAGTTGCTCCACGCCTGTATGCCGGTTCCCTCTCTGCCGATCCAGCTGCCGAGTATGTTGCCTTTGTTGGTGTACATGTCGCGGTAGAAACCGTCGTAGTAGATGTACTGTCCGTTGCGGGCCGAGGACACGGAATTCGTGTTCGTGCTCTCGACCCTTAGGTCCAGCTTCGATATCTTTGGGAAATGCGTCAGATAGATGCCGGTATCAATCCCAGCGCGGCGCGGAGCAGCTAGCGGCGAAGGGTCGTCATCCGAAAGCGAATCGGAATAAATCGACAGCCAATCGCGCACGAACGGAAGCCGGTAATTAAAATAAAATCCGCCGTAACGTTTTCCGGGATTGTCGTTGGGCCCGTACAGCACCGACGATTTAAAATAATCGAAGTAGCTGTTAAATACAGCCGAAGGAGTGATCGCACGTCCGACGCCTCCGAATTCAGCGGTCCTCGAAAATCCCAGCTCCAAATTCGGTGTCGGTTTCAGCGTGATAACCTCGCCGTGGACCAGCGGCCGCGGTGGAAAATCGTTTCCCGAAAGCTTGCCCACAAAGAAATCTGTTTTTATAGGCCCCAGCCAGTGAAAAATCCAGGGAAGGACAAAGGGCTTAGTCCGGCTCGCCCGAAACATATAAATAGGCTCCGCGTTGTCGCTGAAAATTAGAACGCTGCCCTCTCCTGGCCCCCACCACAAGCTCTGTTTGCCGAACGCAAAATTCCAATCCGCAACCTTCGCGGCGACGTATGTATCCAACAGGCGGAATTGATTAGTCGCGGCAATCGGGGCGGCCTGCTGCACCGGAGTGTTGTCCAGCGTGGCGATCAGGTTCTGCGTGGCCTGGGAAAATCCCGGCGCCGACGGCGCATGCTGATATTCGCCGCGCACATAGAGTGTAAAGCGCCCCCAACTGCCATACCCGGAGAATCCGTCATAGGAGTTAATCCCCTCTTGGTACGGGCGCCCGTAGTTGTTGATGATGGTCTGTCCGAAATGG
>Ga0210390_10002400_pt1 | contig 16653 bp, 13 predicted proteins | sample IncBWH11OmetaG_FD_161050 | JGI IMG/M metagenome (GOLD analysis project Ga0210390, IMG submission 161050) | Forest soil microbial communities from Barre Woods Harvard Forest LTER site, Petersham, Massachusetts, United States - Inc-BW-H-11-O ... | reverse complement strand
GGTCGTTGTTGGCCACGATGTACCAGGACGGCTTGGTCCTCCAGGCCACGCCCGGGGCGTTGTGGGCGAACAAGGTCGCTGCCGGGGGGTTGGCCGTCGCCCAGACGATTTTCTGCTCTTCCTCGGGAAGGTCGCCGCAGAAGCACCCGATGGCCGACGGCTTCATCCACACGCGCCCGTCCGCGACCACGGCTTGGGTGAAGGCCGGCGTGACCGGGAACTTGTCCTGCTCGCTCTGCGAGGTCTCGGTCTCATCCGGCCCCAGTGCCGCGATGTAGACCAGCCCGGCGACGCGGTCATCGGTGCCCGCGGCGGTAATGACCGCTCCTCCGTAGGAGTGGCCGACCAGGAGGATCGGGTTGCTGACTTGCCCGAAGTAGCGCACCGCCGCGGCGACGTCTTCGACGCTGGAGTTGAGGCCGTACTGGGCGGAGATCACCTCGTAGCCCTCGGCCTGCAGCGGCTGGATCAGCTTGCTGAAACATGAGCCGTCGGCCCAGATCCCGTGACAGAACACAATGCTCGGCTTGGTCGGCGTGGACATGGCTTCCTCCCTGAACTGAGTTGGCGACGGCTCCATTCGGGGAAGCCGCACAGACACCAGCCTGGCCGGACGGGTCACGGCGATCCCTCATGCGTTCAGGTGAGGCGACACACTCGCCGGCAGCGCCTCGGGTTCTGACCCGTTCGGGCGGGTACAGCTACGTCCCGAGAGGGCAGCGTCTTCGCCGAACCGGATCGTCGGCCTTGACCGCGCCGGGCGCACCTTGATCGGCGCTGACGGTTATGAGGGGGTCGACCCTCGCACGCCAGGGGCCAGTGCGGCTACCGGTTCTCCCTCGAATGAAAAGTCATAGCGCTGGGCAGGACGACGAGCGGCCATGATCCTCACGCTTGCCGCCCGGTCCAGCCAGCAAGATCTGGTTCGCGTCTGCCGCGATTCGTTACCGCATGCTGGCCGCGGGTCTCGTGTCCTCGGCTGAATGGGTTGGCCCTGTCTGACCGGATCTGCGGCCGGCCTTTCCATCGGGTTCCGGCAGCGGCCGCGACAACACGGCGGGCGTCAGGTGGAGGCGATGAACCTGTTAATAGCCGCCGCGACCTTGGCTGGCTGCTCTTCGGCAACCCAGTGTCCGCTGTCGGCGATGATGCTGGTGGCCACGTGCCGGCTGCCGGCTTCGCCTAGACCGGCTGCCACCTCGGGCAGCACGCTGGCGTGACAGTACTCGGCGAACGCCAGCTGGATCGGGGGGTCCACGGTGCCGGTGTGGCGCTCGTTGCTGGCGATGTCGAGCGGGATTGCTCGGTACAAAGCGAAGCCTGCGGCCAGGCGCTGCGGCCCTTGGTATCCATGCACGTAAATGGCCACGTCGGCATCGTTGATCGTGTCTGGGTGCGCGGCGAACCGGTCGATGTGGCTGCGGAAGTAGCGGTGCTCCCGGCCGGTGACCAGTAGTTCCGCCAGGCAGGTGTCGCCGGACATGGTCTGGTGGAATCCGATGTGCCAGAACGCCGGTGATGTGAACAGGTCCTCGTAGCCGCCGACTCCTGCGATCGGGGTATCCAGCAGCATCACACCGCGAACCTGTGTGGGGTAGCGGCGCAGGTAGGCATATGCGACTTGAGCCCCAACGCCGTGGCCTACGAGCAGTGGGCGCTGAACGCCGCGCTGGCCGAGGCTAGCGTGAAGATCTCCACTGATTGACCACTTGTCGAACCGGTCGATCGCTGGCTCTGAGGAGCCGATGCCGGGCAGGTCGTATGCGAGCGTGTGGCAGTCCGAGGTGAGCAATGGTGTCACGCGCCGCCACGCGTAGCAGGTCTGCGGCCACCCGTGCAGCAGGACCAGGGGGATCGTCCCGCTGCCGTGCTCGACCAGGCCGAGCCGCCGGGCCGGCGCCTGCCGACGGTTGGCAATGTCCCGTCCGGAGCCGCTCCGGCCGTGATCGCTGACCACGTCGCTGACTCTAGCCAGGCCGCCGCACCGGGCGCGCTCACCCATTCGGGTGAGAGCATTGAAGTCCGCGCAGGCAGCACACAATCGAGCAGGCTCACAGCAACCCGTTCCTGCTCGTCGAGTTCTCCCATGGCCTCGGGGAAGAGGGTATCGTCGTGGCCGGGTCCGGCCGGGCCACGCTCGTCGATGAGCTCCGCCTCGGGGGAGAACAGACGCCGCCCGGCTTGCGCGGAATGCCGGTCCGGCCGAACGGGTCGCCACCCATGGGCCTCGGCGGCGGTTCCCGGTCACCGGCTCGCCGTTGCCTGCTGGTTGTCCGTTCCAGAGCTGGTAGTGCGCTGGACCGCACGGGCGCCAAGATACTGCTCGCCCGCAGAGCCCGGTCCGTCGAGATTGCGATGCAGCTGCCAGCAGCGCGAATCCCGTGACGGAAAGACCTGGAGATTGTCAAACACCTGTTTGTATCACTTCGCATCGTAAAACTCCTTTATTTACTACAGTTTCGAGTTGAGAGTCAGGTCTTGGGTCGAGCTGACCAGCGTGGCCGCCGACCGCCCATTTGGACATCGCCCGAACGGGCGATGCACAGCGGCGCAGCCCCTGTCACCCTGGCCAGCAGATATGCCGTTTCCTTGAGGTGGTGCCGTGCGGTCAGGACCGTTGCGAGGTCGTAGCGAGCCGATGGCCAGTGCGCTGTCGGCGCTGCGTGGTGCCTGCCAGCATGGAACCAGTGCCAGCGTGCTGATCTGCGGGCCGGCCGGTATCGGCAAGACCACGCTTCTCGCGGAGGTCTGTGAGCACGCGACCCGCATGAAGATCCGGGTCGGCCGCAGCAAGTGCGATCCGATCGAGCAGGTATGGCCCGGGGCCCCGCTAATCGCGGCGCTGCGCGCAGGGCGGGACCCGCTGACCACTGCGGACCAGTACGAGCAGATCGCCGGCGCGGTCAGCGAACCACTGCTGCTCGCCGACCGCATCGCGTCCCGCCTGGAGGAACTTGCCGCCGTACAACCGTTGCTCATCGCGATCGATGACGTCCAGTGGGCCGACCGGGTCAGCCGGTTCCTTCTGCGCAGCCTGGTGTCCCGGCTGGCCGGCCAGTCCGTAGTGTGGATATTTGCCAGCCGCGACGCCCCCGTCGGGATCGATCTGGCCGGCCACGACGTCGTCCGCCGCGAGTATCTTCAGCTTGCGCCGCTGACCACTTCTGACCTGGCGGCGATGGCCCGGGACCGGCTCGGGCGGGTTCCGGACGAGCGGACCCGCCGCTACCTGGATGCCACCGGCGGCAATCCCTTCCTGGCTACTCAGGTCATCGACAGCCTGGCTCGTTCGGCCGCAGGCGGGGAACGCGACGCCGTGGCGGGCCAGTTCATCACGGCGATGGCGCGCCGGCTCGCCGATCTGTCCAGTTCGGCACGCGAGCTGGTGGAGCTGGTCGCGGCCGCCGGCCGGCCGTTGCCGGTACGCGACGCTTTCGGGCTGATGCCAAGCCTGGGCAGCTGCAACGGTACGGACGGTCTCGGCGGTGCCCTCGAGTCCGGGCTGATCACTAAGTCCGCCGATGCCCTGACCTTCCGCCACGACCTGGTCCGGGAGACGATCTACGCCACCCTCGCCGGCAATCGCGCCCGTCAGTTGCACGCGCACCTGGCCGACTACCACCTCAGCGTGCTTGGTGAGCCCATGATCGCCGCGTCCCACGCCCGGGCGGCCGCGAGGACCGGAGACGTTGCCAGTGCCGTGATCTTGGTATCCGCGGCCGAAACCTTGGCCAGCACTAGTGCCGACGACGCGGGCGAACTCGCGGCGCTCGCCTTCAACACAGTGCGCCCCGCTCAGCCGGAGTGGCTGGACCTGAGCCGTCGCTGCCTGTCCGTATTGTGCGGCGCTCAGCACGCCGCCCAGGCGATCACCGTCGCCGACCAGATCCTGGCCCGCGTCGACGACGCTAACCTCGCGGCGCAGCTTGAGACCGAGGCCGCCAGCGCGCTGTGGCTAAGCGGACGGGTCCACGACCTGATCTCCAGGATCGAGCGGACCCTGCGCAGTAGCGACCTGGACGAGACAGTCACCGTGCGGCTGCAGGCGGCATACGCGCTGGCCCGCACCCGGACGCTACCCGGCGAGCCAGCTGCCAAAGAAGCGGCCAGCGCGGTCGAGCAGGCCCGTGACAGTGGCGACCGGGAAGCGCTCACGCTGGCGGTGCAGGCCGCTGGCGAGGCATCCCGTAACCAAGGGTGCCACCAGGTGGCCTTGCGGCATTTTCGTGAGCTGCGTGCCCTCACTGGCGCGCCTTACCTCGCCGAGGAGATCACCGCGCTGCAGTTCGTGGACCGCTACGACCACGCCCAGGCCCTGCTCGATCATGCTCACGCCAGCTGCGCAACCACCAAGGCTTTGCTCCCTGGCATCTCCTGCTCGCAGATGTGGCAGGACTTCAATCTCGGGCGCCTTGATGACTCCGACGCTGGCGCTCGCACACTGATCGAGCTTGGCCGCCAGCTGGGCACCAATCTGCATCTTCTCGACGCGATCACGATCCGTACCGCAGTCGCGCTCCTGCGCGGCGAGACCGAGATCGCCGCGGCCCAGCTGCGGATCGCCGATACGCTCACCAAAGCCGACGAGGCCATTCGCAACCCCGGCATCGCCGTTATGCGTGGCTGGATCGCCGCGAGCCGCGGCGATCTGCCTGCGGCACGCGACACTCTGCGGCCGGTCCTGCAGGGTGCAGAACAGGGCCGCAGCTACTGGCCGCTGTGGCCGTGCTGGAACGGGCTGTTCTACCAGATCGGTACCGCTACCGGCGATGACACCTTCGCCGCCTCCTGCCTCGACGTCGCCGAAGCGAACGCAGCCGGTAACCCCGGCGTGGCCAGCTTCGAAGGCGTCGCCCTCAACCTGCGCGGACTGGGCAAACAGGACCTCAACATCCTCGCCGAGGCCGTGCAGGTTCTCGACCGCAGCCCTCGTCCGGTCCTGCGCGCCGTCGGCGCCGAGTCCTACGGACGTGCGCTGCTCGCCGCCGGCCGCCGCTCCGAGGCACTCGCGCAACTCGACCGGGCCTGGGACGAATATCACCACATGGGAGCGCGGGCTTTCCGCAGCGAGGTGCAGCGCGCCATGCGCGAGGCCGGCGCCCGCCGCGCCAAATGGTCTACTGCGGCCGCCGCGCAGGCGGCCGGATGGGCTTCCCTCACCGAGGCTGAGCGGCGCGTCGCCACCCTCATCAGCGAGGGAAATACCAACAAGTCCGCAGCATCCGCCCTAGGCGTCTCCATCAACACCGTGGGCACCCACCTCCGCGCGGTATTCGCGAAGCTCGGTGTGCAATCCCGCGTGCAGCTGGCTAACCGCTTGGCGAGTTACACCAGCGTCGACTCAGTGCGACGGCCGAACTTATCTCCACGACCTTGCGGCTCATCGCCCACGCTCGGCGTGCGGATCGCCTGGCGATTGGAGCGATCCACCCGCGACAAATCTCGCGAGATGCACACGGGAATTGACTCCGAGCTTGTCAAAGACGTGCCGGAGATGAGAATGAACAGTGTGCGGGGAGATGAAGAGCTTTTCGGCTATCTCCCGATTTGTGCGACCATGCGCGACAAGATTGGCGACCACCGACTCGGCTTCGGTCAATGCCTCCCACCCGGTCTTTGGCCGATCGATTTTGGCCATACGCCGTCGCACGCCGAGACGGCGAAGCCGGCCCCGAATGCGTGCAGCGTCCCAGCTCGCCCCGACGCGCGTCGCAATGGTCAGCGCCTGGTCGAATGCGGAGATCGCCGAGGCGTTGTCGCCGTGCTGCGCGAGCACCCGGCCGAGGTCTTCGAGCGCGGACGTGTAGGCAAGAGGGCGAGGTCCGTCTCGATAAAGCGAAACCGCGCGCCCGAGATCCTCAGGGGAATCGCTCCAGATGCCTCGGGCATGTGCCGCTGCCGCAGCACACGAAGGGACATTTGGGTTGAGGGTCGCACGTCGTTCAGCGAGCGAGATTCCGTGTTCTGCCAGCTCCTCGTCACCGACCGCTGCGGCGACGCGGACGCGTTCGGCATCGTAGGCGACCTCGTGCGGGTAAAGAGGGAACATCGAGAGTCGCTCCTCATGTCCGCAGGAGCAGAGCCACTCGTGTGCCTGCATCGGGTCTCCCTGGGACAGTGAGAGAAGCGCGAGATACCACATCGCATGATGCCGGACACAGGGCGCCTTCGCCCGCAACATGATCTTCGCGATCTCGGCCGCCTCCAGTGCGCCGGACTCGTCTCCAGTGTGGATTTTGAGGTTGCCGAGCGCGACGATCGAGGGGGCGTGGAGGGCTCCGGCGATGAGATGGGCTTCCTCGCGACTAAATCGGCCTTCAAGCGCGAGCGCGGCCTCGGCGAAGTCGCCCATCTGCAGCATCTGCCAGCCGCGAGTTGTCTCAAAGATGCGCAGCGCCCAGTTCTGCCGGTCACGTTGGGCTGCGATTACCCCTGCGTCGATAGCCTGAAGCGCATCCTCGTACCGGTCGTTCGCTGCGAGGATCCAAGTTCGGAGAATGTGCGCGAGACGAGCCCGCGCGTCGCCTTGGCCATTGAGCTGACGGCGTTCTGCAGCCAGAAGAATCTTGAGCGCGCGCTTGAAGTCGAGCAGCTGGTAGGCCATTCCGGACTCCGGGAGTTCAAACGCGAACTTGCACACCTCACTCGTGCTCGCGTAGGCGGCCTTGCGGGCACTCGGCTCGATTTCGAGCGCCTCCTTCCCTCGTCCGGCCACGGTGAGGCTGTGATAGAGCGCTGCCCAGAGTTCGGCGCGCAGATCCTTGGACAAGGACGGAAGAGCGAGGCCAGCTCGTGCGTTTTCGGTCCGGACTTCCGGAGACAGATCGAACATGCCGGCGACGCTCGCACGTACCCTCGCCTCTTCCTCAGTGGGCATCGCCTCCCGGAGTGCCGAATCAGCGAACCGCTTCCCCTCCTCGGCGAGACCGGCTGTGAACAGTGATACGACCCGTTGGGCGACCAATGGACCTCGGAGAGCATGGCGGAGTGGGGTGAGGTCGAGCGCCTTCGCGGCTAGCTCAGCTGCCACGGCTGGGTCAGTAGCACTAAGGACCTGGGTTGCCTCGAGCGCCGTCTCGATTGCCACGTCATCGCCGGGTTCTGCGGACTCGACGAGCTGGGTAGCCACCTCTGCCGGGAGCGCGCCATGTGCGAGCAGCACGTCCGCCGCCTGCCGGTCGATCGCTCGTCGGACCGGCGACAGCAAGCTGCCGCGAACCGCCTCCCGGATGATGTCGTGTCGGAACGCCAGCTGACCACTGTCGTCAGCGAAAATATCGGCCTGAACAAGCTCGTTGACCGGGTCGATCAGATCCGTGAGAGAAGTACCGGCCATCGCGGCCAAGTCGTGAATGCTGAACCTGCGTCCCAGCCCCGACGCGAATGTCGCCGCCCGTTCCGACGCTGGCGACATGCGCGCAAGGCGCCCCCGCATGCTGTCACTCACGCGACGGGGCAGCCGGTCCTCGACGAGCCTCGCGCGCCCTGAATCCAGCGAAACGAGGTGGTCGTCCAGGAGCCCGCGGAAGAATTCAACCAGCAGGAATGGATTGCCCTGGACCCGGTCCGCCTTCTGCAGGAGTTCGGCATACGCCTCGGCTCCGAGCACGTCGGCCGCGACCTGCGCGACCGCTTCGCGGTTGAGCGGCGCCAACCGAATCAGCTCCGCTCCGGACTCGATGAGCTCGGCCTTCGCGTGCTGCATCTGATGCAGGCCCTGGCCGGGCCGAAATGCCATCACCCACGCCACAGGAAGCGACGAGAGGCGCAAAGGGAGCTGCCGCATTGCGACCGAGAGACTGGTCCCGCCCCAGTGCAGGTCATCGAGGCAGATAAGCACCGGATTCTTGAGCGCGCCCGCCTCAATGAGGGACTGCACGTCCTGCAGGAGCCAGAACAAGAACTCCGATGAAGCGTGGACGTCATTAAGCGCGCGCCGATCAGCGAGTGGCAGATCTCCCTCAAACAACGCGTCGAAGAGGGCGCCCAGCTCTATTACGCGTCCCGGCTCGGCTGCTCCTCGCCCGACCCGAAACGAGAGCTCTCCAGCCATCAATACGCACTCGTCGAGCAGCCTCGTCTTGCCGAGCCCGGCGCTTCCCTCCACCACGACCACGCCACCGGTACCGGCCCGGACCTGGTTCAGCCGCCGACGTATGAGCGCGAGCTCCGGCTCACGTCCCCGAAGGGGAGGACGGAACGGAGCGTCCATATTTCGAAGGGTACTCGGGGGATCGGCCGGACCGCCTAACGCCATGGCTCGACGCTGGCGGAGTAGCCCGACCGGGCAATCTCTTCATGCGGCGGCCTGCCCCAGTGGCCTCTGCCCGTGCCGTTACGAGCGTCCGGCTGGCGGTGCTTGTGCGCGGCCCGTGTCGGTGCGGCTGGTGCCGGGGATCGTCAGGGCGAAATCGGCGCAGAACGGCGGGGCTGACTGCGCCATGTCGGGATCGGGTCAGAGTTCCTCGACGGCGCGGATGCTGGCGGCGGCGGTAAAGGCGTAAGACTCGCCGGCCTGTGGCCACGCTTCTACCGTGGCGCCGTCCGGGCCGGTGGCCGGGCCTACCCGAATGACCGGTACGCAGGGAGCGCTGGATCTGGGGCCTGGGATCGCCGGCGGCGCGGTCGCCTGGCACGGCGCCGTACGCCGTGATGTGGGCTGCGCCCGTGGCCTGGAAGGCTGCCTCGAGGTCATCGGTAGCCAGCGGCGGATCCCCCGCATCCACCTGATGTACGGCTCCAGGTGCGGCCGCAGCGCGGCCAGCAACGGCACGCCGCAGCCGCTCGGTAGACGGCGCCGAAGGATCGGCGGGCCCTGAGGTCAGGCCGGTGAAGATAGTCATGGCCCGACACTGAAGCGGGTCCCGCCGCTGTGAAGCCGGCCAAACACGGACCAGGCGGCAGAACGGGACGTCCCCTCTGCAGTTGTCACCATAAGTTGGCTATACTTATAGCCATGTCAGTATCCGAGCAGATGCCGCTCGCCGACGTCAAGAACCACCTGTCAGAGGTCGTAGACCGCCTGCAGCGAGAGCACGGGCGCGTCGTCATCACCCGGCACGGCCACGCTGCCGCCGTGGTCATGAGCGTGGAGGACCTGGAGTCGCTCGAGGAGACGCTTGACATCATGGACAGCGCCGCATTGCTCGGCGATATCCGCGAAAGCCTCGCCGAGCTGGGCACCGCCGACGCGCCCGTGCTGGCCAAAGACGCTGCCTTGCGGCTCATCTCCGGCAAGTGATCGGCAGCGACTTCGCCATTGCGTGGACCACAGCGGCACGCCCTGCACTGACCAGGCTCTCGGAGAAAGTGGCGACTGCTGTCGTGGAGTTCCTGTACGGCTCGCTGGCCGCCAGCCCGCACCGCGTCGGCAAGCCGCTGAAGCTCAGCCTTGAGGGACTTCATAGCGCACGCCGCGGGGATTACCGCGTGATCTACCGCATTGACGACCAGCGGCACCTGGTCACCGTCATAGCCATTGAGCACCGCTCCGACATCTACCGGCCACGAGAAGTCTGAGCGTCCTAACCAACGCTACGACCATCTGCTTTTCGCACACAGGACAGCCGCACCGTACGCGGCATGAGAGTGCGCGCCTGTCGGTTGCCATGAGAAAAGCTTGACTGCCAGTAGCAAAGCGCTACGAAACCCAGGGCGGTTCATGAGACCAAACTTAAGACGCGGCGGCGTGTTGCCCTTGGTCGAGCAGCGGCCGAGTCGAGCAAGGTAATCGAGTCTACCAGAACGAAGAGTTGACCTTGGGGATCGATCAGCTGCGACTACGTCGTCCAGGCAAACCATGGCTTATTCCAGTCCGATTCGACGACTGTGAAATCCCCGATTTCTCGATAGGGGGCGGGCGTAGCCTCGGGTCGCTCCAACGCGTTGATTTGTTCGGACACCGCTTGCGTGAGAACACTGACCGGCTAGTCGTGATGGTACTTCGGATACTCGGCCGGCAATCAGGTGAAGCTGCCAGTATTGACATCGCCGCCAGACTAGAGCTACCGCCTGTAATCGAGGGACTGAGGTCGCGCGACGATTCGATCATCACATTTTATTCCTATAAGGGCGGTACCGGACGAACCATGGCACTGGCCAATGTGGCATGGATTCTCGCTGCGAACGGCCACCGGGTCCTCGTGGTGGATTGGGATCTCGAGTCGCCCGGCCTGCACAAGTTTTTCCAGCCGTTTCTTGACGCCGACAACCGACGGCCGGGGATTATCGATATCATCCGAAGATATGCCTGGTCAGCTGCGAGAGCCGAGGACGAACCTGATGCACTCAGGTCTGAACTTGTCAATACGAATATCGAAAGAATAAGGGAATACGTTTTTCCGCTTAATTGGATGTTCCCTCAAGGGGGTGCGGTAGAGTTCCTGCCGCCCGGGAAGGAGAATAGTGACTATGTGGCAACCTTGAGCGCGATGGACTGGGACAACTTCTACTCCAGACTATATGGCGGCGAATTTTTCGACGCATTGCGTTTGTACTTTAAACGAGAGTGGGACTTCGTTCTAATTGACAGTCGCACCGGCCTGAGCGACATCGCAGATATCTGTACCGTACACCTGCCAGATGTCGTGATGAATTGCTTTACTTTGGGTGCTCAGGCGGTTGATGGCGCAGCCATGATTGCGGACATGATAAAGTCGCATTCGGCGCGCAGTATTAGGGTACTGCCCGTCCCGATGCGCATAGATGACAGTCAGAAGCAGGGGGCCGGCGCAAGTTTGACAGCGGCGGTTCACAAATTCCCAGAACTTCCTGCAGGGATGTCCGAGGAACAGCGCCGCGACTACTGGGCCAGTGTCGGAGTGCCCTATCGTAGCATTTATTCCTATCAAGAGATCCTCGCCATCTTCGTCGACTCTCCCGATTCTCAGAGATCTTTGCTACATTCTTTTGAACGTATCGCAGGGTACATCACTAATGGTGCAGTGACTGGCCTGCCGCCAATGGATGAGGAACTGCGAATTAGGGCTAGGCTGTTGTTCCGCGGGTCCGACAGCGGCGGCTAAGCTAACTGCCGGGTCCCGGTATCTTTAGGCCGTCTAGGCTTCAGGCATTGAAAGGCGCCCCCAGGTGGGCGGAAACGGCAGCTCCGTCCGGGGTCAAATTCCACAGCTCGGCTGCCTGCAAGATAGCCGCCGAGCACAAGGTCTTCGCCGATGAGCACGCCGACCAGGGATCTATGCCGACGTCGGTCCTCGCGCCCTTCCTGGCAGACGCGCCCATCTGATCGTTCTGGTTGGACTGAGCCGGGCGTTTCAACCTGGCGCGTCCAGTTGGGCGCGCACCCGTTCGGCGTCGGCTGGTGAAGGGAGAGACTGGTAGATCTTTAGAGCTTGCCGCAAGTGCGGCCCGGCTTGTGCGGTGTCGCCTTGGTACTGGCATGCGGTGGCGATGCCCTCGAGTGCGATGGCCTCATCCATGGCGGAACCGATGGCACGAGCCACGCGCAGCGCTTCTTCATACCGCTTTCGACCCAGTTCAGGCTGGTCTCGCGCGATAGCGAGAGCACCCCAGTAGTTGAGTGCTTCAGCCTCGCCACCGGGATCCTTGAGGGCCTGGAAGAGGCTGACTGCGGCTTGGAGGTTCTCGTCAGCTTTACCGTATTCTGCGGTTCGCGTCTGCAATGCTGCTAGGTATGCCCGCACTCCCGCCTGACCGCGTCGTTCGCCGAGTTTGCCGTATATGCGCGCGGCTTCGTCGAGCAACCGTTCGGCTTGGGCGAAGTTCTCTGTGTCCCGGTATACGCCGCCGAGCATGAGGAGGTTGTTGGCCTGGTTGTACGGATCGTCCAGCTCGATATGGAGGTTCAGGGCGGCTTTGAGCGATCCCTCGGCCTGGCCGAATTTCCTGGCCGACAGAAAGGTGCTGCCCAAGTAGCCGAGGGCTCCCGCCTGACCGCTCCGGTTATCAATCTCACGGTAGAGGTCGAGGGCGCGGGTGAGCGCTGTTTCCGACTCCTTGAAGTCTCCCGTCTGCCGGTGAAGACCGCCGAGTTCCGTCAGCGCGCCGGCCTGGCCATGGCGGCTGCCAAGCTGCTCGTAGAGGTCAAAGGACCGGCTCAGGTAGGCGGTTGCACTAGCGTGCTTGCCGGTAAGCCGGTGGATCACGGCAAGCTCGACTAGCATTGCCGCCTGCCCGTAAGGCTGGCCTGTCTCCTCATAAAGGCTTAGGGCGCGGCCGATGCAATCGCCGGCCTCCGTCAGTGCCCCGCCTTGGCGGTGCATCATGCCCAGGAACCCGAGTGCCGCGGCCTGGCCTAGGAGATCGCCTGTGCCGGTGGCAATGCCAAGCGCGCGTTCCTGCATTGCGATCGCCATCGGCCAAGGACCATGGCCACGCAGGTAGTATCCGAGGGCGGCGGCGAGCGCGACGGCGTGAGCAGCGTAGTCGTGTCCGGCCGCGTACCGTATGGCGGCGTCCAGGTTTTCGAGTTCGACGGTAACCCACGCCTGCGCTTGCTTCGCGTTCTTCACGGATAGCTCGCTCGCGGCGGCCGCGTCGCCGGGGTCCCTGTCCGCGGCGGGAATGCGCCGCTCGAAGAGACGGTCGGCTGCTCGCGCGGAGTCTAGGTAGAAGTCCAGCAGTCGACGGACCGACGCTGCGCTATCGACGGGCTCGTCAGAGGTCCGGGCGTAGATCCGCACCAGGTCGTGGAACCGGTACCGGTCGCCTAGGTGTTGGGCGAGCAGATTGTGGTCCACCAGCGAATCCAGGCTGCGCCGTGCTGCGTCGGCGGAGGTGCCTGCAAGGCTCGCGGCGGCTTTCGCATCGAAGTCTGGTCCCGGGATCAGTGCCAGTCGGCGGAAGATGTCCCGCTCTGGCCCCGGTAGCTGCCGCACGGACGTCTCGAAGACTGCGATTAGCTTCGGGTTTATGTCTCCTAGCCGGGCAAGTCGGTTGATCTCGCCGCGCAGGTCGTCACGAACCTCCTGGATGGTCAGGGCCTTGCGGCGGCTGAGCCGGGCGGAAACGATCTGGATGGCGAGGGGGAGGCGGCCGCAGAGTTCGACCACCTCCGCTAGATCGTGGTCATCGGCGGCGATGTCATCGCGACCTGCGACCGCACGGAACAGGGCGGCCGAGTCCTCTGCGGAGAGCACGTCCAAGACGATGGCTCGCACCCCCTCAAGCTCCGCAAGGCTCCTGCGGCTGGTGATGATCACCAGTGATCCGGGGGTTCCTGGGAGCAGGGGCCTCACCTGCTCGGGACTGCTGGCATTGTCGAGAATGATCAGCGTCCTGGTGTCGGCGAGACGGCTGCGGTACAGGGCGGCGCACTCGTCCGGGTCCCGCGGGATGAACTCATCCGAGACGCCAACGGCATGCAGCAGCGACCGCAGCGCCGCGGCGGCGCTGCGGGCCTCTACGCCCGGGGTGTAGCCGTGCAGGTCAAGGAACAGTTGCCCGTCCGGAAACTGGTCCTCGATTTTATGCCCGGCCCGGAGCGCGAGGGAAGTCTTCCCTATGCCGCCCATGCCCTCTATGGCATAGACCTCTACGGGGCTATCGCTGGCCGCGGTAGTCGTAAGGGTATCCAGCTCGGATTCGCGGCCCTTGAAATATGGGATATCACGTAGCAAGGTCCGCTGTACCCCGTGCCGGGCTGCTGGTTCCTGCTGAGCCGCGGGGGCACCTGACTGGGCGCAGGCGATGAATTCATCCCTGGAGCCGCCACTCAGGCCCAGCGCGTCCGCAAGGAGGTTGACAGTCGACGGACGCGCCTCGCTGGTCTTTCCCCGCTCCAGGTTGCTCACCGCGCGCTCGCTGATTTCCGCGGCAGCGGCGAGCTGGGCTTGCGTGAGCGACTTCGCCTTGCGGAGTCGGCGCAGCAAGTCGGCGAACGATTCGGAAACGGTCGCCCCTCCCCGGTCGAGACCTGTCCGTGAAGCCGGGCAGCGGGCGCCGGCCTACCAAAATCGTACCGGCGAACTTCGCCAAGATGCGGGGAAAGTGCGCCCGAACTTCATTTGAGAGGACGCCCGGTCACGGTACCAATTGAGGCATATCAATTCGACTGAAAGGAGGAAGGCGATGCCGAGACGGGGCACGGTACGCACTCTCACCATCGTGACGGTGGTGATCATGGGCGTGCTGCTGATCGCGGGATGCACCCGTGCGACTGGAGGCAACTCATCGACCGGTTCCTGTGCTGAGTGCCAGCAGTTGCTATCGCTCTACCCATGGTTGGAAAAAATCGGTCTCGGTCTCCTGTGGAGCCTGGTGCAACAGTACGGCCCGGATATCCTCGCCATCCTTTGGAATGCCGCCGCCTCTCTGGCCGGCTGACTGGAGGATCTCCACATGTTCGCCACAGGAACTGGGTCCCCGTTGCCAGCAGGCGAGCCAGAGGTGGTTCAGCGTGCTGAGGGGGACGCTGAGGCGATCCAGGCTCGGCTGCGGGAGATGGGGGAGTCCGGAGACCCGTCCCCGGCATCCGGGCCGGATGCGGACAGGCAGCTACAGCGGCGGTGCGCCTGGCTGCACTGGTGCCGGCAACTCGCCGTGCCCAGCGAACAGGTAAGCGTAAGCGAGGACGGCAGGCAGGCCTTCGCCGAGTTGCTGCCCTGCTTCAGCCGCGGCATGGCACCGATTCCCGAGGGACTCTTCCCGGGTCTCGCCCTCGGGGCCATGCCCGAGGCCGCGACGCGCCTGCACACGGCGATCGCCGCGCACGACGCGGAAGGCATCCTGGCTGCGACGGTGCTCTGGCAGCGCATTCAGGCGGCGATACCGCCGAGCGCCGCCGAATGGCCCTGGGTGATGGTGATCCTCTGCGTCGCTTTGCAGGGCAAATTCGAGGTGACAGGCGAGATCGCGGACTTGGATGACGCCATTGACGCGGGACGGCGTGGTATCGCAGCCGTCCCGGGCGGCGCACCCGCGCTCGGCATGCAGCTGGCGAACTTGGCCACGGCGCTGCGGATGAGGTTCAACCATTCCGGCTGGCGCGGCCGCCACTACATCGACGAGGCCATCGCCATCTACCGTCAGGCCATTATGACAACCCCAGAAGGGAACCCGAAACGGGCCGGGATGCTGAGCGGCCTATGCGCGGCATTGCATGCCCGGTCCATGGCGTTCCAGGACGAGGCAGACCCAGCCGAGGCGATCCTCGTGGAGCGGGATGCTCTCACTGAATTACTTGAGTTGGTTCCGCGGCTATCCTGATAGGAGTGAATTCTGCATATGCCTATAGCTAGCGGGTCCTTTTACTACTCCCCAACCTTCTGGGCGGGCGCCGGCGTTGCGGTGGCTATCGCCACGCTGGTGATCATAATCCTCCAGTTTCTCACTGCGTCCACTCGGCGGACTCTCATATATTCGCTGTTGTCCGACACTGCCCTGCTGAGCGAGGACGCGAGAGAGAAGGCAGGCTCCGATCTTCAAGTCACGCTAGATGGCGAGGTGCTAGACGATCCTCACGTAGTATCGATCAGAGTCGAATGCAAGGGACGACGAGATATACGGTTGGAGGATTTTCAAGGAGCCAAGCCGCTAACGCTTGATGTTGATGTCAAAATCCTAAAGATCCTCAGTCCCGTGAGCGACGAAGAAACGGAGCTAAATATTAGAACCCACTCCGACAATAGCGCCATCGCCCTCGGCCCAGGACACATCAAGAATGGGCAGTCGATCAGCTTCGATTTGCTCACAAATGGTGGCGCGAACCTCCGCTGCAACTCTCCGATTGCGGACGTGGCCATCAGGCAGGCGCAGTCCGACGAGAGGGGCGATCCAGAATGGGTTAAGCGAGTGCAGGCCGGCGCATTTACGCTTTTCGCTGTCGGCCTCTTTGGATGGGTTCTTGCCTCGCCTGGCCCTGTACCGTTCTATTTCGTGCTGACCGTTATGCTGTTCGGCATGCTGGGCTTCTTTATATCGATCGCCAGAGCCATAGCCACGAGGCGGCGCCACGCCGGACGGGCAATGTTAGCAGCAGATGCGCAAGGCGGGGAGGCAGGTCGCAACGAGTCGCCCGCTGATCGATCACCTGCGCGGCGTGTGAGGTCTAGACGAGGATTGGACTTGCCAGTCCAAAAATACGTTCCTAGCATCGCTGCCATGACACGACGACTTGAAAAGAAGACAGCCCTCGTCACGGGTTCCACGAGCAACATCGGCCGGGAGGTCGCCTTGGCGTTCGGCGGCGAAGGCGCGCACGTCATCGTTTCCGGGCGCGGCGACGCGCGGGGACAGGCGGTGGTTGCGCGCATTCGCGACGTGGGAGGCAAGGCGGACTACGTGCACGCCGACCTGGACGGCGCGGTCGCGAGCCGGGCGCTCGCCGAACAGGCGGCCGGGCTGCTGGGCGGACGCATTGACATTCTTGTGAACAACGCCGGTATCTTCCCAAGCCACACCACGCTGAGGACCGATGAGGACACGTTCGACCGCGTCTACTCGGTCAACGTCAAGTCAGCGTTCTTCCTCACGCAGGCCCTCGCGCCCGAGATGATCCGCGCTGGCGGCGGGGCCATCATCAACCTCGGCTCCTGGGTCGCACGGCTCGGGCTGCCGGTCGGTGCGCTCTACAGCTCGACCAAGGGAGCAGTGGAAACCCTGACCCGGGCCTGGGCGGCCGAGTTCGGCCCCCTGGGCATCCGCGTCAACGCGATCTCGCCAGGGGTCATCCTG
>Ga0210390_10002399_pt1 | contig 16658 bp, 14 predicted proteins | sample IncBWH11OmetaG_FD_161050 | JGI IMG/M metagenome (GOLD analysis project Ga0210390, IMG submission 161050) | Forest soil microbial communities from Barre Woods Harvard Forest LTER site, Petersham, Massachusetts, United States - Inc-BW-H-11-O ... | reverse complement strand
TTGGAGGGAACACATAGTTCTGGACAAACCAGAGCGCATCATAAGTCAGCCGGCGGCTGACAGCTGCATGCCCGTGCTCTTTTACGAACTGGCAGAAGTCATCCGCGTAGATGATTTTGGCTTGCAAACCAGCAGACGAAAGAGAGCGGGACTTTAGCCATCCGCAATCGATCCATTTCTGAATCTCCTCGGGGCGGGTGTGCAATGCCCGCGACAGCGAGAACTTGGTGAACCACTCCCGGCCAGTTCGCCCACCGATGCCAAGACGGTGCAGCATCGAACGAACCGAACCTGGTGGCCGCCGAAGAATCTTCGCCGCCTCGTCCACCGGCATGGTAGTGATCAGGTCGAGAAGCCGTCGTTGCTCAGGTTTGGTCCATTCGCGATAGGAGCGCTTTTGGGCTACGCCTGAACGGCACAGGAAGCGCAAGCAGGCTTCCCGCGGGTTCCCAGAGATCTCTACCAGCCTCGCGGCCAACACGCTGCGGTCGGCCTGAGCGAGATGCTGGCCGGCGATCATTCGTTGTTTGTATTCCCTGGCCAGGTCTCTCGCCTGTTTCGACCACTGGAACACCCGGCGTTTGCTTACACCTTCGTCTTCCCCCATACCGCTGACTTTCGCAGGCCAGCCTTGGTCGAGTGCTTACGGCCCACTCCTCGCAAAAAGCTTTTGCGCCTTCGAAAAAGCCTCCTCTCTTCAGACAGAAGGGCACGCAAAGTTGCCTCGAAATCAGTACGCAGACGACAGTGGCGAAGCTCAATTCAGCGAGCGCGAAACGCCAGCGTATACACGATTTCAAAGCCTTGTTGAAATATTTTTTTCTTGCAGAAAATCGTGCAAAAGAGGCTCCCAGACCGCGGGAATTGCGGTTTTTGTGACGTTCTCGAGAGATGAACACCGCACGCAAAGGATGTCGACTGACCGAACCAAACTTGCTGCCGGGAGCGAACCCTGCAATTGCCGGGCAACTTCTCAGAAAAATCTGACTTTCAGCGCAACGGATGTGCTTAGGTTGGGTTTATTGCATGAACGACGTCCAGAGTTAAAACGGGTCAGATCTAGCGCCTGCTCTGTGATCGTCATGCCGATCGTCGGCGAACCGCACGCTCTTCCGACAGGGAGTAGCACCATGTCCTGCAGTTCCCGCAATGGATTCACATGGAAGGAGGTCGCCGACGTTTTGCGCGCTTCTCAAATCTCCGACTCGGCGAGTTTACGGCGCGAAATCAAAGGCCAGAAGAAACGACGGACAGCAGCAAAACGCGCACCCGTAGCCACAAACGGTACCCAGCGCACTTCCGAACAGGCCCAACTCCGTCGGCCTAGCGCTTCTCGCTAAGTTTCGAGCACTCTTCGACGGCCATCGACAGCGACACTTGGTGCCTGTGTTCTGAGTCGGGTGGCACGCGGCAACCGCCCATGGGGCCGGACAACAATTGGATCTCTCGACGTTTACGAAGCACGCCTCAACGCTTGCGGCGAACGCGATTTACACGGGTCACCGAGCGGAGGTCCGAGGCGCGACGGGCGGGCGGCCCTCCTATCTGCTCGATGGCTGCTTGAAGATACCGCCTCACAAACGGACGGTCCAGTTCGTTCCCTTTGCGGATCGTGACATGATGAATCAATTTGCCCGTACCCTGCAGAACTCCATTAGGGTCGTGCAGCAGTGCGCCACGGTTGAAGCCGAGGTTCACGTGACTGCTATAAGTCACGATGTGGCAAAAGCCGTCTTTAAGCGGTTTGCCGGTGAACGAGAATCCGATTGTGACAGCATAACCTTTGACGATGGATTCGATCGCGTCGGGCGCCTCCTCGAGAACAACCTCGCGCAGGGCCAATGCCAGGTTTGAAATGTGTGGATCGTAGGCGGCGAGATAGCTGAGCAGTTGGCGATCTGGCAATCGAGTCATTATCTTGGGAGGCTAGCACAACCCTCTGGCCTCGCCGGCGTCTCGCGATGTCAACGCGCCCGAACAACAGGTCTCCGCTTTTCGACGCGTTTATTGCCCAAGAAAATGTCACAATGCGAGCGTCGAGATGCGTGGAGATAAGCCCCATTTCCGGAGGATGTGGTTTTCACTGGCTGCAATCGGATGCTTGCGTCTGGTTGTTCTGCATGCGCCGGGAATGTCAAGGGCCTTTGCCCAATCGGTTCCTGCAGACGCTGCCGCCTGTTGGCCGACAGGGACACTCACTTTTGCCGCCGGAAATCGCGAGGCCGTGTTGGAACGTTCTGCGGATTTTCTCATCGCTGCGGAGGATTTGCCCACACACCCATATTGGCCAGGTGGTGAGTCCGGGATAACGATCGGAGTGGGATGGGACCTGGGCCAGCATAGCGAATCCGAGTTCCTGCGCGCCTGGGCTGCTCTCGACCAAACTACCCTGGGACAAGTGAAAATCGCGATACGCAAGAGTGGTCATGACGCGGAGGTGCTGGTGCCTCGACTGAAGGCGATCGCCGTACCTCGTGACATCTCGCTGTCGGTCTTTCGGTCCTCTTTAGCGGACTCCTACTACCCAATGACCTTGCGACTGTTTCCTGGCGTCGAAATCTTGCCCACCGAGGTGCAAGTGGCTCTCCTATCGCTTGCGTTCAACCGGGGAGTCTTGCTCGGGCATGATCCCGACTGGAGTAAGGCGAAGGAACTCGACCGAAGGTGGGAGATCCGGCGTCTACAGGGGGACGTACGGGGACGCGATTTGTTTGCCATTTATATCCGCCTTGGGACGATGAAAAGGCTTTGGGGAAAGTCGGGTCCGCGAGGGCTGCTTTATCGTCGTCGTGACGAACAACACCTCATTCGGCCTTACATCGATCAGGAGCTGAGGTGGGAGGAGAATCGCGACAAACTCAAGGCGGCTGGCCTTCCTCCATGTATAAAGTGACTGGAGCGCGTGAACGAGGAACGGCCCCACAACCCCGCAAGCAGTTCACACATCAGCATGTGGACAGCGATGAGTACCGCGCCAATCCAGAAGGCCGCGGGGGCGAGTCCCGTCGCTCCCGCCAATTCTCATCAGGGATGCCGTGAAAACGCACTACTTGAAAGCGGTCACGCAATATTCCTTCAATCCTGTTGAAGGTTGACCGATCCGCGCGACGGGGCAAGGTGAAACCTTTTCCCGCCTGTTGCGTCATACTGTCAGTGGTAGATAGACTGGAGATGTTGAGATTATTGATCAAAGTCGGTGTTTCCGCGCTGGCGCTGATGCTGGCTGCGCTTCCGGTTGCGGCTTGCATGTTGCCGGGTGCAGCAATGACATCGGCCGAGCGCGAGTGTTGCAAGAAAATGGCGGAGCAGTGCGGAGACATGGGGATGGCGAAATCCCATCCTTGTTGTAAGGCAACCGCCACGCCTGCGGACTTTCATGCTCTGAAGACGGCCTCTTCGCCATTGGATCATGTCACTTTGGTTCTGTTTCACGCGCTTCCCCTTACCGCCCAAACCGACGCATACGTCTCGCTCGCACAATGGTCGTCGCGTGTTTCGTGCACGCATAGTCCGCCAGGACTAGAGTCTCTAGCCACCACAATCCTAAGAATCTGATCGTCTTTCCTCTGAGCTGCTAACGCACTCGTGCGTCTGCACGTTCGTGCGCTTACAAACTTGTGTTTGTCATGCGGAGGAAAGATGCAATTCATTTATTTGTGCCGAAGTTTCTTCGGATGTACTCGTATTTCTTTAATTGGTGCGGCTCTGTTCGTGGCGCTGCTTCCGCTCAGGGGGACCGCTCAGCAGACAGGAAATCTCAAACAGCCGGGATCGACTGCCGAATCTCCCGCAATGGCCGAGCACGCGGAAATGCCCACGTCTCTGCGTGAGCTAGTCCAAGAGGGAGAGCGGAAGAACCCACAGATTGCCGCCGCGTTCCATGCGTGGCAGGCCTCCCGAAATGTTCCCAAGCAGGTCTCCGCTCTGCCCGAGACACAACTCTCGGTGCAACAGTTCAGCGTGGGCAGTCCGCGACCGTTCGCGGGCTACAGCAACAGCGATTTCGCCTACATCGGGTTCGGCGCATCGCAGGACATCCCCTACCCCGGTAAACGGCAATTGCGCGCCAGTGTCGCCGAACACGAAGCGGCCTCCATGGAAGCGCAGACCGATTCCGTTCGCAGAACGGTGGTGGGAAATCTCAAGATGGTCTATTTCCGGCTGGCCTACATTCAGCAAACCCTCGGCGTTCTCCAGAGAAGCGACGGGTTGCTGACTCAGGTGCAGGAGGCGTCCGAGGCACGCTATCGCTTGGGCCTAGGCAATCAGCAGGATGTGCTGAAAGCGCAGTTGCAACACACAAAGATTCTCCAAGAGATCGCGCACCACCATCAGGAAGAAGGACTGCTCGAAGCCCAGATCAAGCAGGTCTTGGGACGTCCGCAGGAGTCCGCGGACATCGTTGCTGAGCCCCTCTCGTTGCGAGGTCTTCCGTATTCCGCAGCTGAACTCTTGCAGAAAGCTCGTGAGCAAAATCCGGATGTGCACTCAAAGCAGGCCTCCATTCGGCAGCAGGACACCCAAGTCGAGCTGGCACACAAAGGGTCCCGCCCGGACTTCAATGTGGGCTACACGTACGAACACACCGCAAGTCAATTCAGGGACTACTACATGTCGAGCTTTAGTGTGCGCTTGCCGAACCGGGGCCGCCAGCGCGCGGCATTGGCCGAAGCGGAACAGAACCAGGAGCGCTCGCGGCAAGAGCTGGACTCTGAATCGCAGCGCGTGCTTTCGGAAGTACAGCAGCAGTATGTGCGCGCCAAGACTTCGGAAGAGCGGTTGAAGATCTACAGCGACGGTCTCGTCCCGCAATCGGAAGCTACCTTTCAGTCGGCCCTGTCTGCCTATCAATCGAACCGCCAGGACTTTGAGAGCCTGCTTTCCGGGTTCCTCGATGTTCTGAACCTCGATTTGGAATACCGCAATGAACTGGTCGAGCACGAATCGGCTCTCGCTGAACTGGAGCGGCTGACCGGGGTGGATCTGCCATGAACGAGCGCAACGTCAGAACGAATGCGAATGAGGAATCAGACATGCTCCGTACAGAAAACAATAATTATCGCCGCGCCTTTTGGATTGCACTGGCTACAACTTTTGTGTTCGCGATTGTGGCGTCGGTCTTGTGGTGGCGTTTAAGCCATGCTGGACCTGCTTCGCAGCCGGACATCAGTTCCGCAAGCGAGTCCACGGAACCGATGGCCCAAACTTCATCGGCCAACGCCTCGGGTTCCGAGCAAGGAGTGGGAGGAGATCCTCAGGCCGGCAATATGCAAGAGACGCCGCTCGCGCCCTTCCGGCTCACGCCGCAGCGAATGCAAAGCATCGGCGTTGTGCTGGGGAAGGTTGAATCCGAACCGGTCGACACTGAGCTTCGCTTCTACGGCAATGTGCAGGTTGATGAGCGCCGACAGGCCTACGTGCAAACCCGCTTCGCCGGATGGATTCGCAAAGTCTATGCCGACGCTACGGGCAATTTCATTGGCAAGGGTCAGCCCTTGTTCACGATCTACAGTCCTGACCTGGTCTCGACCGAGCACGAATACTTGCTGGCCAAGAAGAACTCCGAGGCTTTGCAACGAAGCAAAGTGAGCGGCGTGGCATCGGGTGCGTCTTCTCTCTTCAGTGCTGCCAAAGAGCGACTTCTGCAATGGGAAGTGTCTCCTGCGGAAATCGAACAGTTGGATCAGAGTGGGAAGGCGATTACGGATCTGACCGTCAATTCTCCCGTCTCGGGTTACATCACGCAGAAAAACGCGCTGTCCAACATGTACGTCCAGCCCGAAACCATGCTGTACACCGTGGCTGACCTTTCCGATGTTTGGGTGCTCGCCCAGGTATTCCAAAGCGATGCAGGCAAGATCAAGCCGGGTGATCCGGCGGAGGTCACAGTCGACGCGTATCCCGGTCGAGTCTTCAACGGGCGTGTCGACTACATCCTCCCGCAGCTGGACATGAACACGCGCACACTACCGGTGCGGTTGGTATTTGCGAATCCTGGCCTGAAGTTGAGGCCCGGAATGTACGTCAACGTTCGAGCGAAACTCCCGATGGGACGACAGTTGGTTGTCCCAGCCAGTGCGGCTTTTCACTCAGGAACCAAGAACTTGCTATTTGTCTATGGCGGCGAAGGCAACATCGAACCGCGCGAAGTGGAATTGGGGCCTCAAGTCGGCGATGAACTGGTGATCACGAAAGGCATCAAGGCTCAAGAGCAAATCGTCACGTCGGCAAATTTCCTGATTGATTCCGAAGCCCAATTGCAGGCGGCAGCAGGCGCGTTTGTTCCGCCACCTCCCGGTGCAGGGCAGGCAGCTTCCATGAACGCTCCGACGCCACAACAAGCGATCGTGGAACTGACGACTGATCCCGATCCTCCGCATAAGGGCAGCAACATTGTTCGCGTGAAGCTCACAGGCCCGGACGGGCAGCCAATCGCAGGCGCAAACGTGACAGTGACCTTCTTCATGGCCGCGATGCCGGCGATGGGAATGGCCTCAATGAAGACCGTCATTAGTGGCAACGACAAAGGTGGTGGAATGTACGAAGGCAAGGCCGATCTCGGCTCGGGCGGCACCTGGCAGGTCACCGTCAGGGCACAACAAAACAGGCAGACGATTGCCAACAAACAACTCACGCTCAATGCCACAGGAGGTATGTAACCGTGATCTCCCTAGTCATCGAGTGGTGCGCACACAATCGCTTTCTGGTATTCACCGGGGTGCTTCTGCTCACGCTGGCTGGAATCTGGTCCATGGGCCATGTTCCGCTGGATGCTTTGCCGGACATTTCGGACGTGCAGGTGATCATTCACACCAACTGGGAGGGGCAGCCGCCGAACATCATCGAAGACCAAGTCACATACCCGATCGTCACTGCGTTGCTGGCCGCACCGCGGGTCAAAGCGGTACGCGCGCAGACCATGTTCAATGACTCCTACGTCTTCGTTGTCTTCGACGACGGGACGGATATCTATTGGGCTCGTTCTCGGGTTGTGGAGTATCTGCAAACGATTGCCGGGCGCCTTCCTGCCAATGTGCATCCAGCCATCGGCCCGGACGCGACCGGTGCCGGTTGGGTCTACGAATACGTGCTTGTCGATCATAGTCACAAGCAGAGCTTGGCCGATCTGCGAAGCATTCAGGACTGGCACCTGCGTTACCAGTTGGCAACCGTTCCCGGTGTGGCCGAAGTGGCGAGCATCGGTGGGTTCGTGCGGCAGTACCAGGTCAATGTCGATCCCAACAAGTTGCTGGCATATGGCATTCCACTCTCGACAGTGATCGACCGCGTGAAGTCGAGCACGAATGAAGTCGGTGGCCGCGTACTCGAACTGAGCGGGACGCGATACATGATTCGCGGGCTGGGCTATCTCAAGTCACTCGATGATCTGGCAAACGTGCCGGTGATGGCGAAGAGCGGGACGCCCGTACTCATCAAGGACCTGGGCACGGTTTCCTTCGGACCCGATATGCGGGAAGGTGTAGCGGAGTGGAATGGCGACGGCGAGACCGTGGGCGGCATTGTGGTCATGCGGTATGGGCTGAATGCTCTCAACTTGATCAATGGTGTGAAGAAGAAGCTGGCTGACATCAAAGGATCGCTGCCGCCGGGAGTCGAGGTCGTCTCCGGCTATGACCGCGGGGGGCTGATCAGCGAATCAATCAATACCTTGAAACACAGCCTGATGGAGGAGTCGGTCATCGTTTCCTTGGTCATTATTGTATTTTTGTTTCACTTCCGCTCAGCGCTGATCCCGATTTTCACTTTACCGATCGCGCTCGCAATGTCCTTTATTCCGATGCACTACCTGAACGTCAGCTCCAACATCATGTCGCTTGGCGGATTTGCATTGGCAATTGGCGTTTTGGTGGACGCCGCCATCGTCATGGTAGAAAACGGATACCGCCGTCTTTCCGAGCGTCCGGCATCAAGTGGAGAAGCATTGGGGGAAATCGATTCCTCAAATGGGCCGACCCTCCATAAAGTGACAGATGCAAGCACAAATAAATCGGCGAGGAAAGCCGTTGAACGAGAGCGGGTGCGCATTCTCATCGACTCGGCCAAGCAGGTGGGCCCCGCGCTGTTCTTTTCACTCCTTATTATTGTGGTCTCGTTCCTCCCTGTGTTCCTGCTGGAAGCACAAGAGGGGCGCGTGTTCCGTCCGCTAGCGTGGACGAAAACGTTGGCCGTAGGCTTCTCGTCTTTGTTGGCCATCACGCTGGTTCCCATCCTGATGGTCATTTTCATTCGCGGGAAGCTGCGGCCCGAATCGGAAAATCCGATTTCAAGAATTACGCAGGCACTCTATTTGCCGGTTTTAAGACTGTGCCTGAAATACCGCAAGACGACGTTGTTGCTCAATCTGGCATTCCTGGTGGTGACGTTTCCCTTGATGTTCAAGATGGGCAGTCAGTTTATGCCGCCCTTGTTTGAGGGATCATCGCTCTATATGCCCACGGCACTTCCCGGCATTGCGATCACGCAAGCCTCGCAGCTCCTGCAGGAACAGGACCGGATTCTCCGGTCCTTTCCAGAAGTTGAAAGCGTCTTCGGCGTAGTCGGACGATCCGACAGTGCCACTGACAACGCTCCACTCGATATGTACGACACGACCGTCATGCTCAAGCCGCGCGAAAAATGGCGGTCAGGGATGACCTACGAAAAGCTCATTCGCGAGATGGATGAGAAGCTCCAGTTTCCGGGTCTGACGAACACCTGGACCATGCCGGTTCAAAACCGCCTCGACATGGCGCTCACCGGAATCAAGACACCCGTGGGAATGAAACTCCAAGGCGCGAACCTGGAGCAAATCCAGCAGCTCGGAGCGCAGGTACAGCAGATTCTCTCGGGGTTACCGCAGGTACATTCGGTTTTCGCCGAGCGAGTTTCGCAGGGCTTTTACATCAATGTAGAGGTCGATCGTCCTGAGGCGGCGAAATACGGTTTGACCATTGCCGACGTACAACGGGCCGTGGAATCGGGCATTGGAGGCATGAACGTTGCCGAAAACGTCGAAGGCCGCAGTCGTTATCCGATCAATGTCCGCTACCAGCGAGACTTTCGCGACAACATCGGAGAGCTGAATCGCGTGTTGATTGCGACACCCTCTGGCGCACAGATACCGATTTCCGAAGTAGCCAAGATTTCGTTTTCGCGGGGCCCGGCGATGATCCGCGATGAAGATGGCCAGCTCACGGGATATGTCTACATTGATCTCAATACCACCGACTACGGGGGTTTCGTGGACCAGGCCAGCAAGATGCTTCGGCAGAAGTTGCAATTGCCCGCGGGATACACCTATCAGTGGTCAGGCGAATACGAATTCCAGCTGCGGGCGAAGGAGCGGATGAAGATCATCTTACCCGTGGTGTTCTTCGTTATCTTCCTGCTCTTGTACATGGTCTTCCACAACCTAACGGAGGCCATGGTCCTGATCTTCCCGACGTTCTATGCGATGACCGGCGGGCTGATCTTGCAGTGGCTGCTGGGCTACAACTTCAGCGTCGCCGTCTGGGTCGGGTATATCGCACTCTTTGGCATCGCGGTCGAGACGGGTGTCGTCATGGTCGTGTATCTGCACGAGTCGCTCGACAAGCGTATCGCGTCAGGTCGCCCGCTCACAGATGCCGATATTCAGGAGGCCGCCATCGAGGGTGCTGTGCATCGGCTCCGGCCAAAGCTGATGACGGTCTGCGCGGTTCTCGCCAGCCTGATTCCCATCCTCTGGGCGAGTGGCATTGGCTCCGACGTGATGAAGCCGATTGCCGCTCCCATGGTCGGCGGAATGATCACGTCCACGATTCACGTACTGATTCTGGTTCCCGTATTCTTTGTGTTGATGAAGGAACGGGCATTGCGGCGTGGTACGTTACAGCCGGAGCCGGTGGAGTAACGAAGCTACTGGAACCCAATCATTCGGCAACTTCACCAAAAACTGGTAGCGGAACAGTTTGATCGGAAGAGCTGAGAACATGCAGGAACTCGAAGTTTATTCCGCGATTGGCGCCGAAGGTTTCAAGCGCCTAGTCGCGGCCTTCTATCAACAAGTCCCCCAAGATGAAATCCTAGGGCCCATGTACACGATGCGGGATCTCCCAGGCGCCGAGCAGCGCCTCCGAGATTTCCTGATCGGCCGGTTCGGGGGGCCGCAGACTTACATCGAACAAAGAGGCCATCCCCGCCTCCGCGCGCGGCATTCTCCATTTTCCATCGATCACACTGTCCGTGATCGGTGGATGCGGTTGATGGACAATGCTCTGGGGGAAGCTGCTCTGCCTGTCGAGGCTGAAAGTGTCCTTCGGAAATTCTTCAATGAGATGTCTACCTTCATGATCAATCAGGCAAAGCCGGGAACCCGCTAGCGTTCTGACAGAGGAAGCATACCTACTAAATCACACTACCATACCCCGTATGGTATATTGAAAAGGCGTTTCAATCTATGAGCCACACGGTCAAAGAAAAACAAAATCTCCTCCTCAGGGCCAAGCGCATCCGAGGGCAAGTAGAAGCTCTGGTCCGAGCCCTGGACGAAGAGCGTGATTGCTCCGAAGTTCTGCAGGTGATGAGCGCAGCCAGAGGAGCTATGAACAGCTTGATGGCCGAGCTTCTGGAAGGCCATATCCGGAGTCACGTTCTCAGTGGAAAACAGAAACCGACTTCACCGCAAGCTGTGGCCGCTGATGAAGTGATCGACATGGTCAAGTCGTACTTGAAATAGCCGCCTTGGCGGTACGGAGGAGTGCTGTTTATGAGTTCTTCGCCTATGATCGAAAAGTCTCCGTCCAAAACTTCCGAACTCGGGCAGAAGCGGGATTCTCCTGACCTGAATGAGCCGGATCTCGGTGCTGAGCAGGAAGAGCACGGGCACGGGGTAGAGTGGGCTGAACTCGTCCGCATTGCTTTTGTGGCGTTGGCGGCGGTGGCGGTATGGTTTCGATTGTGGGAGCCGTTTCCGCGCCTCAGTGTAATCGGCATCGCGGCTGCTCTCATCGGCGGATATCCCATTTTCAAAGAAGCATTCGAGAACATCGTCGAGCGCAAGATGACGATGGAACTCTCGATGACCATCGCTCTTCTCTCGGCTTTGGCGATTGGAGAGTTCTTCACTGCTCTGGTCATCACTGGCTTCGTCCTGGCTGCCGAGGTGCTGGAGGGTCTCACAGTTGGCCGAGGCCGGCGGGCTATCCAGAGTCTGCTCGATTTTCTCCCGAGAACCGTCGCAGTCCGACGTGATGATCAGGTGATTGAGGTTCCGTCCGACCAGGTTCAAGTCGGTGACATAGTCATCGTGAAACCGGGTGGGCGCATCCCCGTGGACGGCGTTGTGGTTGGTGGCCACTCGTTCGTTGAACAAGCGGCTATCACCGGCGAAGCCATGGCGGTTGAGAAAACACAGGGAGATGGCGTCTATGCCGGGACCATCAATCAATCGGGGGCTTTGGAAATCGCCGCCCAGAAACTAGGGCGAGACACGACGTTCGGAAGAATTATTGAAGCCGTCGAACACGCAGAGAAATCACGGGCTCCTATTCAGAAAACTGCCGATCGCCTGGCGGGTTACCTTGTGTATTTTGCCCTGGGGGCAGCAATTCTGACATTCATCATTACTCACAATGTCAGGTCAACCATTTCGGTCGTAATCGTTGCCGGAGCGTGCGGCATTGCGGCTGGAACTCCTCTTGCAATCCTAGGAGCAATCGGCCGGGCGGCGCACCAGGGAGCCATCATTAAAGGGGGTCTCTACCTGGAGGCGCTGGCTGCCGTGGACACGGTGCTTTTGGACAAGACCGGCACACTAACCTTCGGTACTCCGCAGATCCGGGAAGTCGTTTCCGCCAATGGCTTCGGGGAGCAACAGATCATAGCCGTCGCCAGCATCGCGGAGCGCAAGTCCGAACATCCTCTCGCCAAAGCGGTTATGGCCCGGGCGACCGAACTCGCCATTCCACTCGCGGAGCCCGATGAATTCTCCTACACGCCCGGGAGGGGAGTCAGGGTGAGCTATAAAGGCGAGGAGATCCTTGTGGGTAGTCTGGCGTTCTTCGTGGAGCACGGCATGACGAGGGGTTTGCCCATGAATGGTAACGGTGCGGGCGGCGCGTCCGAAGTCTACGTTGCTCACGCGGGGCAAGTTCTTGGGAGCATCCGAATTGCGGATGTTTTACGGCCGGAAGCCAAAAATGCAGTCGCGGATATGCGACAGATGGGTTTGAGAACAGTTCTCTTGAGCGGAGACACGCAGGATGTAACTTCATCGGTTGGTCGCGATCTCGGCGTGGACGAAGCGTTGGGAGGACTGCTGCCGGGGCAGAAAGCAAAGCGGGTGACTGAACTGCGTAGCAAAGGTCGTAACGTCGCGATGGTCGGTGACGGAATCAACGACGCTCCAGCCTTGATGGAAGCCAATGTCGGCATCGCCATGGGATCGGGAACTGATGTTGCTCGGGAGAGCGCAGATGTGATCCTGATCGGAAGCGATCTCTCGAAATTAGTCGAGACTCTACGCGTGGCTCGACGCTGTCGCGGAATCATCATGCAAAACTTTGTCGGCACGTTGGTCGTGGACAGCGTAGGAGTCGGAATGGCAGCATTCGGTTTTCTCAATCCGCTCTTGGCCGCTTTTATTCACGTGACCTCCGAGTTGGCCTTCATCCTTAATTCCACGAGATTGTTGCCTCGAAGTTCGGAAGCCAGCCGATGAGACCGCAGACTTGTCGCGACGTTTGAGCTGTTCGTATGCACTTTGCTCAAGTAATCCAGAGCCGGATAGGGCGAGCGCGGGCAGTGCTAACCGTCCTGGCGATAATGCTAATTTTGATTGGGGCATTCGTTCTGCTGTCTGGCAGATCACAAGGACCGTTTGATATGGACGAACTCTACGGGTTATGGGACTAAGAAATTCAGGACTTTAGATTTTGGATGGCCAAAAACAAAAGGCGCATTGGGATCTTAAGTACGAGCAAGGCCTACCCTCACTGACAGAGCCAGACCCGTTTTTTATCTTTGCTTATGAGCACTTTGTGGCGCCATGGTTTCCGAACGCGGGCATGGCATTGGATCTAGCTTGCGGTCTGGGGAGACACGCCCTGTGGCTGGCAAACCGGAACTGGCGGGTTTGTGCGGTCGACCTTTCCGAAGTGGCGATTAAAAAGCTAAATCACGCTGCTCTTGAATTGAATGTCAGCCTTGACCTTCTTGTAGGAGACGCATCCGAATATGAACCTGGATCCGCACGATTTGATCTGATTGTCCTGTTCTATCATGCGGACCGTGATGTTTTCCCCAAGCTGGTTTTAGCGTTAAAGCCGGGAGGGCTGCTGATTTGTAAGTTAAGCGTGCGAAGGGATACGGACGCAGAGTTGACGGCTGCCGCTACCGGTGCGTTGAACCGAAACGAACTTCCGTCGCTCCTTCCGGGATTGCAGACGCTACACCACGAGGAACGGCAAGTACGGGATCGGGGGGTCGTCGAGTTTGCAGCGAGAAAATGAGGCGACCCGCCCCCGCCCTGCTAGAACGACTGTGAGAACCGGGCTTCTAGGAACTCGCCCAGTTTGGCTGTTGCCTTGAATTGTGGGATGGCGTCCAGTTCTTTGAATGCGGAAGTAAACGCATTCGATAGACTCCAGATCGTTCGCGACCGGAACTCCTCATACTTCGGTTCAAAGTACAGGTCATGTACGGTGCGGGCGAGGTGTTTCGGAGCCTCAAGTCTGCCTTCAACGAACGCCTCATAGATGACCACCTTGGCGGTGACGTCCGTCAATTCACTTCTCTGCCAGGCTTCGACCTGCTTTCTCATGGGCTCGAAGTTTCGCTGCATTCGATCGACTCCAACCGAGATACAGTCGATGAGAGAAAACGATTTCGAGTGCTTGGCAAGCACCGGCGTGAAGTCTCCCGCGAACGCCATGTTCGAACACACGAACACGCGATAGCCGCAGGTCATCGCCAAACGCATGCTCTTGTCGTGCGAGTTGCGGAGCCCGATCGAGAAGCGACATCCTTCCATCTCCGTTGCGAGATCGAGGACACCAAAGGCTTTCATGCCGTCCGGCGAAACCGCGTACTCATCATGGACGACTCCGATGTGGCGAAACCCGAGAGTTTCGATCAACGCCTGCACGATCTCGTGATGCGGTACTGGACGGTGGGTTTCGGTTGCTGGCGGTGTTGGCACCAGTGCTAGTTCATCGCGACCAATGGTTCGGCCGCTATAGCCAATGAGCGTACTAGTTTCTGACATACTTCTTTCCTCCTTTTGATTTGAAATAGAGTTCTTGAAGGTGAGAAACACAAGGCGGGTTGAATACCGCCGAATCGTGTCAGTTGAAGCCGAATAACGACGCCTGCTCCGGGACAGCAATCCTTCCACGCCGCTTCTTACCCGACAGGGCTCCCGCTCGTTGACCGAAGGCAACGATTGCAGAAGTATCCATAGCTGCTTCCACCGGACACGCCGGGTCGAACTGGGGCAGCGTCAAAACGTCCGGCAGTTCGCCCGAAGAAACATCTCTGTCTGAGTTGGAGGTCGTCGTCGAGAACAGCTTTTTCTGTTCTGCGTTGAGCGCCTTCCATACGGCATCGGCCGTTTCCCCGATCCCATTCCGTTCGACCAGTTCCCGCGCCATCGCCGACAACATATCGTCGTCTTCGTCGATGTTTTGCAGTCCTTCGCCGGCAAATTTACCTTCCATGGTGAGCGCCACCAGGAGCTTCCTTCCCATGAGACGCAAGCAGGCCGTCTGCATGGTGCCTTCGTAGCAAAGGAACTTTACCCGCACCGGCCATCTCTGCCCGATGCGCCAGGAGCGCCGGCTCGCTTGCCGCAAGGTATGCAGGGAGTAGCCGGACTCGCAAAAGATAATCGTTGGGAAATCTAGCAAGTCGAGACCAGTCTCCACCAGTTTGGGGTGGCAGATCACCACCTGCACGCCCTCTTTGACCTGTCTTGCGTACCAGGCTTCCCGCTTCGAGGTGTCTACACTGGAGCGCAGGACTGAAGTGCGGATGCCCTCATTGCTCAGGATTCGTTGCAGCCGGGCCGTGACGTCGTGCTTCTGCGTATAGACCGCGAAGACCTGGCACCGGCGTCCTTCGGCAAGTTCTTGCTTGATCTCCGAGATCAGTTTCCGTTCCTTGGAATGCAAGTGGTCTTCGGGAAGATCGCGCGTTTCCGCAATGACGAAGGAAACCTTGCGCCCGAGTTCGCTGTCGAACTCTTTGCCGTAGAGGGTTCCCAGGCCGAACGGATGGTCGGGATAAAGCAGCAGGGTGTTCAGCATCGTGCTCAGCACCGAACGATTCCCCTTGTGGGCCTTCAAAGCCTTCCGAATGTCGTCTTCCAGTTCGCGATACGCTTCCGCCATCGCCGGGTCCATGGCGACGCCGAGGCAGGTCTCCTCGTAGGGCGGAAGCTCTCCGGAGATGTCCTCCAGAAAGACGAAGGCACACAACTGCATCAGGAATTCGCCGAAGAGCAGCGGCGAAGCTCCGGGTTTGCGGCGGATCGTGCTGGTGGCTTTCGCTTTGGAACAGGCGTTGTCGGCGGGCTCTACCTTCGTGATGGTTTCAAGAACGCCGTAGTCCTGGGTGAACGAACTCCTTCCCGTCGTGCCCCATTCGTATCCGTGTGTTTTCATCCTCCCTGCTTCGAGCCGGAACAAGGTGTTGAACAAATCGTCTGCATACCCGCCCAGGAGTGTTCCGGTCAGGCCGACGATGCGATCGGAACAGGAAGCCAGTGTGCCGAGGGCATTGCCTTGCGCCGTATCGCCGGCGAGTTGGTGGACCTCGTCACAAATCGAGTAGTCAAACCAGCCCGGCATGTAGCGCCCGATGAACTCGATTGGAGCCATACGCCGGATCTTGTCCGAGTCCGCTTGCCACAGTGGGCTGTGTAATGGACGGCAAGACTTCTCTCCCCTGGTTTCGATAGTCTCGGCAATCTTGACCTTCTCGAACTCACCCGCCGTCAAGCGGCTGTCGTCCACGATCACCGGCTTGCCCGTGTCCGCATTCACGATGCAGCCAACGTACGGGCCAGAACGGGGTACCCGGAATGCGTGTCGCCAGAAATAACCGAGCTTCGCTCGCTCACGTCCGACGATAAACAATGATGGTCTCCCGCAAAGCGACAGCCAGCGTTTGCGAGAACTCGGCGAATCCTTGCGCAGCCGCAACTCGCTCAACGTTGTATGGAAGCCCTCCCGCACGATGCGGCCCTGTCTCAACCGCACCTCGTTCACTCCGTGGGATTTGCTCTCGTCACCGCCATTTCGCAAATCATCGATCAAGAACACGCGTAGGCCGGGCAATGTCAGAAAGGCCTCCCGCGCCCACTTCTCGACCAGGTGTGGTGGAACCATCGCTAAGGCGGTGAACGGACATCCTCCGCTGTGGACATGAATGGCTCCGAGCGAGATCAGTGTCTTGCCGGTACCGCACTCCGCGACCACCATGGCGGTTCGCGCCTGCTGCCAGCGTTTTGCGGTTCCCATGATGGCAATGGTCTGTGCAGGAAAGGGCTTGCGTAGCAGGTGTTCAATCCGAGATGAAACGGGATCGTCGAATTGATGAAGTGCCGGATACTCCTGAAGAATGCGTTCTCCCAGAAGGGTCGCGTGGGCGCGCATGTAGTCATAAATGGTGCCAAGTTC
>Ga0210390_10002397_pt1 | contig 16672 bp, 18 predicted proteins | sample IncBWH11OmetaG_FD_161050 | JGI IMG/M metagenome (GOLD analysis project Ga0210390, IMG submission 161050) | Forest soil microbial communities from Barre Woods Harvard Forest LTER site, Petersham, Massachusetts, United States - Inc-BW-H-11-O ... | reverse complement strand
GGCTCCACCGTTCTTTTCAACGGAGAATATAAGGGGCTACCCGCGCGGCGGCACCTGTTCCTGAATCCAGGATGCAATCTGGTGAAGCGGCGCCGGAAGCGGCGAGCACGGCGGGATGCCCCCCGCTGCCTGCGATCTGGGGCTTTCCTGCACCGGCGCTCCTCGTCCCGAACCGAGCAGCGTCGGCGGTGCGCCGCCGAACTCGATGCTTTCGAGGCCGCATCGGGCAACGCTACCTGGCGATCTGCCGGACTTGGCGGCGGGCCTGGGAATGCGTGGCGCAGCTGTTCGCGTCCCCGCCGGCGATCCCAAATGATCTACGCCACGAACACCGTGGGCAGCGAGGTTTACGGCCGGGCCCTTGCCGTCGAACCGGTTTACGCGTCGCGCCGCACTGCGGGCAACCTGCCGGCAGCCGCACCCGGTCGCGATCGCCGCCGGCGGGGGAACCGGGCAGCCGGTTAGATGTGGCGGCCGCGCAATTCGTTGTTGGTATGGCGGTCGCCGGAAAGCCAGCGGGCGAGTTCACTGTGCGCGTCGGCGCGGCGGATCGCGTCGATCTCGGCCACGTCTTCGGGGTCTTGGGTGAATTCGACGATCAGCCCGTCGGGCGAGGCGACATAGATCGATTTGCAATAGCCGTGATTGGTCTCGCGATATTTTTCGCCGGCCGCTTCGAGGCGCTGCTTCAGCTCGTCATAGGTTTCGGGCTCGGCCTTGAAGGCGATGTGGTAATGGCGCCCGAGCTTGGCCGGCTTCTCGGCCTGGGTCAGCGCGTAGATTTCCGGGTCGGCGAACTGGAAGAAAGCGAGCGCGCCGCCGTCGGCCATGGCGAAAAAGGTGTGGCAGAACTCCACCTCGCGCTGCATCTCGGCGCTGTAGTTTTTTTCGCACCAGGTCGCGACCAACGGGATGCCGAGTAGATCCTCGAAAAACCGGCGGTTGACCTCGTGGTCCTTTACGACAAAAGCGTTGTGGTGCAGGCGCGACGGCAGCCGCGACAGCAAGTCTGTGGTCCGCGACGCGGGTGTCGCCTCGATCGTATCCATCTCAACCCTCCGCGGTTTGCCTGCGATCAGCGACAAAGATTACCACAAAACTTGCGTTGCATGCCCGGTTTGACGGCCGAGCGGGTGGCACCGGGCGCCGCTATGCGGCATGCTCGGCCCAAGGATCCATCGGCAGACAGGTGATTTTCGTGAAAATAAGCACAATGATCCGTTTCGGCGCTGGTACCGGGGCGCACGACCGGCTGCTGGGCCGCACCGCCGATTATGCCCGTCGCATCGAAGCCGCCGGGTTTCCGGGCATCTGGGTCGGGGATTCGATGGGCCGCGGCCGCCCCACCCTCGATCCGTTGGTGGAATTGGCGGTGCTCGCCGCGGCGACCGAGCGCGTCGAGCTCGGCATCGGGGTATTGCAGCTGTCGTTGCGCCATCCGGTCGAGCTGGCCCATCGCGTTCAGTCGGTTCAGGCGTTGTCGGCGGGCCGGCTGCGCCTTGGCGTCGGCAGCGGCTCGACGCGGGCGGATTTCGAACTGCTCGGCCTCGATTACGATCATCGCTTCCGGGCGATGAGAATTGCGCTGGAAACCATGCACAAGGTCTGGCGCGGCGAGCCGGTCAACGGCGGAACGCTGTCGATTTGGCCGGGCTGCGAAGGCGGCCCGCCGATCCTGATGGGCGCCTGGCGCAGCCCGCGCTGGATCACCTATGCCGCGAAGGAATGCCAGGGTTGGACGCCCTCCGGTCGCTTCAGCAGCTGGGACGATCTCGAAGCCGGCATGCGCATCTATCGCGAGGCCGGGGGCACCAATGCCGTGCTCGCCAATGTCGCGGTCGACCTCGCCAACCGGCCGGACTCGGCGGAACTCGCCGCGGCCACCGATGTGGCGCTGGTCTGCCCGCCGGACGAGGCGCGCCGGCGGCTGAAGCGGATGGAGCAGCTGGGCTTCGACGAGGTGCTGCTCGTGTCGCAACACGGCGAGTTCGAGGAGCTCGAACGGGCGCGCGACCTGCTCTGACCGGCCGCGCGCCGCGCTCGGCTTACATCCCCCGCATTGCTTGGTAGAGCGCCAGATACTGTCGCGCGGCCGCGTCCCAGGAAAAGTCGCGCGTCATCGCCCGCCGGATCATCCGCCGCCAGATCCCCGGCTCGCGCATCAGCCCCGAGGCGCGGCCGACCGCTGCGAGCAAGGCCGCCGGCGTCTCCTCGTCATAGGCGAAGCCGGTCGCGGTCGCGTCAGCAAGGGTCACCGCGGTCGCATCGACGACCGTGTCGGCGAGCCCGCCCACCCGGCGCACCAAGGGCAAGGCGCCGTAGCGTAGGGCGTAAAGCTGGGTCAGGCCGCAGGGCTCGAACCGCGAAGGCAGCAGCACGAGGTCGGCGCCGCCGAAAATCCGGTGGGCAAGCGCTTCGTCGTAACCAAGCTCGACCGCGACCCGGCCGCGATAAGCGCTCGCCGCCGCGGCAAAGCCCTGTTCGAGATCGCCGTCGCCCGAACCCAGCACGGCGAGCTGGCCGCCGCTTGCGACCAGTTCCGGCACGGTCGACAGCAACAGGTCGAGGCCCTTCTGCCAAGTGAGCCGGCTCACCACACCGCACAGCGGTGCGTCCTGGCGTTCGGCGAGCCCGAGGCGGCTTTGCAGCGCCCGCTTGGCCGCGCGCTTGCCGGCCTGGGCGTCTTCGACCCCGTAGGCCCGCGGCAGGTTCGGATCGTGGCGCGGATCCCAGATTGCCGGGTCGACCCCGTTTAGAATTCCGCTCAGGACCTGGCCGCGGCTGCGCAGCAGGCCCTCCAATCCCCAGCCGAAATCCGGGGTCTGAATCTCGCGCGCATAAGTCGGGCTGACCGTGGTCAGGCGATCCGAATAAAACAGCCCGGCCTTGAGAAACGACACCTGACCGTAAAACTCGACCCCGTCGATCGAGAAAAATTCGGACGGCAATGCCAACTCGGGAAATGCCGTCCCCGAAAACAATCCGCGGTACGCCAGATTGTGAACAGTGAAAACCGTGCTCACCGGATCGCCCGCCGGCGGTGATGCCGCAATGTAAGCCGGCGCCAGCCCGCCATGCCAGTCGTGGCAGTGCAGGATATCGGGCCGCCAATGGCGATCGGCGCCGCGCGCCAGTTCCGCCGCCGCCCAGCCGAAGAGCCCGAACCGCCGGTGGTTGTCGGGCCAATCATTGCCGTCGGGGCCGGCATAAGGGTTGCCGGGCCGGTCGTAAAAAGCCGGGTGATCGACGAGGTAGGCGAAGCGGTCGGTTCCGGGCAGCCCGCCGAGTGCGATCCGCACCCGCTCGGACGCAAACGGCGTCCGCAGTCGCGCGACATCGGTGAGATCGACAAACGCATCGAGAAACCCGGCGAAACCGGGCAACAGCAGCCGGGCGTCGACACCGAGCGCCGTCAGCGCCGGCGGCAGCGCCGCGGCCACATCGCCGAGCCCGCCCGACTTGACCCAAGGATAAAGTTCGGCGCTGACGTGCAGGATCCGCATTGCTGGCCGATATGCCATCGTTGGCGCGAGTCCCGCAAAACAATCCTGCGGCGCCGGGCCCGCGGGCGGTTCGGGAGTCGCAATGGTGCTCGGTCAGCCGACGGGCAACGGCGACGCCGCGGCAAATCGGACGCCGTCCGCGGTCCCGAGCGTCTCGAATTTCCCGTCTCTGATCACCCGCGATGGAGGGAGTCCGACCACGACCCTCGTGCCCCTGCCCTTTACGCTCTCGATAGTGAACGACCCGCCATGCCGCTCGGTCAGCCGCCGCGCCAGCGGCAACCCGAGGCCGGTGCCTTCGCGGCGGCGCGCGAGCCCGGCATCCACCTGACCGAAGGGCTCGATCGCGATGCCAATCTCAGCCGCGGTCATGCCCAAGCCGGTATCCCTGATTTCGAATTCGACGCCGCCATCGTTGGCGCTGTGCCCCGCCAGCATCACGCTCCCGCCCGGCTCGGTGAATTTGACCGCGTTGCCGAGCAGGTTCAGCAGAATCTGTTTCAGCCGGGTCCCGTCTGCGATGAGGGGCGGCAAACCGGCCTCGAACTCGGTAGCCAGCACGATCCCTGCCGTCGCGGCACCTTCGCTGACCAATGCCACGCAGCTGTCGGCGAGAGCGCGCGCATCGAGACCGCGTTCCTCGTTCAGTTCCAACTTGCCGGCGTCGATTTTGGCGAGGTCGAGGATCTCGTTGATGATGTCCAGCAGATGCGCACCGCTCTGGCGGATGTAGCCGACATATTCCCGCTGCCGGGGGTCGAGCGATCCGGCGGCGCCGGGTCGAGCATTTCCGAAAAACCGAGGATCGCGTTGAGCGGCGTGCGCAGTTCGTGACTCACATTGGCGAGAAACTGCGATTTGGCGAGGCTGGCGGCCTCGGCCTCCGCCTTGGCCTCGCGCAACCGGCTGTCGGCGCGGACTTCCTCGCTGATGTCGCGCGCGGTGCCGCGGTAGCCCGAAAATTTGCCGGCTGAATCGACGATCGGCCGGCCGCTGACCGACACCGTCTGCTCCGGCTGATCGCCGATTTTTCTGGCGTAGCGGAAATCGCGAAACGGCTCGTGACGCTCCAACAGCGCCCTGTGATCGACCCATTTGACCGTGTCGCGGTCGCTGTCCGAGGCGAGTTCCCAGCGGGTGCGGCCGAGTTGCCTGCTCGGATCCTGGCCGAACGTGATCATATGATCGGAGAAATAGCAAAAGCGATGGTCGCGGTCGCTTTCCCAATACCAATCCGAACCGCTTTCGGCGAAGGCGCGCAATCGGGCCTCGCTGTCGCGCCGTCCCGCCTCCGCCTTCTCGTACTTCTCCGCGCGCTCGCCCAACGATCGCGCGGCGACCGCCAGCGCCTGGATGACGGTGTCGATCTCGACAATGCCCGAGCAGGGTGCCGCCGGCGCCCCGTCGCGGCTCAGCTCTTGGGCCGCCCGCGACAAAGCCCTCATCGACCTGATCAGCCGGCCCGCCGCCGCCAGCGCCAGACCACCGCCCAAAAGCCGCACCCCGGCTCCCAGTAGAACAAGTTCCGTAGGCGAAGACAGCTGATGCCAGCTTCGTCCCAATTGCATCAGGATCGCCGGCGTAAGTGCCAAAGTCGGTAAAATCGGCGCGGCGATCATGACGACCAGCAACGCCCGCAGCGAAAGACATGATTTGATCGGACGCAGCATTGCCGGACCGCCTTCCGTTCGGCAGCAAATGACCAATACGTTGATTTTGTATTAGCAAAGCTTCCTCAATTGGACAGCCCGTGCGCCGGCCCCCGGTTCCCGCCGTCGATCTCGGTGCGGGCTCGACAAAGCTCGAACTTGCCGGATGCCGACCCGCCGGCTGTTGGTGTCGGCACCGGATACCGGATACCGGAGACCTGGCCTGCGCCGGTCGATAGGCGCGTTCTTCTTTTATGAGGGGTTGGGGATGGCGGTGTTAGACCCGACAACGCGGCCAGCTTCTGTTGACTTCATCAACTGATTCATTGACTATCGCATCTTCTTCGCTGGGAGCATCGAGCGACGGATAGTTCGGATACGGCGTTCGATCGGCGCATTACCGCACTGCGCCGGTTCAACCGCCTCTACACCCAGAGGATCGGCGTGCTCCAAAACGGGCTGCTGAGCAGCCCGTTTTCGCTGACCGAGCCTCGGGTGCTGTACGAAATCGCCCTCGGCGAGCAGCAAACGGCGGCGCGGCTCGGCCAGCGCCTGGGCTTGGATCGCGGCTATTTGAGCCGCATCTTGCGCAATTTCGAGGGGCGCGGACTGATCCGACGCACACCGTCGGCTAACGACCGACGCCTAAGTCTGCTGGCGTTGACGCCGCAGGGGCAATCGGTCTTTGCCGACCTCGACGCGCGTTCGCAGGCGGAGACCGGCACCCTGTTGCGCACCTTGCCGGAAGAAGCGCAGAGCCGCCTGGTCGCCGCCGCGGGAACGATCGAGCGGGTGCTCGACGACGCCCGCGCCGGCTATTTGCTGCGCCCGCATCGGCCGGGCGACATGGGCTGGATCATCTCGCGGCACGGCGCGCTCTATGCGCGGGAATACGGCTGGGACATTGAGTTCGAAGCGCTCGTCGCCGAGGTCGCGGCGAAATTCCTGCGCAGCTTCGACCGGCGGCGGGAATGTTGCTGGATCGCCGAGAAAGACGGCGGCAACGTCGGCTCGGTGATGCTGGTCGAAGATACGCAGACGACCGCGAAGCTGCGCCTGCTGCTGGTCGAGCCCGACGCGCGGGGCCTCGGGATCGGCGCCCGGCTGGTGCGGGAGTGTTTGCGCTTCGCGCGCGAGGCGCGCTACGAAAAGGTGACGTTGTGGACCAATAGCGTGCTGGTCGCGGCCCGGCGTCTCTACGAAGGCGCCGGCTTTCGCATGATCGACGCCCAGCCTCACCACAGCTTTGGCCATGATCTGGTCGGCGAGATCTGGGAGTTGGCGTTGTAACCGGGAACCCGGCCTATGGCCGGAGCGCCGCCGTCTGCTGGATCACCTCGGTCGAGCCCTCCCAGATCATCCGCAACGCGACAAAGGTGACGATGCCGAGCCCGACCCATGAGATCCAGAAATAGCGCTCGAGCAGGCGCGCGACATAGGTCGAGGCGACGCCCATCAGCGCCACCGACAAGACGAGGCCAAAGGCCAACACCCAGAAATGGTGGCGCGCGGTCCCCGCCACCGCCAGCACATTGTCGAGCGACATCGACAAATCCGCCAGGACGATGCGCGTCAGCGCCTGCCGCGGTGTCTTGCCTGCAACCACGCGCTCGTTTCCCGCAATTGCCGCTTTCGCCTGCCGGGCGCCGCGCCTCGCGCGCAGCTCGCGGTAGGTTTTCCACGACACCCACAGCAGCAGCACGCCGCCAGCCAGCGTCAGCCCGATAATCGCGAGCAATTGCGCGGCGAAATAGGCGAATATGATGCGCAGCCCGGTCGCGACGACGATGCCGAGCATAATCACCCGCCGCCGCTGCTCGGCGGGCAATCCCGAGGCGGTCATGCCGACGACGATCGCATTGTCCCCCGCGAGCACCACGTCGATGATGACGACGGAGAGCAGCGCGCTGAGTTGATTGACGTCGATCAGCACCCCCGCCAGATGGGCATTGGCGGCTGCCCCGTCGAGACCGCTTGATGCCCGGACAACGTCGTTCGCGTCCGGCCGCGCGCCTCTCCGCGTTCTACGCCGCGGCGTTCCTGGTGACTGGCGTGCAATTGCCGTTCTGGCCGGTTTGGCTCGCTTCGCGCGGGTTCGACGCCAAGGAAATCGGCACGCTCTTTGCTGCGGCTATCTGGGCCAAGGTGATTGCGACGCCGGCGATCGGCGCGCTTGCCGACCGCTATGGCCGGCGCCGGGTCATGACCGTGCTCGCGATGATCGCTGTCGCCGCCTACACGGCGCTGTGGCGCTCAGCCGGGTTCTGGGCGATCTTGTCGCTGAACCTCCTCGCATTGACCGTGCAGTCGGCGCTGATGCCGCTCGGCGACACCGTGACCCTGGCCGCTTCCCGCGCCGAGGGTCTGGATTACGGGCGGATCCGAGTGTGGGGTTCGGTGAGCTTCGTCTTCGCCTCGCTTGGGGCCGGCGTCGTCATCGCCCATACCTCGGGCGGCTGGATTTTGCCGCTCGTTCTCGTTGCCTCGGCATTGCTCCTGACCGCGTGCCGGAAAATTCCGCCGTCCGAACCCGCGCCCGGCGGCGCCGGGTTTCGCGGCGCCGGATTGCGGCTCGTCGCCGGCCATTCGCGATTTTGGATTTTCGTCGCCAGCGCCGCGGCCCTGCAGGCGAGCCATCAGGTCTATTACGGTTTCGCTACCCTTTATTGGCGCTCGCTCGGCTTTTCCGAGACCACGATCGGCTGGCTTTGGGCGGAAGGCGTCGTTGCCGAAGTTTTGCTGTTCTGGCAGGGCCGCCGCTTGCTCGGGCGGTTCGGCCCGGTCGGCTTGATGGCCTTGGGCGGCGTCGCCGGGATCATTCGCTGGAGCATCGCGGGGGTTGTCGTCTCGCTTCCCTCGACCGCGGCACTGCAGCTTCTGCACGCGCTGACCTTTGGCGCGACCTATCTCGGGGCGATGCATTTTCTGTCGCGCAGCGTGCCGCCTGCGGCGGCGGCGAGCGCGCAGACGCTATTTGCCGCCGCCTCCTCCGGGTTTGGCGGCGGGCTCGTAATGGCCGCGGCAGGCGCGCTTTACGCCGCTTATGGCGGGCGCGCCTATCTAGCGATGGCGCTGCTGTCCGCCGCCGGCCTCGTCGGTACGCTGTGTCTGCGTCCCGCCCGCACGCGATAGCGCCGCCGCGGCGAAGCGTGTTATCTGGTGCAGCGCGGATGGGTTTCGGCCGCGCTCGCCGCCTGGGCCACGGCATAGTCGTGCAGTCCCTTGGCGTCGAGGCTGTTGGCCATGTTGAGCATGCGGGCTGCCTGCTGGCACACGACGGCCGTCGGCATGACCCCCTGCTTCAATGCGATCTCATTGGCAAGACTGGTGTTCCAGGTATCAAATCGCCCTTGCGCGTCGCGATAGCCCGCGCGCCGGAAGTGATTGATCATGATCCGTTGATAACGGATGATCGCATCTTTGTTGCGCGCCCGAAACAGCCCGTACACCTCGTCCCGGCAAGCTGAGCTGACCACCATCAGGTTCGTCTGAAACACGATTGCCTGCTCGGCCTCCTGATCCGTCGCCGAATAGCAACTCCCGTCGGCGGCAGACGCAGCCTGCAGCGAGGCAGCGAGACAGACGGCCGCCGCCATAAAAACCTTCCTCATCGCATTCCCCCAAATATCCAACTGCGACATCGGCAGCATACGCAGTCGCTAAGCAGTTTCAAGAGGAACCCTCTTCGCGGCAAAGCCGCGGGACAGCGCGCCAACAAAAAGTCATAATTGTTTGGCGCGGACGAAGGCTATAATCCAACCCTAAATTGATCCGCCGGCTGCTGCTGGACTAACCGGCCGCCGAGTTTAAATTTCGCGAAGAAATGATGTTGCTCGGTTGAGGTTACCCACCATGTCGCAAACAGCCGAGAGAGGCGGCCGATGATCGCATTGTTCACCGATTTTGGCCTCGCGGGCCCCTATACCGGCCAGGTCAAGGCGGTTCTGGCGCAGCAAGCGCCGGGAGTGCCGGTTGTCGATCTGTTCGCCGATCTGCCGGCCGCACAACCGAAGCCCGCGGCTTATCTGCTCGCCGCCTACGGGCCATGGTTTCCGCCGGGGACGGCGTTGCTTGCGGTGGTAGATCCCGGTGTCGGCGGCGAGCGCCGCGCCGTTGTCGTCGAGGCCGACGGCCGCTTTTACGTCGGTCCCGATAACGGCCTTTTCGAACTCGTGTTGCGTCGCGCCGAGAGTGCCCGCTGCTGGGAAATCGTGTGGCGGCCCGAATCGCTGTCGGCGAGCTTTCACGGGCGCGACCTGTTCGCCCCGGTCGCGGCTTGGCTCGCCATCGGCGGCCCGGACGCGGCCATGCTGCGCGAGGCCGAGATCAGCCGCGTTGCCGATTGGCCGGACGATTTGGCCGAGATCGTCTATATCGACCATTATGGCAATGCGTTGACCGGGCTGCGTGCGGCGGTCTTGCCCGCCGGTGCGCGGCTCGAGGCCGGCGGCCGGCTGTTGCGGCGTGCCCGCACCTTCTCCGATGTTCCGCCGGGTTCGGCCTTGTGGTACGAAAACGCGAACGGTCTTGCCGAGATCGCGGTCAATGCCGGGCGTGCCGACGCTGCGCTCGGCCTCGCCATCGGCTCGCCGGTCTCGGTTGTCCGGTAGCCCGGCGGGGCGCTCAGGTGGAAGTGGGCGGCGTCGCGACCTCCGCCCCCGCCAGCAGCCTGTGTTGGCGCCGGCGCTGCATCCGGTGGAACAATCCGACGCCGGCCGCGATCGCGACAAAGACGCCGAGCATCGCCAGGCTGAACGTGCGGGCCATGTCCCCAAGCACCGCGCGAAAGGCGTGGCCGAGAAAATAGCCGACGGCGATAAAGCTCGCCGCCCAGAATGCCGCGGCCAGAAAATTCAGAATCAGAAACCGCCTCCCGCGGATGGCGCTCATCCCCATGGCAAAAGACGAGAAATTGCGGACTCCGTAAATGAAACGAAACGACAGGATGAAACCGGTGTCGTAGCGCTCGAGCCAGCGTAGTGCCGCATCGACCCCGTAACGCCAGCGCGGGAAACGGTTGAGCAATTTCAGCCCGAAATGGCGGCCGACCCAAAACCAGCTTTGGTCGCCGACGAAGCTGCCGAGCCCGGTCGCCGCCAACAAGAATATCGGGTTGAGCAACCCCTGCGCCGCGGCGAAACCGGAAAAAATGACGACCGTCTCGCCTTCGAGAAAAGTCCAGACGAACGCGATAAGGTAAAACCAAGCGCCGTGGTCCGCGATCAGCCGATCGAATTCCATTCCTCAACCGGTTCCTGCTTGTGCGGGCGGCGCGGCTCCTGCGGCGCTAGCATGCTAGATTTTTCGCCGGTCCAGGTCGAGCGGGAATTGCTGCGCCGAGATCCAGACAGTCCTTGGCCGGCAAACCGATCGCCGCCCGTCTCGTTCCCAAAGCGCTGCCCGGCACGCCAAAATGACGACAATGGCGACGGACTGTTAAGATCGCATGTCACCGGGACATTCAGTCGGAGGGATGATGGCGGGACTGTATTTCGAGGAATTCACCGAAGGCCAGGTGTTCGAGCATGCGACGAGCCGGACCGTCACCGAGATGGACAACGTGCTGTTCAGCACTTTGACGATGAACCCGCAGCCGCTTCACCTCGATGCGGAATTCGCCAAAAAGACCGAGTTCGGCCAGCGGCTGGTTAACAGCCTCTTCACCCTCGGCCTTGTCATCGGCCTCAGCGTCGGCGAGACGACGCTCGGAACGACGATTGCCAATCTCGGCATGAGCGATGTCCGCTTCCCCAGGCCGGTGTTTCACGGCGACACGCTGCGGGCGCGCACGATCGTGCGCTCGAAGCGCAAAAGCCAGTCGCGGCCCGACGCCGGCATCGTCGAGTTCGAGCACCAAGGTATCAACCAGCGCGGCGAGACGGTCGCGACGTGCCGCCGCGCCGGGCTGATGATGTGCCGTCCCGCCCCGACCGCGGAGGGTTGAATGCGCTCATTCTTGTTCGTCCCGGCCGACAGCGAGCGCAAGCTCGCCCGCGGACCGCATTCGGGTGCCGACGCACTGATCCTCGATCTCGAGGATTCGGTGGTGCCGGCGAATCGCCCGACCGCGCGAACCCTGGCGCGCGGGTTTCTCGATTCGACCGCCTCCGCCGGCTTTCAGCGCTGGGTGCGCGTCAACCCGCTCACGACAGGTGCGGCGCTCGACGATATCGCCGCGATCATGCCGGGCCGGCCGGACGGCATCCTGCTGCCTAAATGCGTGCCCGGCGATCTGCGCACGCTCGACCATTACCTGTCGGCCTTCGAGGCCGCGGCCACACTGCCGCTCGGCGCAACGCGGGTGATCGCGATCGCGACCGAGACGCCGGCGGCGATGTTCGCGATGGGCGGCTATGCCGGCGTGTCGCCGCGGCTGTCCGGCATTACCTGGGGGGCCGAGGATCTGGCGGCCTGCGTCGGCGGCAACAACCGCCGCGCCGACGGAACCTATGACGATGTCTATCGCCTCGCTCGCTCGCTGTGTGTGCTTGCCGCCGCCGCCGCGGGGGTCGAGGCGATCGACACGATCTTTACCGATTTTCGCGACGAGGCCGGCCTCGCGCACGAGTGCGCCGCGGCCAAGCGCTCGGGCTTTGCCGCCAAGATGGCGATCCATCCGGCGCAAATCGCGGTCATCAACCACGCCTTCACCGCCGGCGAGGAAGAACTCGCCTGGGCGCACAAGGTCGTGGCCGTGTTCGCGGCAAATCCCGACGCCGGCACGATCGCGCTCGACGGCAAGATGATCGACCGCCCGCATTTGACCTTGGCGCGGCGGCTGCTCGGGCTCAGCCCGTCCAAGGTTTCGCCCTTGTAACGCACTGCAGCGATTAGCTATCCGCGGAGCAACCGCGGCCGGCGGCGTCTCACGCGCGGTCGAGCGCCCGGCCGAGATCGGCGATCAGATCGGCCTCGGCCTCGAGCCCGGCGGAGAGCCGCACCAGCTGGTCGCCGATGCCGAGCTCGGCGCGCGCCTCGGGCTTGAGCCGCGAATGCGTCGTCGTCGCCGGGTGTGTGACGAGGCTCTTCGAATCGCCGAGATTGTTCGAGATGTCGACCAGCCGCAGCGCATCCAAAAAGCGGAAGCAGGCTGCCTTGTCGCCCAACACGTCGAACGAGACGAGACTGCCGCCCGCCGTCATCTGCCGCTGCGCCAATTCGTATTGCGGATGGCTCGGCAGCCCCGGATAGAGTACGCGCTCGACCTTTGGATGGGCTTCGAGAAAAGCGGCGATCGCGGCGGCGGTGCGGGATTGCCGTTCGACCCGCAATTCGAGGGTCTCCAGCCCCTTCAGCAGCAGCCAGGCGTTGAACGGGCTCAGTGACGGCCCGGTGTGCCGATAAAACAATCCGAGATCGTCCTTGATGAATTTCTCCGACGCCAAAATCGCGCCGCCGAGCGAACGCCCCTGCCCGTCGATGTGCTTGGTCGCCGAATAGACGACGACATCGGCGCCGAGCGCCAACGGCTTTTGCAACAACGGCGTCGCGAAAACATTGTCGACGATAAGGAGCCCGCCGGCGCGGTGCGTCAGCCGCGCGACCGCGGCGAGATCGACAATCTCCATCGCCGGGTTGGACGGGCTTTCGCAAAACGCCGCCGCCGCACCGCCGGCGAGCGCCGTTTCCCAGGCATCGAGGTCGCGGCCGTCGACCAGCACGGTCTCGATGCCCCAGCGCGGCAATAGTTCGGACACGATGTAATTGCACGAGCCGAACAGCGCGCGGCTCGACACCACCCGCTGGCCGGCGCGCAGCCGGCACAACAATGCCGCGAACACCGCCGACATGCCGCTCGCCGTGGCGCGGCACGCCTCGGCGCCCTCGATCAGCCGCAGCCGCTCCTCGAACATCGCCACCGTCGGATTGCGGTAGCGCGAATAGACATAGCGCGACCCGTCCTGGGCAAAGGCGGCCTCGGCCGCGGCGGCATCGTCGTAGACAAAGCCCGAGGTCATGAACAACGCCTCGCAGGTTTCGTCATGCGGGCTGCGGGTGGCCCCGCCGCGCACCAAGAGGGTGGCGGGCGAGACGGTGGCGGCGAGGTCGGCGGGCAAAACGGGCTTGGTCATCGGCGGCTTTCTCCAATCCCAGGGCCGCGCCGGTTCCAGGCAGCAAAAAGCCCCGGTCCCGCGCGGGCCGAGGCTCCTTTCAGAACACCCGACCTTTTAGCGCTGTTTTTAACGTGGGGCGCAAGCCGGTCGGCTCAAATCACCACGATCACCCGCTTCCTACCCCGCCTGTACGGCCCCGTCAAGCCGGTACGCGGTCTCTTTGATTAAGAGCGATTTTACATTTTGTGTAATTCCGTCCATTGCCGATGGGCCGTCTATCCACTAATGTCCTGATCGGGAAATTGGGGGAGAGAATCACATGGCGACAGAAACGGTACCGCCGGGGCAGATACTTCAAGCGGAACTCGACCAGCGCGGATGGACGCAAACCGAATTTGGCGAAATCATCGGCCGCCCTGGACGGCTGATCAGCGAGATTCTCGCGGGTAAGCGCGGGGTTACGCCAGAGACGGCCCATGCTTTTGCAGCTGCTCTTGGGACGACTGCTGCATATTGGATGGAGTTGGATGCGGAATACCAGCTTTCTAGGACATCCGCAGCTGGCGACCGAATCACCCGGAAAGCGCGACTTCGCCAAAGGTTCCCGGTTCGCGAAATGATAAAGCGTGGTTGGATTCAACGTGGCATTTCTGATGATGAGTTGGAGCATAACGTATTTAAATATTTCGGCATTATGCGTATAAATGATCCAGTAATCTTCAATCACGCCGCTCGCAGGAATTATGCTGAGGATTTGTCATCGTCACAAGAAGCGTGGCTTTTCAGGGTTCATAAGCTCGCGTCCGCCTTGCAAGTCACTAGATATTCTGAGGAACAATTGAGGACCGGCGTTGGTTATCTTGAGTTGCTAATGACAGAACCGGAAGAGATTCGACATGTGCCACGCATTCTTAGTGAATGCGGCGTCCGTTTGGTCATCGTAGAGCCAATTCCAGGATCAAAGATAGATGGCGTTTGCTTCTGGATCGATACAAATCGCAGCCCAGTTATCGGCTTATCTCTAAAAGGTGGAGATCAGATCGATCGATTCTGGTTCAACCTTAGGCATGAAATCGAACACATACTTCGCGGCGACGGGCAGACGGGTGTAGTAATTGACGATTTTGACGACCTCTCGACAGTTGAAACGGAAAGCGAAAATGCTGCTAACATGGCTGCTGCTAACTACTGTGTACCTATACAGAAAATGGACGATTTTTACGCCAGACATCACCCAATTTATTCGGAAAAAATACTTGTTGGTTTTTCTCGTCTGATGAAACGCCACCCTGGAATTGTTGCAGGTCAACTACAGAAGCGGTTAAATCGATGGGATCTATTTAAGAAATATCAAGCAAAGGTTCGTCACATTATCACGGAAACGGCACTGACAGACGGGTACGGGAAGACTGTACCTTTCGAAAGCTAAACGGGGAAAAGAGATGGCAACCTACTTGAAACAAATGGAAAAGATCGTCGAAGAATACCGAGCCGCAAGCGAGCCATGGCCGGCTTCCGCGAAAACCATGGCCGCATGGGCAATCCGCACGGGCCGCTGGGAACTCCCCGCATCCGCCGCCATCAACAAGTGCGCAGAAGACATTGCTGCCGCGATGCGGGAAGTATATTTTGTCGATCGAAAAGGCCGACGCGTCCGACTCCTGCATCCCGCCCAAGTGCGGACCAGCGGCGGCGAGCAAATGACCCTATGGGACGACATGCGCACCGCGCCGCGGTCGCATATGCAACTCTCATTCCAACAGAAGCGAAAAGGGATATTTTGGGATTGCCATCAACTTAAGATTGATGTTGACAGTTACAATGACGCGCACTCGGCCGAGGAGCCAATTCAAAAGGTTTTCGACTTCACGATGGATCTAGCTGAATATGAAGCGGGAGAGGACGCAGCCTAATTAGAGCTCTTTCGCACGAGAGCGGGCGTTCCGGCTCCGCGAGCAACAGCGCGATGAGAGCGGAGCCGTCGATCAGTCAAGGTGGCCGCGATCGTTGTAGCCGATGATTTCATCAGCGTAGCGGCCGTCGAGCACCGGCAGGTGCGCGATTTGGTCTTGAATGGCGCGAATACGGACGAGAAGGGCAGCGGCATCACATTCGACCGGCCCTTCAGGTGCATTCATGACATCGATCTCCACCTCGTGCCGGCCGGCAAGCCTGCCGCTTGCCCAGTCAGAAAGCTGTCCCGGCCGCTGCTTATTCCGCCCCGCGCAATGGTCACAATCACCTGACCTCGACCAGCTCGATGGCTTCGCGGCTCGGGCCTTCGATCATCAGGGCGCGGGTCGGCCCAAGCGGGTAGATCGGTTCGAGGAATGTGACCCCTTCGCTTTCGAGCTTATCGGCCCAGGCGTCGAGATCGGCGACCTTGAGCGCGATGTGGTCCTGCAATTGCCTGCGCGAGGGGGCGAGCGGCTCGTCGCCCTGGTTCGCGTACCACATCATCGACACGTCGCCGCATTCGACGCCGGCGCGCGGCGAACGGAACATGCCGTCGCGGTTCAATGCCGGCCAGGTGCGGTCGGTCCCGCGCATCGGTTTGCCGTCCGGCCCGGTCACCGGCGCCGGCGTGTAGCCGGGCCGCATCGGCGCGTTCAAGTGCTTCTGGTACCACTCGAACGCCGCGATCGGGTCCTCCTGATAGAGGTGGACGTGGTTGAAACGTTCCTCGGGGTGGTCGCCGGCATATTCGACGAGCGCATTGTCGGGGCCGCGCATATAAGCAAACCCGCCGCCGCCCGCCGGCTTGACGCCCTTTGCCTTGGCCTCGGCGATCTGCGACCGGGTCAGGCCGAGCACGCCGCCCACGCTCGGCCAGGTGTCGCTTGATACCTGCACCGAGCCACCCTCGTCGGTCGTGTAGAGCGGCAATAATTCGACCTCGGGCCGGCTCTTATAGGTTTCGAGACAGGCCCTCGCATCGGTCACATGCCAGCCGAAATGCCAGATGGCACTCTGCGGCATCATCGCCGGCGGCGCATCGACCTTGGTGAACAGCACCAAGACGTCGTTTGGCGATTTGAGCGCGGCAAATCCGCCCCAGCTGCCCTTCGCCGTCGTCGGGAACTGGCGGGTGTAAAATTCGATCGCCCGGTCGGGATCGACCGAATTCAGGTGCAGATGATGAAAATTGGGTGGTGCGAGCATGTCGGTCTCCTCCCGGGCCGCGATTGTCGCCACAGTATGCGCCAACAGCGGGCTGGAAACACCACCGCTGGCGGCAAGCTTATCCCGGCGCCGAACCGCGATCGGGCAAGCGCTCGGGGTCGCGCAGCGCCGCGGTGACGCGGAGGGCGTCGGCGAGAGCGCCGGGGTCGTGGGTGCGGATGTAGTCGGCCCCGTGTTCGGCGGCATACAGCTCGGCCGCCAAGCTGGCAGGCCCGAGTTCGCCGGCGGTAGCGCGTCCGGTGACGGCGCGCAAAAACGACTTCTTCGACACCGAGACCAGCAC
>Ga0210390_10002391_pt1 | contig 16686 bp, 15 predicted proteins | sample IncBWH11OmetaG_FD_161050 | JGI IMG/M metagenome (GOLD analysis project Ga0210390, IMG submission 161050) | Forest soil microbial communities from Barre Woods Harvard Forest LTER site, Petersham, Massachusetts, United States - Inc-BW-H-11-O ... | reverse complement strand
GCGCGTCGTAATAGACATTCCCAATCTTTTCCAGAAGGCCGGCGTTGGCCGGGTCTGCCTTTAGTTGCTCGATCAACGGTCCAGCCTGGGTGTCGGCCATTTTCTGCATCTGCGCCGGAGTTGGAGTTTGGGTGCCTGCGTCTGTAATCGCGGCAGACGGAGCAGACGCGCTCACGGCCGCAGTTACGACCGCCGGACTCTGAGATCCGCGGATGAACCAGCCGGCAGCGACTCCCACCAGCAGGCAGATCACCGCCAATACGTAAGCCTGCACGCTCGTCCATTGCTCAATAGAAGTTGCTCGATTTGCCTCTGTCATTTCTCGGTTCTCCTGAACTAGTCTTGTTTTCAAACAACAGCCGAGGCCAACGCAGTTGTAGAGCTAAGTCTTCCCCTGCGTCTGAACGTCGGCGATGAGTTTCTGTACTGCGGCTTTGCGATCTGCACTTAACTGCGGATTCGACTTCAACAACTCCCGCCAAGCCACCAGTGCTCCTTTGCCATCCTGTTTTCCTTGCCACTTGATCATGCCGAGATTGAACAGCGAGTTGGCATCCTTGGGTTGATATTGCAAGGCCGTCTGAAGCTGGCTGATCGCCCCGTCCACGTCACCGCCGTAATACAGGCTTGAGGCCAGTTGAATGCGTATGGGAACGTTTTTTGGATCCGTCTTCAGTGCTTCGTCGTAGTAGCCGGCAGCGTCTTTGAATTGGTGCGTGGCTTGATAAATGTTTCCTACCTGCTTAAGCAGGTCGGCGTTGGTGGGATCGCTCTTCAGCTTTTCGAGCAATGGTGCTGCCTTCTTATCAGCCATATGTTTCATCTGATCAAGGCTCGGCATCTGCCCGCCCATGCCAGCGGGCGTGGCCGGTGATTGGGCATTGGCAGCAGGCTGCATCGCCGCAAGCGATTGCGATCCGCGGAAGAGATAACCGATTGCAAGCCCGACCACCAGGCAAACCGCCGCCATCGCGTAGACCTGGCTCGGTTGCCAAACGGGTCCGATCCTCACTGGTTCGACTGATTCATTCAGCATGCGTCGTTTCTCCTTCGGGTCTCCCCACTGTCATTCAAGTGCGTGGCCAGCAAACTCTTGTAACTCAAAGGCACCCCATGTACCACTTTGCAATCCGCGAAAGCCAGTTTCCAAAACCCTGTTTTCATCAGGTTGGAGCGGGCACTCTCGCGATTCCTTGTGAGTCAGGTCTGATTTCGCGTCTTTCTCCGCAGCCACCGCGAAATTTGCCCCGCCGCTGTGATGCTCAAACACGAGCTTTATCCTTTATCCTTGTTCAGCCTACGGGCATGAAGGTAGAAGGACAGCGCAGGACATCACAGACAAGTGTGATCTAGGTCACACGACAGAACCAGATCCCTCGCTTTGTTCGGGACGACAATTCACAATGGGATGTAGCATCAGTGAAAACGGTCTGAATGTATCCGTCGTGGCCTCACTCAAACTTGCGCCAGTTGCACAGGACTCGAGCGATCATAAGGCGTAAATGCCAGCAGACGCTCGCACTCTTCCTCGGAGGCGATATCAGCGCTTACTGCGCCGCGCCGCAATTCAGCTGGCAGCATCCTGTCAAGCTGGCGGATGTAAGCACGCGCAAGCAAATAGGTCCCGCGCGGATTCATACGCGCGTGTTCGTAAAATAGTTCGCTGCCCGGAACGTCATGCTCACTCTCCGCGGCAAGAACCGCGGCCCCATCAACTATGCCGACTCCCGACAGACCGCGAATCACTTCGTTCAATCGGCTATCCGCGCGAAAGCGAAGTGTGTCGAGATCCTGGGCGCGCACGAAGCGATCCTTGGCCCCGGCAAAATCACCAAGTGCCCACAGACAACGCGCAATACGAAACTGGAGTTCAGCGTGCTGAGGATCGATCCCTGTCGCCGAGAGGTATAGTGTAGCCTGACGGATTGGCCGCGAGCGGACCTTTGCCAGGATCACGGCGGACAACAGGAATGCTAGAACGTACGAGATGATTCGAAACAGGCTTCCTCCGTGTGCGCTGAAAAGGTTAGGCAGCTCGCGCAACTTGGCGAATTCTCGCAGCGAACTTTATTCACGCGGGCGAAACAAGAATAATGGCGCGGGCACGTTGCGAAGCTGGGCATGGAGTTGCCCGAGCCATACAGATGGTCACGCCACTCAGTTCGCATTTTCCCCACGCGAGTGATGTTGATCACGGTAGCTGCGGAGGCTCTCTGCGGAAGTATTTCATTTCAAATAGGCTCGTTCACGTCGCGCCTTTACAGCAAACCAGTTCCGACATAGAGTTAGACCGACAGTTGAACCGCGGAATTTTATGTCACGACCTTCCTTGGATCACAATCAGCCGTCACCATCACGATCAGCCAAAACCATGGTTGAGGTCCTGCTGTCCAGCGACCTCCTCGAAACCCTTCCGGACGCCATCGTGGCCGTCGATCAGGCTGGAACGATCGTCCAAGTCAACTCCCAGGCACAAACCCTGTTTGGCTATGACCGTGACGAACTGATTGGCCAGAAGGTGGAAATGCTCGTCCCCGACAGCTATCGCCGGCAACACCATCATCATCGCGAGAATTTTGCGCAAGCCCCGAAAACGCGACGCATGGGAGCGGATTTAGATCTTTACGGGAAACGGCGCAACGGCACGGAATTCCCGGTGGAAATCAGCCTCAGTCCAGTCTCGTCTGAAAACGGAACATTCGTCCTAAGCGCGATCCGCGACATCAGCGACCGCAAGCGAATCGCCGAAGAACTGCGAAGAGCCAACGAAGAACTACATCAGAAAACGGCCGAGCAGTTGGGCGAATACCGTACCAGACTGGCTTCGATTATTGATTCGTCCGAAGACGCGATCCTCAGCAAAGACCTGAACGGAATTATTACCAGTTGGAACAATGGAGCCGAGCGCATCTATGGCTATGCGCCAGAAGAAGTGGTCGGCAAACACATCTCCCTTCTAACGCCCAGTGATCGTCCCGACGAAATTTCGGAGATTCTCAATAAAATTGCGCGCGGAGAAAGCACCGAGCACTACGAATCAATGCGCGTCACCAAGGACGGACGCCACCTGAATGTCTCTATTTCCGTCTCTCCGTTGCGCAGCGCGACCGGTGAAATCGTAGGAGCGTCCGCGATCGCGCGCGACATCACCGCCCAGAAGCGCGCTGAGGGCCAGCTTCGCCAATCCCAAAAAATGGAAGCGATTGGCCGCCTTGCTGGGGGCGTGGCGCACGACTTCAACAACGTTCTCGCGATCATCAACGCCTGCCGGGAATTTCTTCGCGACCGCATCGAGGCCGGTTCCGACTCCTCGGTGTATGTCGACAATATCAAAAAGGCAACCGAGCGGGGCGCGTTATTGACCAAGCAACTGCTGGCCTTCAGCCGGACCTCGGCCATCCAGCCCCGCGTCCTCGATTTGAACGAACGGTTAAAGGACATCAGCAAGCTCCTGCGCCCGCTCATGGGAGACGATGTCGAGATTCTCGTCGCCACAAAATCCCCCGCAGCCGTGGTCGAGGCCGATCCTGGCCAGCTCGACCAGATCGTGATCAACCTCGCAATCAATGCGCGCGACGCTATGCCTCGTGGCGGCAAGTTGATTCTCGAGACTGGCGCCGTACGATTGGATGAGAACTTCGCCGACCAACATCAAACCCTGAAACCAGGAAAATACGTCCTGCTCGCCGTCAGCGATACCGGCAGCGGCATGGACGAAGCCATCATCTCGCGCATCTTCGAGCCCTTCTTCACCACTAAAGAGGTCGGCAAAGGAACTGGTTTAGGCTTAGCCACCGTATATGGCATCGTCAAGCAGAGCGCCGGCCACATCCTCGTTTACAGCGAACCCGGACACGGAACCACCTTCAAGATCTATCTGCCCAGCGCGGAGCACAAGCTCGGTCTCGCATCCAAATCTGAACCGGAGACCGTCAGCCCAAAACGGCAAGGAACTACCATCCTGCTGGTCGAAGACGACGAAATCATGCGCAGCTTAACCAAACAACTTCTCCAGGAACACGGTTATACCGTATTCGAGGCGAACGATGGAAAGTCCGCACTCGAATGGATGCAGTCTCATCTCGGACCCATTGACTTGCTGTTGACCGACGTGGTGATGCGCCGCATGAGCGGTCCCGAATTGGTGGAGCGCTTGAGCGCTTCCCACCCCACCTTGAGGGTCGTTTATATGTCAGGTTACACCGGTGAACTGATGGCCGAGCGGGAAGGGTTGCAGCGCGGCATAACCCTGCTCGAAAAGCCTTTTACCCGAACCGCTCTGCTCAATACCATCCATGCCGCAATGGGTGAGAGTGAGGCCAAGCACACGTAGTCTCAGACGCCTCGTCCGTGTCCCAAAAGGGTTGCCGCAGAAAAGATGGCCCCAACTAGCTTGACACGATTAGTGACAAGGCATACTGTTCACTCCCATGAGCGCAGGCTCCCGAATGCCTGTCGTTCCCATAACCGAATACTCAGTGATGGGGATCACACACTGCTGTGTGAAAGCACCCAGTTCCAGGCATCATCCCGGTGAACAATCCGTGAATACTGTTCGGTGAAATCTAATTTTGCCATTTGTTTTCTTAGTTTTACACGACTTGGGGAGAACATTTAGTCCGGCCGCGCGAGTGGCGACGCACATGCCAAAGTAGTTGTGAGCGGAGGCACCACACGGCCACACACACCGTAAATCATTCTCAGAAACTGACGTCAACCGACAAAACTTTTTGCGATCTTCCCCCAGCCGTAGCCGAGGCCGTAGAGCAAGAAGCTCTCACGACCACCTATCCCACGGGAGCGGTGTTGTTCGCCGAAGGCCAGGCTTCACGCGGAGTATTTATCGTACGGCGAGGCCGAGTGAAGCTTTCTATTTGTGGCAGCGACGGCCGCACGCTGATTCTGCGAATTGTAGAGGCGGGATGTCCGTTGGGCGTCGCCGCAGTAGTTTCCGGACGCCAGTACGAAGCCACGGCCGAGACTCAGGAACCCTCCGAGGTGAGCTTCTTGCGACAAAGCGATTTACTGCGCCTCATGCGCCAGCACGGCGAGCTCGCCCTGTGGGTAACGCAGCACATCAGCCAGGACTACGCCGGTACCTGTCGCGAAATTCGCGACCTCATCCTTTCCGACTCGGCCAGCGAAAAGCTCGCTCGACTGATGGTGGGATGGCTCGATCAGAACACGACATCGGTAAACCCCACCCAAGTGAAAATGGCGCTGACACACGAAGAGATCGGACAGATGATTGGCACCTCGCGCGAAACTGTAAGCCGCCTTTTCGCCGGCTTCAAAAAGCAACGCCTCATTCAGCAGAACGGCTGCACTCTGGTAATTCCCAGCCGCCTAGCCCTGGAATCCCTGATCACAGCGTGACGAAATCGCGATTGGGCCGGTCATCCTCCACCGGCCCAGTCCTCCTCAAAAATTTGACGCTGTCAACCTGCCGACAAAGGACCTATGCAAAACGTTTTGCAGCGTTTATGAGTCACTACGCTTGAATTTCTCCCCGGTCGGCTATACTCCGACGGAAGATGCCGGCAACGTTTTGTCGGCCATTTGGCTCGAGGCTTTTTCTGGAGGAGTCTGTGGGCGCTCTGAAAACCTTATCGTCGTGGCTGTTGTCCAACGGTGGCCCACTGATGGGCGGGATCTCCGGTATTTTCTCAGTATTCAGCGCCGACAAGAAAGGCACACTGTGGAGGGTTCTTCCCATTCTCGGCGTGGTAATTGGTATGTTCTGGGCTCTAGCCTCGGCGAATTTTGCGGATCGGCAGCAGCGCGAACAAATGGAGGGCACAATTAACCGGGTGGATGCCTACATCAAGGCGACCTCCGCGGAAACCGTGAGCCAAATGCGCACCACGTTTATCGAGGTGATGCAACGATTTGGTGTCCTGCCAGACGTGGCGCAAAACGCCACTCCGCAGCAGGCTCTGGACTTCGTAAATGCTGGAACGATGGCAAGTGCCCTCATCCGGGCGTTGCCGCCGGAGCGCCGGAACGCGCTTACCATTCGGGTATTCCCTCACGCGCAGAAGGAAGTGGATTACCAAGTAGTGAAGGCTCGATTGCAGCAACTGGCGCGGACAGTCGAGGAGCGGGGGCCGATAGTGGATATCCCGACGAATTCCGTGTGGTGGGGTGATGGTTCGAACCTGGACGAAGCCAAGGCCGCGGCACTGACGGTCGTCAGCGCTGGACTGCAGATAAGGCAGATATGCGAGAGCAGCAAGGTTCCCGAAAAGAACTTGATCCAGATAGGCGGATCGATTCCGGCACAGCACCTGCCTATACTATCGCCATCGCAGATCGACGCGCTGCCAGGCCATGTTTGTCAATGATCCGAATTCTGCGAAGACTAGAGCACTGGCGTATCCCGGCACTTTGAGGGTGCGTATCCTCATGGTTAGCGCCTACAGGATCGAGCGAGCAGACTAGACCAGATTCACATGGTAGGCTTTTCCCAGGTGCTCGCTTTCCGAGCATCGGAAGATGAAGATCATGATGAGCGGCCCAGCTGAAAAACACGCATCGGATCAGAAGCTGCGTGTCAACCGATTGCTCGCGCTCGCCATTGTTCCCCTTCTGCTGGCAGGTTGCGGAGAACATAAACAAGCCCGCGTCAACGTTCCGCCGCCGCCCGAGCCGGCTTCATCAACTGCTTCTTCAAGCACCGAGTCTGCGAAGACAACCGTACCCGCACAACCGGAGGAAGATGCGCTCCGGATTCCCGCGAATGCGAAACCCCTTTCAGTGGAGACAGGCCTCGCCAGTTGGTACGGAGCGCCGTATCACAATCGCCGCGGATCTAACGGCGAACTCTATGACATGAATGCCATGACCGCGGCCCATCGCACGCTTCCGCTGGGCTCGATCGTGCGCGTGACTAATGTGAAGACCGGACACTCGGCGCTGGTGCGAATTACGGATCGTGGACCTTTCGTGGAAGGCCGTATCCTCGATCTCTCGCAGGCAGCCGCCAAGAGGGTGGACGTCTGGCAGGCGGGCGTCGCCACAGTGCGCATCGAGGTGTTGCGTACTCCTTCTCCGCTGGAGACTGGAGGAAGATGGGCGGTGCAGATCGGCGCCTTCGAAAAAGAACCTGCAGCGGATAAATTAGCCAACCACTTGTCCCGCCGCTATCAAACTGCCAAGGTGCAATGCTTCAGCAGCCCCGTCGGCGACTGGTGGGTGCGTGTGCGCGTCCAGGATGACGATCGCAAACGCGCGGAAGAAGTCGCCCGCAACACTCAGACTCCCCAAGGATCAATCTTCCTGGTAAGACTCGACTGAGAAACCGGCAGTGCGAATCTGAAGTCGAATCGGCATCCGCAACTGCACTGCAAATTTCTGCTCCAATCGGATATAGTAGGCACGCGCCTTCCCCGTCTGGCGACACTCGCTACTATGCGAGTGCGCCCGAATCCCAAACTATGGATGTGTTATGAACGATTGCCTGTTCTGCCGCATCATTCGCGGGGAAATTCCCTCCAAAAAAGTCTACGAGGACGAACATACTTATGCCTTTGACGACATCAATCCGCAAGCGCCCACTCACGTGCTGGTGGTTCCCAAAAAACACATTCGCGGATTGAAAGAAGCCGCGGCGGAGGATGCCCAACTGATCGGCTATTGCCAGCTCGCCGCCGCGAATATTGCCCGCCATCGCAACATCGAGGATGGCTATCGGACCGTGCTCAACGTCGGCCCCCGCGCCGGACAGTCGGTCTTTCACCTGCACGTGCACCTGCTAGGCGGTCGGAACCTGCAGTGGCCTCCGGGATAGTGAGCGCCGCCTCGGCCTTCAGCCTCCCACTCTTTCGCAAAGAACGAGAAAGGATGGGGCACCCTTATTCTATATGTTATTTGGACTCGCACCCGGAATGGGCGAGCCATCCCCGCATTGATGTCTCTGAGCTTCAGTCTCCGGCGGCTTCGCCTTCCGGGGCGCCGTGGCGGCGTAGCAGTTGAGGCAGGTTCTGGGAGAATGCGGAGCGCGGTAGAACCATGTCGCATCCGACTTCGTGAGCTTTCTGCTTCAAGTCGCCTTGCACGTGGGACAGGAAGCCGATGATCGAAGTCTTCTTCAGCTTGGTCTTGAGTTTCGGAATCAGGGTCAGTGGCTTGGCGTTCGCATTGTTCATATCGAAGATGACCAGCGAAGGCTTTTCCTCACCGTTGAGCTTGATGCGCTCCAGCATGTCTTTTTCGTTTTTGACGAATTCGACTTTGACATTGAGCTTGCGGGCGGTTTCCTGAATCTTGGCCTGAAAAAATAAATCGTCGACGAAGGCAAAGATGCGGGAATTGGCGTCGTCGTTGGGCGGGAGCGGATCGGGGTCCTGGGGAGCATACGCGGGCGCAAAGCCTGGACGGCCGCCTCGTCCGCGCGAGCCCTTGTCTCCTCCGGCCGCGCCGCGATAGTTGTGGTCCATGGGAGCGGTGTAGATGCCGTTCAGTTGCTGGCGATCGCGGCCGCCAGGCTGACCTGCGCGATTCGACGGGCGACGTCCTCGCCGCCGTCTGCGTTGCCCTCCGCCTCCGGAGGGATTTCCGGGTCCAACATTCATATTGTTTCTCTTATGTCGTGTTGCGTTTTGTATTCTGCTTGATACTTTGGTGCAGCCGCATTCCGGGTGATGTCTTGCCTCGCGCACATGCACCGAGTGCGCGTGGATACCCAATGCGGTTGGAGTTCATCCGTGAATGATCTTTGTCCGTCTAGGCGCCTGGACCTGATGGGGCGCGGGAGGCCAGCTAGGGAGCATGGCCGCTTGGGAACAGTTCAATGGTATCCCTCGCAGCGCTCAGAGCGCAAGTCCAAAGTGGCCTTAGTTTTGCACAGAAGTAACTGGATATCCGTTTTGGGGCGAGTCTCGGGACGGGTCGTGCGGCGTGGTTGACGGGTCAGGCTTCGCGCGCGTCACGTGAGCCTCGTGAACGCTTCGGCTCGTGACGCACACTGCGGCCTTCCACCAGATGAACCAATTCCTCGCCCAAGTTCTTGGCGTGATCTCCGGCGCGCTCGAAGGCTTGTGCCATCAGCAACAGGCTGGTGCTGTAGTCGCGGCGCCCTTTGCTTTTGCTTTCCAGGTGCCGCTGAAATACCGAACGGCAGACCTGATCAATTTGCGAGTCGGTCTTCAATATCCAATTGGCTGATTCCAGATCGCGGTTCACAAAACCTTTATGCACGACTTCCAGCATTCTTTCGAGGACGTCGGCCATGGCAATCAAATCCCGGCGATCATCGCGGAGAATTTTTGGAGTCAAGCGCTGTAGGCGTTGGGTTACGGACCACGTCAAATCTCCGATACGCTCCAGGTCGATGATGAATTTCAGGCAGGCCAGCAACTCGCGCGCCTCCACTTCGCTGACTTGCGTGATGGCGTGGGTAATGCCGTCGTCGATCTTGCGTTCGGCGCGGTCCAGTTCTTTCTCGCAGTCCTGCACGGCGATGAAAGCCATGTTGGAAGAGTTCTCGAGAAAGTCGCGCAGGTTAAACGCGGCATCCTTGGCGACGAGGCAGGCTTGCTGCACCAGTCCGGTCATTTCCCTGGTGGATTCCAGTTCGTGGATAGCTTTGCGTCTGGCGGCGGTCATTTGAAAGTTCTCTGGGAACTGTCAATGATATCGCTGGTTGAGCAAAGTTTTGGGCTTCGTGAATATTAAAAGTTCGTGACAGAAAAATTGCACCACAGAGACACAGAGTCACAGAGAAAACAGAATGCTGAATACGCCCTCGCTTTGCTCGGCCCAAACGAGGGCTTCCGCGCGTACGTGGGGCATTGAAGTTGCACCAGTAGCGCTGCAAGTTGCCGCTTCAGATTCCCTTAGAGCCTTATTTCCACTTGCCAACCCCAGCGCAACTTCGGATAATGAGGATGAGCGTTCCCTACAACCGTGTACCGCTATAGTAGAGCAGAGTTGCTGCGCATTCTTCGGCTCACGGCGCGTCAGTTGGCAGCTTGGGAGAAAGCCGAACTGGTGGCCGTGAGTGAGAGCTATTCCTTTTTTGACTTAATACAAATCAAGAAAATTCGCGACCTGTGCGCGCGCAAAGTGCGGCCCGCGGTAATCCGGCGGTCGCTCGATGCTATGCAGAAGCAGGTCGCTGGAATGGAGAATCCATTGCTTGAAGCTGGCGCCTTCAGCGCCGGGCATCGCGTAGCTTTTCGCCACGAGGGCAGGCTGGTCGAACCCATCGCCGGCCAGTTTATCTTCGACTTCTCCACCCGCGACAAGGTAGTAACCAGCACCGCGACTCCGTTGGTCAGGCCGGGACTGGTTCCGGCTGACGTCTCCGGGCTTTTCGCCCAGGGCATCGCGCTCGAGGAGGATCCCAACACCCAGCCTCAGGCTATGGCCGCTTATCAAAGGGTACTGGAACTCGATCCCGAGCACGCGGCTGCGCACATCAACCTGGGCACGCTGCATTACAACCGGCAGGATTACACCTTGTCAGAGAAGCACTACCGGGCCGCGATCGCGATTGATCCGCGCTATGCCTTGGCCTATTTCGATCTGGGCAATGTGCTGGATGAGACCGGACGCGTCGCGGAGGCGATCCACGCGTACAACACGGCGCTGCAACTCGCTCCCACTTACAGCGACGCTCATTACAATGTGGCGCTGGCTTACGAAAAGGTCCGCGAGCCGCGCAAAGCCCTGAAGCACTGGCGCGCGTATGTCAAGTTGGACACCTCGGGCCCGTGGGCGGTGCATGCGCGCAATCAGATCCAGCGTATCCTGCAAGCCGATGGCCTCAAGTTGGTCTACAAGCAGAGCTGATCCTGCCTGTGTCCGCAGTGCAAGACCAAGATGCACTCGCGACAGCCGGCGCTACAAAGTTCCCCGCCTTAAAGATGATAAAATTCTCGGTTCGCCATACTGATTTAAAGGGGCTCTTATGCCTGACGTTCTGCAGCTTCCCTCGCCGACTCCTCTAACCAGCTTTACGGAAGACGAAATTCTTTTTCGCGATAACATCCGCCAGTTCGCCGAAGAAAAACTTCGTCCTCTGGTGAAGGAGATGGACGAAAAGGGCGTCTTCGACAAAGACCTCATTCACCAGTTCTTTCAACTCGGGCTGATGGGCATCGAGGTGCCCGAGCAATACGGTGGCGCCGGCGGGAGTTTCTTTGAGGCGATTCTGGCGGTCGAGGAGCTATCACGCGTTGACGCATCTGCGGGCGTGATAGTGGACGTGCAGAACACTCTCGTCAACAATGCATTGCTGCGCTGGACCAACGAAGAGCAGAAGAAACGATATCTGCCGCGAATGGTTGCGGATTTGTGCGGCGCGTATGCGTTGAGCGAGGCCGGCTCGGGCTCGGATGCGTTTGCATTGCAGACTAAGGCGGAAGTGAAGGGCAGCGATTACGTTCTCAATGGGCGCAAGCTGTGGATCACGAATGGCAAAGAGGCTGGCGTTTTTATTTTGTTCGCCACGGTTGATCCGTCGGCGGGATACAAGGGCATCACCGCTTTTATTATCGAGAAGGAATTTCCTGGATTCACCGTCGGCAAGAAGGAAGACAAACTCGGCATCCGGGCGTCCTCAACCTGCGAGCTAATTTTGGAGGATTGCCGCGTTCCCAAGTCGAACGTTCTCGGCGAAGTGGGCAAGGGCTACAAAATCGCCATTGAAACTTTGAACGAAGGCCGCATTGGGATCGGCGCGCAGATGGCGGGCGTAGCTCGCGGGGCCTGGGAGTACGCCGCGAAGTACGCGCAGGAACGTAAGCAGTTCGGGAAAACGATCGCAGATTTTCAGGGGATCCAATTTCAAATCGCGCAAATGGCGACCGAAATCGAAGCCGCCCGGCTTATGGTCTACAACGCCGCTCGCATGAAAGATGCCGGCGTTCCGTTCGTTAAAGAAGCCGCAATGACCAAGCTGTTCTGCTCCCAGGTGGCCGAACGGGTGACGTCGCTGGCCATCGAGATTTATGGCGGCTACGGATTCACCAAAGATTATCCCGTGGAAAAGTACTGGCGCGATTCGAAGATTGGCAAAATCTACGAAGGCACTTCGAATATGCAGCTAGCCACCATCGCCAAACTGGTGATGAGCAGCAAGTAGAACTCGAGACTCCTGGCTTCAAAATCAACAAGGATCTATGCGTGTCCGCACAGATCCTTGTTCTTTTATGAACGTTCTTTTATCAGCCGCTACTCGACGCTAATGATTACCGGCGTGGACGGGATGCCGTTGGCAACCACCACCAGCGAACTTGCTCCGGTTTCCATCTTTGCAGGAACATCGAAGTGAGTCGAAACCTTCGCTTTACCGGTTGCGACTCCCATGCTGCTGTGGTCGTGCGTCTTGGCATAGAAGACGTGGCCGCTAGCCTTGTTGGTAATTCGCACCAGCGGGTAATTGGTCGCAGTTCCAAACTCATCCCCGAACGAAGCAGCCTGCGATAGCCCGTTAAACTGCTGCCCCGAGATTTTGTAAGTAGAGCCACGCGTCACCGTAGCGGGGTAGTTTGTGATCTTCGGCGCCCATGAACTCTTGTATGTCCCGGTGGAAGTGTAGGCTGTGTTCCCACCGACGAGCACCTCGCCTGTGGGCATCACGATCAAACTACCGGAATCTTCTGCGGTGGGGACGAAGGTCGATCCGTTGAACTCGTACAGAGTTCCCGAATTCCCTAGCACCAGAACATGCCCATTCGGCAAAAGCGCGGCAAACGAATCGCCCGCAGCGTCACCATTCGGGAAATCGGGACCAGCAGTCCATTTGGCGGTTGCCGGATCATAGATGGCGGTGTGTCCAGCACTGGCGCCCTGGTGCAGGGCCCCGGTGGCGAAAACTGTCCCATCCGGACGCAGGATGCCTGGTCCCGTTTCTCCGGGAGGACAATAGGTGTACTGGTTATGGTTTCCATAGTGGAGGCAGCCCTCCTGTGGAGGTCCTTGCAAATTTGCCACCGTGTTGCCCGCGGTCTTCCATTCTTGCTTCGAAGGGGTGTAGATCTCAGAGTTGGGATTGTTCTTCACGTCGTAGGTCAGGATGCTGCCGTTCGGCAGAAGGGTCCAGCCTTCCTCGGCATTGAAATCGCTTTTGCCGGCTGAGCCTACCGCCGTCCACTTAAGGGTGGAGGGATCGAGGACGGCCATTTGCTTAGTAGTCTTGCGTCCCAACAAGTACATGCCGTTCGGCAGCACGGCCGACGGCGAATCTCCTATGTCGTACCAACCCTTGGGTGGTGCGACCATGGTCCATTTGTTGGTTTTGGGATCGTAAATCGCGCTTTGATTGGTAAGCGTGAATTGGGAGCCGCAGTTGCTGTATTCGCCGCCGGTCAGGAGGAACCGCCCGTCGGCCAGCACAGCTCCAGAAGTGGCATAAGGAGCGTATCCCGAGGGCAGGCTGGCAAGTTGCGTCCAGGTTCCCTTGACGTAGCTCCCAGTGTTTGTTGGCGTTAACTTCCACCAATCCGAGCAGCCCTGCCCTTGAACCATCACAGTACCATCGGTTAACAGATATTCCACGAAGGCACCGTCCGGCGCTGGGTGCAGGAGTTGCGTCACTTTTTGTGCTAGCGAGAGGCTCGACAGTGCAAACAAAACTGTCATCACGAGAGATAACTTCTTTGTCATAGATCACCTTTCCTGGAGTGCTAAACAATAGCGAGTACGGCGCTGGGAGACGAAGCGCAGGTCCGCAATGCTAGCACAGCAGGACAACCTGTTGGCAATAGAAAAAGCGATTGTGCAAGGAAAACAAAAACAAAGCGGCGTGGTCTTGTCCCGCAATTGAGTTGATTGCGAAGTGGCTGCTGAAGAATGATTTTGTTTTTCAGTTATTCCGCAAACATTTGCACCCGGCCAAGAATTTCGTGGCCGCAAGCAGTCGGGAGTGATCCTAGTTGACGGTGATGCTAACTCGCTTGGACGGAATGCCGTTTGCAACTACCTCCAGCGTGCTGGCACCCGTCTCCATATTCACAGGGACATCGAAGTTTGTGAAAACCTTTGTCTTGCCTGTGGCCACGCCCATGGTGCTATGGTCGTGGGTCTTCGCGTAAAAAACGTGGTGGCTCGCCTGGTTTGTAATGCGCACCAGCGGATAGTTGGTTGCCGTTTGGAACTCGTCGCCGAAAGCTGCCGCTTGCGACAAGCCGTTGAACTGCTGACCAAAAATTTTGTATGTGGATCCGCGCGTCACGGTATTCGGGAAATTGGTTATCACCGGCGCCCACGACTGCTGGTATTTTCCAACGGGCGTATAGACCGCCGCAACGTTACTTGCGGCGAACACCTGGCCCGTAGGCAGCATCAAGATGGGAGCGACACCGGAGAACTTGTCCGGTTTGAGATTTGTCCCATCAAAATCATATAGCTCCCCCGAGTCCCCCAACACCAGGACGTTCCCATTGGGGAGAAGCACTGCAAAAGAGTCTCCGGCATTGTCGCCGTTGGGGAAGTCGGGGCCCACGGTCCATTTCCCAGTTGAAGGATGATAGACGGCGGTATGTCCCGCGCCGGTCTTCGATGCCGAGCCGGTCGCGAACACCGTGCCATCGGGCCGCAGCACTCCGGGGCCTACCTCTCCCGGCGGATGGTAACAACCGCCGCCATAAGGGATACAACTCCCCACATAAGGCGAATGTAAGTCAACAATAGTGCTTCCCGCGCTGACCCATTTCTGCTCCGAATCAATATAGCGCTCCGAATGAGGAGCGTTTTTCACGTCGAAGGTCAGGATGGAACCATCGGGCATGAGCGTCCAACCCTCTTCGGCGTTAAAGTCACTCTTGCCAGTGTCGTTTAATTCAGTCCACTGGAGCGTGGCGGGATCAAGGGCCGCCAGGCGGTGATCCAGCTTTCTTCCTACTACGTAGCGGCCGTCCGGCAGCACGGCCGACGGCGAGTCTCCGATATAGCCCCAGCCTTTAGGGTGCCCTAGTCGAGTCCACGTGTCTTTCGCGGGGTCGTAAATCGCCGCCAGGTTGGTGAGCGCAAACTGGTTGTTGTTGTATTCCCCGCCTACGATCACGAGTCGGCCGTCGGCTAGCACGGCGGAAGCAAAGGCATCAGGCACGTATCCGGAAGGCAGGCTGGCAATCTTCTTCCAGGTTCCATTGAGATAGCTTCCCTTGTCGTCCGGCGTGAGCTTCGCCCAATCGGACTCGGCGTTGCCTTGGGTGATCACCGTGCCGTCCGTCATAAGAAAGCTTATTCCGACGCCGTCCGGAGGCTGGTGAACCAGTGTCTGCAAAGTCTGTGCGGACAAGAGGCCGGAGGCCGCAAGCAGAAGAATGACTTCCACAGATAGTTTCTTGAGCATAGGTCACCTTTTCTGGAGCACTACAAGAACGAGTATGGCGCTGGGAGACAGACCACAGGCTCGCCATGCTAGCACATTCGCAACGCCCGTCGGCAATAAAAAATACGGTCGAGGCACAAGGAAACAAAACAAATGCAGAGTGGTTTTGTTGCCCGGCTTCACTGGGAAACATGATGTACTCTTCTCCAACTGCGCGAACATTTTCACTTACTGAGCGTCGCCGCAAAAGCATCGAGAGAAAGCGAGCGCAATACATTGCGTCGCATTCCGCGCTCGACCTCAGCCAGCCGGTCGGAGGCGAGACTAATCCAGGCAAAGTCGGCACTTTCAGCGAGGTTTTTCAGCTCAGGTTGGATATCAATGTTCCGAATCAGCTCCGGCGTTCCGGAATTGAGGAACGTCAAGTCCTGCAGCAGAGAGTAGATCGCGCGCAACAACTTTTCCGTTTTGTCGCGACCCTCGGCTCCGGCACGATAGGTCTCGGTGATTTTGAAAAGCTCGCTGTGATCGCTGGCACGCAAAGCAGAAGTAAGAATAGTGAGGGCGTGCGCCCGCGCTGCGGTGTAAGCTGCAAGGTCGAAGCTGCGGGCCCGGCCCACAGCGCCTCCTGAAAGCCGGGCCAGCAGGGCGCGCTGTTTCGGGTTCCAGTCGGGACGGTTTGTAGCCAGATACTGTTCGAGTTCCGCGGCAGGCAATGCGCTGAGCGTGACGATCATCGAGCGCGACCGAATGGTCGGCAAAAGCTCACCCGCATTCTCGGTCAATAAAAAGATGGTGGCGAACTCAGGCGGTTCCTCGAGCACCTTGAGCAAGGAGTTCGCCGCCTCTTTCATGAATGCGGAGTCGGTAAAAATGTAAACCCGCTCCTTGGCTTCACCGGGCCGGTAATAAATGGTCTCAATCACCCGTCGCACCTGGTCTACTTTAATCATCATCTGCGGCGGATCGGGCGGAATCACCAGCACATCGGGATGAGTCTGGACGAAAAGTCGCGTCTCTTTCTTGTCGGCATCGCGCAGCGCGTCGCGAGCTTCGACGGCCTCGGCAAAGCGGGCATCGAGATCCTGGGCCTGGGAAATGCGGACACAATTCGAACATTGACCGCAAAAATCGGGCAGCCCGCTCGTGGTTAGCGGGGCCAGGCAATTCATGGCTTCGGCAAGCATCAAAGCCAGCGTGTACTTGCCGGAACCAGCCGGACCGGCGAGGATTACAGCCTGAGGAAAGCGGTTGCGCGCCAGCATATCGCGCAACTGCCGGACCGCTTCCGAGTTGCCATAAAACTCAGAAAAACCCATAAACGCTTGCTCACCACAGAGTCACAGAGAAAATCGTTAACTGTAAATCAATTGAGGATACTCCGGCGCATTAGGAGAAGATTTCAG
>Ga0210390_10002390_pt1 | contig 16687 bp, 9 predicted proteins | sample IncBWH11OmetaG_FD_161050 | JGI IMG/M metagenome (GOLD analysis project Ga0210390, IMG submission 161050) | Forest soil microbial communities from Barre Woods Harvard Forest LTER site, Petersham, Massachusetts, United States - Inc-BW-H-11-O ... | reverse complement strand
CGGTCGTGTCGTTGCACGAACGCAGTGGCGCGTCGGCCGTCGTCACGAGCAGGTGGTCGCCCACGCTGGGTCCATCCTCCGCGGCGACCGGCAACGCAGCGCACAAGACCGGCAAAACAACCAGCAGAAAGCGCGCGACAAAGCGCATGGCGGCACCCCCAAGAGAAGGACGAGGCGACTGTTGGGCGGGGGAGTTTAGGGGGGAATTTCAAAGAGGGTCAAGACGATTTCGATTTGCGCGATCGGGGCCAATCGGTCGATGCGGGGGCGGTCGGCGGCGCGGATTGACCCGAAATAGGCGCCTCATCCGGTTGTTCAACGCGACGCGGGCGCGTTCGCGAGTTTCGAGCGGTCCCATGTTGAAGGCCACGCGAACGGTGCGCCCCCTTTCTGTCTCAGCCAGCCGAGAATTACAATTTCGCAAATTCCCCGCAAACCGCCGCGGGCGGCGGCGGGTCGGGCTTATCCTAATACCCGACGGGAGACTGAGCCGCGGTCCGTAGGTCAGGGAGGTCGACACTCGACCTGTGTCCGACCCATCGAACAGCAGTGAATCGAACGATCCGCGAATCGCAGCCGCGCTGCGGGACTACTTGGAGCGGCTCGATCGGGGCGAATCGGTCGACGTCGAGGCGTTCGTCGCCCAGCACGCTGGGGTCGGGGACGAGCTGCGCTCGCTACTCGCCTCGGAAGACGACCTTCGGCGGCTCGCCGGCGATCCCCAGCGGGCGCAGGAGACCGTGCCGCCCAAGTCGCGGGCCAAGGTCCTCGGAGGATTGGGCAGCGGCGTTTTGGCCGGCAAGTTCGGCCGTTACCGCATCGTGCGGGCGATCGGCAGCGGGGCGATGGGGACCGTCTATCTCGCTGAGGACAGGCAGCTCGGTCGGCAGGTCGCGCTCAAGACGCCGCACTTCCAGGACGATCCGTCCGGCGAGTTGCTCAAGCGGTTCTACCGGGAGGCGCAGGCTGCAGCCACGTTGCGGCATCCCAACATTTGCCCCGTCCACGACGTCGGAAAGATTGACCAGACGCACTACCTCTCGATGGCTTACATCGAGGGCAATCCCCTCTCGGCGTTCGTCCGTTCGACTAAGGCCCAGCCCGAGCGGCAGGTGCTGGCGATCGTTCGCAAGTTGGCGCTGGCCCTGCAGGACGCGCACGACCACAACATCGTCCATCGCGATCTCAAGCCCGACAACGTCATGGTCGACAAGTGGGGCGAGCCGCTGATCATGGATTTCGGCCTGGCGCACCACGTGCGGCCCGAAGAGGAGATCCGCCTGACGCACGCGGGCACGCTCGTCGGCACGCCGGCCTACATGTCGCCCGAGCAGGTCGACGGAGACCCGGAGAAGATCGGGCCACTCAGCGACGAGTACAGCCTGGGGGTGATCTTGTACGAACTGCTCGCCGGCCAGTTGCCGTTTCGCGGTTCGGTCATGGCTGTGCTCGGTCAAATCGTGACGAAAGAGCCGCCGGCCCCGAGCCAGGCGCGACCGGGCCTCGATCCGCGGACCGACGCGCTCTGCCTCAGGATGATGGCCAAGAATCCGTCCGTCCGCTTCCCCTCGCTGGCGGCCGTCGCCGCGGAGCTGGCGACGATTCTCAAAAACCCTGGGGGCTCTTCGGCATCGATCCCCAAATCGTCGGTCGGATTGGCCGCCGCCGCTGCGACCGACACGACGGCCGGTTCCAATTCAATCGCGTCGGAGACGCAGAAGCTCCAAAAGCAAAAAACCTTGACGGCCAATGACCTGGCTTCACTGGAGGAATTGGCCCGCAAGTGCCTCGCTCGGCACGACTACGAGCAGGTGATTCAAATCGCCGAGCAAGTCCCCGAGGCCAAGCGCGGCGAAGGTCTCACAAAATTGCTCGAAAAGGCCCGGACCGCCACGGACGAGATCGCCTACTTGCTCGTCGAGATCGACGAGGCCGTGAGGCTCAACAACGTGCGGACCGCGCTCAAGAAGGCCGATCAGCTGCTGACGATCAAGCGCGGCCACCGGCGTGCGCTCGAAGTGCAGCAACAATTCGCCGGCGCGGGAGAGGCGGGCGGCGTCGACCTCGAAGACCTGAAGTCGGACTGGAAAAAGGCAGGCTGGATTCCCTGGAGCGCGCTGGCCTTTGGCCTCTTGGTTTGCGCCGCGACGGCGGGCGGCTTGTTCTGGTGGCTGGGACGAACGGTGATCGTGATCAACGCCGATCAGCCGGGGCTGGCGATCTCGCTGAGCGGCAAGAACGCTCTCGTTACGGCTTCGGGCATGCAGTCGATCGCGGTTGCGCCCGGCAAACAGGAGCTGACAGTCAGTTCGCCCGGGTTTGAGAGCGTCACGCGCACGTTCCCGCTCGACAGGGGGCACTCGCAGCGGGTCCACGTGTCGATCGAGGACAACAAAATTGTGGTCGATGTCGAGGCGCAACTTCCCGACATCGTTGAGAAAACGGGCGAGCAAGCGTCACCGCCCAAACCTCAACCGCCGGCGGCGAAAGCACCCCCATCGCTGCCGAAAGCCGCGACGAAAGAGCTTCGCAAGCCCCCGGAGAAACAGCTCGCCGCCGCTCCTGCCGCCGCGCGTGCCAAGCCAGCCGCGCCGGCGAAGCCGCCGACCGCCGCTTCTGAGCTGCTGACCGCCCCCTTCGATGAGGCCCAAGCCAAACGGGCCCAGCAGGACTGGGCCGAGCGGCTCAAGGTTCCCGTAGAAATCACCAACTCCGTCGGCGTGAAGCTGCGGCTGATTCCGCCGGGTGAGTTCTCGATGGGGGCTCCGGATGCCGGCGATTCGATGATTCCCCACCACGTACGGATCACGCGGCCGTTTTACCTCGGCGTGTTTGAGGTGACGCGGGGAGAGTTCCGAAAGTTGGTCACGCAATTCGGCTTCAAGACGCTAGCCGAGCAGGACCGGGGAGGCTGGCGACTCGAAAACTCAAAACAGCGAAGCAGGCTCGACAAAAGCCATCAATACACGTGGCGCGCGCCCGGATTCGCTCAGGACGACACGCACCCCGTCGACGTGTCCTGGGCCGACATGCAGACGTTTTGCGAGTTGTTGTCGCGCCAAGAGGGGAGAAAATACCGCCTGCCGACCGAGGCCGAGTGGGAATACGCCGCTCGCGCCGGGACCACCCATTGGAATTACAACGGCGGAGACAGCGAGGAAATGACCGAGATCGGCAATATCCCGGACAAGACGGCCGCGGCCCGGTTTCCTGGCTGGAAGGAGCAGACCCGCTCGTCGGACGGCTTCGCCTTTACAAGCCCCGTCGGCCATTTTCGCCCGAACGATTTCGGGCTTTATGACACGCTGGGGAACGTCTTCGAGCAGTGCTCGGACTGGGACGCCGCGGGTTACTACCGGCATTCGCCCGAAAACGATCCGCCCGGGCCGCCCGACGGCGCACAGCACATCGCGCGGGGCGGCTCTTTCAGGGCTCTGGTCCCCGTGCACGGACGCTGGAGTTTCAAGCCGGGAGAACATTTGCCCGATCTGGGCTTCCGCGTGGCGTGCGAGGTCTCCAACGTCCCCGTATCCAAACCGCCCTCGGCCCCCGTTGCGTCGGAGGCTGAACCGCGGAAGGAAAACTTTGTCTCGCTCTTTAACGGCCGGGATCTCACAGGCTGGGTCCCGGAAGCCGGACACCCACGCGATTGGCGCATCGAGCAGGGGATTCTCGTCTGTCCGGGGGACGCGCGGGCCAGCGGCTTTCTCTTCTCGAAGCGAGACGACTACAAGAATTTTCATTTGCGGCTGGAAGCGCAGCTCACGGGGACGGAGTTCAGCGGGCTCTGGTTCCGCACGGAGATCCCGCCCCACACTGCGAAAGATCCCGAAACCGGTTTTCGTATCGATCTGCGGGCCGCAGCGGGGAGGGACGAAACGAACACCGGGAGCATCTGGGCGATCGGCCTGGAAGGCGCGGCAAGCTACACGGGGTTCAAGAACGCCGACCCAATCGCGCAGCCCGGCCAGTGGTTCACCGTCGACGGCGCCCACACCGTCGTCAAAGTGAACGGCAAAAAGACGTCTGATGTGAATTGGGAGAAGCACTCCGACAGGGGCACGGGCCGATTTGCGCTCCGGCGGATTTTTGAAGAACGAACCGTCAAATCGCGCAAGATCCAGATCCGTAAGATCGAGATCGCCGAGTTTTGAGCACACCGAGTTTTGAGCACGCGGCCTCGGGGGGTTCGTGCGATGAATGCCGATAACCACCACACGTCTGACGGCGACCGCGAGATTGACAGTGAGGCGGCCGAGAACGACGCGGTGCGGCAGCCCGACACGCAGGCCAGTTACGATCGCGTTGCCGACGAGTACGTCGAGCGGATCTTCGACGAGTTGCGGCACAAGCCCCTCGATCGGCGGTTGCTCGAGCGGTTCGCCGCCGACGTCCGCGATACGGGCCTGGTTTGCGACATGGGCTGCGGGCCGGGGCACGTTGCCCGTTACCTGCACGAGCAGGGGGTCGACGTGTGCGGGGTCGACTTGTCGCCGGCGATGGTCGAACGCGCGCGGCGGCTCACGCCGGGGATCGACTTTCAGCAGGGGGACATGCTGGCGCTCGATGTCCTCGACAAGAGTTGGGTGGGCATCGCGGCCTTTTATTCGATCATTCACGTTTCGCGGCGCGAGGTGCCGCGGGCGTTGGCCGAGTTGAAGCGCGTGTTAAGGCCGGGCGGCCGGCTCCTCTTGGCGTTTCACGTCGGTGGTCAGACGATCCACCTGGACGAATGGTGGGGACAGCCGGTGTCGGTCGACTTCCACTTTTTCCGATCGGAAGAAATGGCCGATTTTCTGCGTCAGGCCGGGTTTGCGATCGAAGAAATCATTGAGCGCGACCCCTATCCCGAAGTCGAGCACCCCAGCCGGCGGAGCTACCTCTTCGCACGCCGCCCCAAGCGCGACGGATGACCGCAAAACGCTCAGTATTGACGCGACACGTGAGCGCAGAACGTTCAGCTTCCAGGGCATGAATTGAACTTGCCCTGTCGGCCGTTGCGCAATAAAGATACCGAGCTTTTGCGGCTCTCCGGCTGATCTTTTTGCAGCGATGATCTCCTTCACGCGGATCGCGAAACACCCAATCGAACTCCACGAACCTCCAGGACTTCGGGGTACGCGCAGTGCACGAGGCTCGCGAATCTCTGCCTCTCCTGCCGTCCGGTCTGCGGCGGGTCGCTCTGCGACCTGAGCTGGGCCTGGGCGTCTTGCTGGTCGCGCTGACGCTGGCCGTCTACGGGCGGGCCATCGGTTTTGGCTTCCTGGCTTTCGACGATCCGACCTACGTCACCGAGAACTTCCACGTTCTCCGCGGGCTCACTCTGGCGGGCCTGCGTTGGGCTTTGACTAAAGTCCACGATTCCAACTGGGTGCCGCTGACCTGGCTGTCGCTAATGCTCGACGCGACGATCTACGGTCCGCGGGCCGGCGGATTTCATGCGACGAACATTCTCTTGCACGTGCTCAACGTGCTCTTGGTGTTTGCCCTATTGACGCAGGCGACCGGTTGCGTCCTGCGAAGCGCCTTTGTCGCGGCGCTCTTTGCCGTCCATCCGCTGCACGTCGAATCGGTGGCCTGGATTGCCGAGCGGAAGGACGTGCTGAGCATGTTCTTCGGCTTGCTCTCGCTGTGGTGTTACGTGCGGTCGGCGAAGCGGCGGCAACCGATCTGGCTTGTGCCGGCGCTCGCCTGCTTTGTCCTGAGCCTGAGCGCGAAGCAGACGTTTGTCACGCTGCCGCTTCTTTGTCTGCTCCTCGATTTCTGGCCGCTCGAACGGCTGAGCACAGCGAATGCCGGAGCCCCGGACGCGGCGGGCGCTTCTCACCGCGTGCGCATCGTGACGCGGCTTCTGGTCGAAAAGATTCCGTTCTTTGTGATCACGGCGATTTCTTGCCGCGTGGCGATTTGGGCGCAGTCGTCCGGACATTCCGTCCGCACACTCGCCGAAATGCCGTTGCAGGTTCGCTTGCTCAACGCGATTGTAGCGTACGGGCGGTACCTGGATCGCACGATCCTGCCCGTGCGGCTTTCACTGTGCTATCCGCATCCGGGACGCGCGCTCACCTTGAGCCAGGTCGCACTCCCCGGCCTGGCCGTGATCGCCGTAACGGCCTTGGTGCTGGCCAACGTCCGGCGCCGGCCGTTCCTGTTCGTCGGCTGGTTCTGGTTTCTGGGATCGCTCGTGCCGATGATCGGCCTGGTGCAGGTCGGTCTGCAGCAAATGGCCGACCGCTATGCTTATTTGCCCGGTCTGGGGCTGTATCTGGCGCTCGCGTGGTTGCCGCCGACGATTGTGGTTCGTCCCTATGTCCGCCGCCGGATGTTGCCGGTGCTGGCCACGGGCGTCGTTGCCGCGTACGCGGCCCTCGCCTACGTGGAACTGGGCTACTGGCGGGACGGAATCACGCTGATGCGTCACGGGGTCGCCAGCACGGGCGAGAATGCGTTTGGCTGCGCGTGGCTGGGCCAGGCACTGCGGGCCAAAGACCACGTCGACGCAGCGTTCGCCGAGTTTGAGCGAGTCGCTGAGTTATCGCCCCAAGAGCCGTTCGGCCTGGTGACGCTGGGCGCGATGATGTACGACCAGCGACGCTTCGAGGCGGCGGCCCACTACTATCGGGCTGCGTTGGCACTCGACGAGCGCTGCGCGGGCGCGCACGTCGGCCTGGCCCTGGCCCTGTGCGGCCATCACGATTATCTCGCGGCGCGGGTCGAGTTCGAGCGCACGCTGGAAATCGAGCCCCACAATGTGGCGAGCCTTGCGGGCCTGGCTCTGCTCTGCCGCACGTTCGGCGAATCCGAGCAATCGATCGCCTATGCCGAACAAGTGATGGCGATCGACGACAGCGTGCTGCACAGCCAGCGACTGTGGGCGATTGCCCTGTTCGACCAGGGCCGCGTGGACGAAGCTATCGAGCATTTCCGCCAGCTGGTGGCTGTTGCGCCGAACCTCGCCGGCGTACGTGCCGACCTCGAGCAGGCCGAGGCCGTCAAACGCCGTCGAGTCTCGCCGCTCGCCCAGTGACGAGCGCAAAAAAGAGCGGAGCTGGCGGCTCCGCTCTCACTGATCCGGATGGTCCGGACGAATCTCGTTACCGAATGGCGCGGTTGGCGCGGGGCTGGACTCCCGCGTGAGACGCCGGCTCGTTGTCGAGCTTCGCCAACAGCGACTTGACGTGGTTCAGGTGCTGCTCCGACGTCTGCAACCCTTCCTGGAGCAGGGGCTTCAGTTGGGGAGAGGCGTCCCGTTCAAACACCTTCAGAGCTTCGACGACCCACATGTGGCCGAAGACCTGTCCGGTGAGGAAGCAGCGATCGAACTGGGCGCCCTGCTTCGACGACAGCTCGCGGACCATCGATTGCTGCAGGTTGCGGTCGACTTCCTCCATGATCTTGGCGAATTGACCGGCCGTGCCATGCTCGCCCATGCCCGCCATTTGGTCATGGTGGGCTCGGCGGCCGGCCATCGTCTCGTTATTCGCTTGGCCCGCGTTGTTCCGAAACCCATTGTTCTGGCCCGGATTGACCTGATTCGGGTTGTTGGACGGCTGCTGTTGCCCTTGCGGTTGCTGCTGCTCGATCGTGCCCGGTGCCGCGCCGCGGAACGCTGTTCCCTGCTGGATCGGCTGATTGCCCGCTTGCCGATTGGTTGCCGGTTGGCCGTTGTGCTTCAGCGATTCGAGCGAGCTCAAGAACCGGGTGTGATCCTGTACCAATTGATTGGCGAGCTGCTTCACCTCCGGATTGCTCGACCGCTGCTGGGCCAGCTTGCCCATTTCGATTTCATCTTTGTTCGCTTTGGCCAGCACCTTGATCAGGTAGTGGTCGACGTCGTTGTGCATGGCCATCCCGCGCGGCTCCCCATTGCGCTGGAAGGTGCCCATCGGGCCCTGTTGCAGCGCTTGCTGCGCATTGCCCTGTTGCTGGTTGCCCTGCTGAAAATTGTTCTGCTGCTGTGTGTTCGACGGATTCTGATTCGCGTTCTGCGGGGGATTGTTCTGCTGAGCCCCGGCAATTGCCAACGCGCTCGTTGCGACCGCCACGGCGATGCCCCAAACTCCCCGCGCCCAAAGCTGCCTCGACATACCCGACACTCCTTCTGCTGTTCGTCTGCTGTGCCTCTTGGTCGTCATGACACCCGAAGAAATCTCCGCCTCATACGAGATTTCGCTCTTGTTTTCCTTCGTGGAAACATCTGCACTTGTCATGCCCCCTCGGGTGTCCTGAACAGCGATTGTCGGGGTAAACGCAGTTGTCCACCCCCAGCGGTGGGACTCGTCGGCGAGTGCAGGCCGATGGTCGTTCTGAGGCCACGACGATCGCTGAACGACCACACACTGGCTCGCAGGCCGCCAGTTGGTCGCCCGTCTCGGTAAAATCTTCCCGAATTAGAGCGGAATTGCTCGCTGAGAAGTCAGGTTTTTGGATCCACACCTCGGCCCGTTCGGCTCCTAGTCCAACCCTTCGCACCCCGCTGGCATGGGGGTTGCATTATGCACTTTGCGGCGGACATCTCCGTCTCTGAGTTTCGTTCCCTTGCTTCACCTTTTGGGTTTGGGCCCCTTTCTCAATGAGTCAAATCGTGCTTTCGCGATTCAAGCCTCTCGATCGTTCCATCCGTGAAAACGTCCATCGCGCCCTGCGAGAATCGGGCTACGCGCCGTTGCGTGAAATCCAGTGCGACGTCTCCGACGGAGTCGTCGAGTTGACCGGTAGCGTCCCCTCGTTCTACGTCAAGCAGTTGGCCCAAACGGCCGTCCTGCGGCTGGAACAGATTCGGGGCATCAACAATCGGCTGCGAGTCGCCTGACGATTCGCAGGCCGAGGGCCGCGATCGAAAGTGACGGTCGTAGCAATGGAGATCACTGTGCGGCGCTCGAATTCTGGTCGCCGCGATCGGATAAGTTTTGATCGGTTCTCGCAACTCGGTGAGACGTTATGCGAGAGCTGTATGGGGTCTCGGGTTTAACCTACCTGGCGAGCGAGCCGGCTGCGTAGACAGCACGACGGGGCCAAAGTTTTTTAGGCACACCACGACGATTCTGGGATTCGGCGCTTGGAGGGTCCCAGGATTCGGTGCAAAAATGGGGATCGCTGTGTCGTCGCGGCAAGCACGGCGAACACTGCCAGCACTACGGGGGCAACATGTCGACTCTGCTCGTAATCGATGACGATCGCGCTGTTCTGTACACGATCGAGCGCACGTTTCAGGGGACCGGCGTTTCGGTTCTGACCGCCAAGACCGTTCGGGAAGGGCTCGACCTGATCGAGCGTAAGCCAGACGTCGTGCTCTTGGACATCATGCTGCCCGAAGGTTCGGGGCTCGAAGCCGTGGAAAAGATCCAGGCTCTCGATCCGAAGCTGCCCATCATCTTCATCACGGCGGGCGGCACCAGCGACACCACAATCGAAGCGATGAAGCTGGGCGCGTACGACTACTTGCTGAAGCCGCTCGATTTGCCCAAATTGCGGGAGCTGGTCGATCGGGCCCTGGAAATTCGCCGCCTGATGCAAGTCCGCGTCGAGCTGCCCTCCAGCAGCAACGCGACGCTCGATGGCGACCAGATCATTGGCCGCTCCCCGGCCATGTGCGAGGTCTTCAAGGCCGTGGGCCGCGTGGCACCACAAAACTTGACGACGCTGATCGTCGGTGAGAGTGGCACCGGCAAGGAGCTCGTGGCCCGTGCGATTTATCATCACAGTTCGCGGGCCCAGGAGCGGTTTTTGGCCCTGAACTGCGCGGCCTTGCCGGAAACCCTTCTGGAAAGCGAGCTTTTCGGACACGAAAAAGGCTCGTTCACGAGCGCCAATTACCGCCGCATCGGCAAGTTCGAGCAATGTGCCCGCGGCACGCTCTTCTTGGACGAAGTGGGGGATATGTCCCCGCTCTTGCAGAGCAAAATTCTCCGCGTACTGCAGGAGCAGAAATTCGAGCGGGTGGGCGGCAACGAGACCATCAGCACCGATGTGCGCGTAATCGCCGCCACTAACCGCGACCTGCCGGGCATGGTCGCGAAGGGGGAATTCCGCGAAGACCTGTATTACCGGCTCAACGGCTTCACGATCAAATTGCCTCCCTTGCGCGACCGAGGCGAAGACATCCTGCTGTTGCTTGAGCACCTGCTCAGCCGGTTCGGCCGCGAGCTGCACAAGCCGGAAGTGCACGGGATTTCGCCCGAAGCCCTCGAGATGCTGATGCGCTACAACTGGCCCGGCAACGTCCGCGAGCTGGAGGCCGTGGTGCGTCAGGCATTGCTCAACACGACGGGCAACGTGATTTTGCCCGACTTCCTGCCGGAAACGGTGCGGATGGTCGGGCGGGGAACCGCTGCGGCGATGTCGGCGAATTCGCACGATACGCCTCCCAGCGACCTCCAGCCCTTCGTGGACGAGTGCCTGCAAAATGGCTCGACCGACATGTACACAGCCTCCGTCGAAATGATGGAGCGGTACCTGCTGACACGCGTGCTGCGGCACACGCGGGGTAACCAGTCACAGGCCGCCCGCATGCTGGGGATCACCCGCGGCAGTCTCCGCAACAAGATGCGGGCGCTGCGCATCCAGTTGGGCAGCACCGTGAAGGTCGACGATCTGGAAGAGGCGGCCGCGGAGGTCGAATAACCGCGCGGGATTCTCGTTCATTTCTCGCAACGCGGCGGCCGCTTGGCGCCGGTGCCAGCGCCGGTGCCTCCGCCCGCGAAACGCTCACGTCCCGACGGTCGGGCCGCTCGCGCTCGAAGTCTGACCGGCCGTCTTCTAAAGCCGACGCATCGCGACCCCGGGTTCTGCGCCGGGTGAGCCGACCTGGGCGGATGGCATAGCTTTTGCCCCACAATGTGGGCTGTTGCTCGAACTCGCAACACGTCGACGGCCGTGCCCGATGTCTCCTCAACCGCTGGCAGACTTTCCCGGTAGTCCGCAGCGGTCGAACGAGCGGGACGGCGAGCCTGAATCTGAACGGAAGGCCCACGCAGGGTCCGACACAGTGTTCACCTTCACGTTGTCCACCCACTTCACGCTCTTGATTCCTGTTCCTCAACTGTTGTTGCCATGAACCTTAACGCAGCCGGGTGGTTGGCAAAGGAGAAGGAATGAGACCGAATCTTGGTTGGCCGATGGTCCTGACTCGATCACTCTCCGTCGGTGCGGTCGTCGCCTGGGCGACCACGGCGGCTTGGGGGCAGCTCAGCAATCCGAATCCGAACCGGCCGGAACCGACGCCGGCCCCGACAAATAACACGCCGACAAGCTCCCCTGCGACAATCAGCGCACCGACGGCCGATCCGGCCACGCAGGCAGGAGAGGCCGTACCGGGACGGGGCGTTCGGGGACAGGCGGGGCACGCGTCCGACGCGAGCCGAGGATCCGTCCAGGAAGCCACGGGCACCGGCCCCGTGCTCGGCGCACATTTTGAACACGGCGCGCGCGGCGCTCAGACCGAAATGAAAATCAAGACCGTCGATCCGAATAGTCCGGCCAGCCAGGCCGGGTTGCAGCCGAACGATCAGTTGATCGCCGTCGATGGCCGCACCTTCGCCAGCCCGCGGCAGTTGATCGCCTATCTGAGTGTGCTCGGCGGTCGCCCGGTTCCCGTCGTCTATCAACGCAATGGCCGCGAGATGACGACGCAGCTTGTTGCCGGCCAGTTCCAAGGCGATCACGCCTGGTTGGGCGTCCTGCTCGAAGAGAATCAGAACGGAAACGACCAGAACCAGACCTTCCAGAATCCGAACGGCCCAGCTCCCGCTCAGGGCCAAAATGGGCAGGGTCAGAACGCACAAGGCCAGAACACGCAAGCGTCGGGGCGGGCGCCGACTGCTCCTGGCTCGGTTAACAAGAACGCGGTGGCCGAAGAGAAGGGGGCCGAGGTATCGCAGGTCTATCCAAATGGACCCGCCGCTCGCGCTGGCCTGCGCCCCGGCGACGTGATCACACAGATCAACGGCCAGAAGGTTGACGACGCGGCCGAGCTAGTTGCCCTGATTCACGAGATGAAGCCGCAGGCGAAAGCCGACCTGGAAGTGATGCGAGACAACAAATCGATGAAGATGCCAGTGACCTTGGGCAGCCGGAACCAGGAATACACGGCGCAATTCGCCCCGGGTCAAAACGGGCAGAATCAGTTTGGTCCGGGTCAGGGTGGGCCGGGTCAAGGCGGGCCGCAGTATGGTCCCCAATACGGACCGCAGCAGTTCCCGCAGGGTCCCGGCCCGTGGCAGGCCGCGCCGTGGCAGGGGCAGGGCGGTCAGTTTCAGGGTCAGGCCGGCTTCAACGGCAACGACATCAATCGACTCTCGCAGCAGAATCAGCAGATCGCGGATGAACTGAAGCAGCTTCGCGAAGAGGTCAAACAACTTCGCGAACAGCTTCAGAAAAAATAAAGCCGACCTCTCGGCAGAAAGGAAGACGGACCATGCGATGGAGATCAAGCCTGATGGCCGCGGGCGCGCTGGGACTGCTCTTGTGGGCAGGCTCGAGCACGGCTCAAGCCCAGGACTACAACAACCGCAACGGTGCTCCGTATACGTACGGCCACACTCCGCAGAACTACAACTACGGAGTCTATGGCTACAGGGCACCCGCGCCGTACGCCGTCGGCAACGTGCCGCAAACCACTTATCCGTACTACGGAAGCTACTACTACGGAGCGTATCCGCAGACGGGCTACAACTACGGCGGACCGCTGCTCTACGGTCGCTTCGGCGACACTGGGCGGGTCGGCTTCCGTTTTGGTTGGTGGTAAGACGTCAGTAATTCACCTTGGGAGTCGAGCACCGGTTGACCGCTCGCGCCGCGAAGGCTAAGGCAGGGGCGGTCAGCGCAACAGGAAAGCGAGGTCAGCGCGGGAGGCGGCTACTTAGCTCAGTCTCCACCAGTGATCTTAGCCGGATGCCTCGACACAGAAGTGGAGACATACGATGCGAAAGACATTCAACCTGGCAGCGACGATTGCTGTGCTTGCGGTTTTGGCCGCAAGCGGAGCCGTCCAAGCTCAGGATTACTATAACGGCAACGTCCCCTTTTACCGTTATTCGTACCAACCGCCGGACTACAGCTACGGAGCCTACGGTTATCTGACGCCGGCTCCTTACGCCGTCGGACACCTCTATGAGTACAGCGGCAACACTTCGTTCATGGGCGGTCCGCAACTGTACCCGCAGAACTACGGCGGACCCTACCTTTACGAACGCGCGACCCGCGGAGACCGTCTCAACTTTAATAATTTCCCACCCTACGACTACTCGTACAGCGGGAATGGGAACAACGGTGGCTACGGCTACGGGTGGCGGTGAGCCGCTCATTCCGGGAGTCGAAGATTTCCGAGTTGATCACACTGGAGCAGGAGAAGGAAAGTCAGCGCGAGGGGCGGCAGTGAGATCGCCCGCCTCTCGCGGATCAATGTGGCGACCGCTCGACGGAGTCGCCGGAAGGCACCCGTCGCAGTCGCGCTGTTGATACCCGACTTCGACAAAGTGATGCGGCACCTCCTCCCGTGCTGGGCGCGGGCAGGAGGGTCCGTCGTCTGCAGGTTCCCACGAGGCAAGTTTTGCGGGCCGCTGTTTGTGATTAGACGTTCTGGACAAGACATTTCCACCCTTGTGCCGACACTGGCAAATCTCCGCACCCTTCTCGAAAATGCGCGTGCAGCCAGTTCTTTTGAGGCACAATCCACCGTGAATCACTTCGCTGCCCGTTCCGCTTGCCGCAGGTTCTCGGACGATTTCTCGTACACGACGGATCCCCACTAAACCGCCAAATTGATTTCGGCGCATTCCACAGGAGTTCCCATGCCTCGGCTCCAAGAACCCCACGCTAAGGATGGCAAGGAGCAGAACGCGTCTCCCGCGGCGCCGGCGACGGACCCGTCGCACGCGGCGATGGTCACGCTGCTCTCCGCGCTCACGTCGCTCAAGCGAGGCAAGTCGGGCGTGCGGCTGCCGATCGAGTGGACGGGCGTCGAAGGCAAAGTGGCCGACGCCTTCAACGAAGTCGTCGAGCTAAACGAGCGGATGGCCGGCGAGCTGGCCCGCTTGCGTCGCGTGGCCGGCAAAGAGGGAAAACTGTCCGAGCGGATGCCGCTGTCCGACATCGGCGGCTTCTGGGAGGAGTCGGCACGCTCGGTCAACTCGTTGATTGACGACCTGGTCCATCCGACCAGCGAAACGGCCCGCGTCATCGGCGCCGTCGCGCAGGGCGACCTGTCGCAGACGATGGCCCTCGAAGTCGACGGCGTGCCGCTGAAGGGCGAGTTCCTCAAAACGGCCCGCACCATCAACACGATGGTCGATCAGCTCGGCTCGTTCGCTTCGGAAGTGACCCGCGTGGCCCGCGAAGTGGGCACCGAAGGAAAACTGGGTGGCCAGGCCCGCGTGCAAGGGGTCGCCGGTACTTGGAAGGACCTGACGGACAGCGTCAACAGCATGGCCGGCAACCTGACGGCCCAGGTGCGAAACATCGCCGAGGTGACGACGGCCGTCGCCGCCGGCGACTTGTCCCGCAAGATCACCGTCGACGTGAAGGGCGAGGTGCAGGAACTCAAGAACACCATCAACACGATGGTGGACCAGTTGCGGTCGTTCGCTTCGGAAGTGACCCGCGTGGCCCGCGAAGTGGGCACCGAAGGAAAACTGGGCGGCCAGGCCGACGTGCAAGGCGTGGCCGGTACGTGGAAGAGCCTGACCGACAGCGTCAACAGCATGGCCGGTAACCTGACGGCCCAAGTGCGAAACATCGCCGAGGTGACCACGGCCGTCGCCACGGGCGACCTCTCGAAGAAGATCACCGTAGACGTGAAGGGCGAAATCCTCGAGCTGAAAAACACCATCAACACGATGGTGGACCAGCTCGGTTCATTCGCCGCCGAAGTGACCCGCGTGGCCCGCGAAGTGGGAACGGAAGGAAAGCTGGGCGGCCAGGCCGACGTGCAAGGGGTGGCCGGCACCTGGAAGGACCTGACCGACAGCGTGAACATGATGGCCGGTAATCTCACCGGCCAGGTGCGAAACATCGCCGACGTGACGAAGGCTGTCGCCACCGGCGACTTGTCGAAGAAGATCACCGTCGACGTCCGCGGCGAAATTTTGGAACTGAAAAACACCATCAACACGATGGTGGACCAGTTGCGGTCGTTCGCTTCGGAAGTGACCCGCGTGGCCCGCGAAGTGGGCACCGAAGGAAAACTGGGCGGCCAGGCCGACGTGCAAGGCGTGGCCGGTACTTGGAAGGACCTGACCGACAGCGTAAACATGATGGCCGGTAATCTCACCGGCCAGGTGCGAAACATCGCCGAGGTGGCGACGGCCATCGCCAATGGCGACCTGTCCCGCAAGATCACGGTGGTGGTCGCCGGCGAAATTCTGGAACTCAAAGACACCATCAACACGATGGTCGATCAGTTGAGTTCGTTCGCCGCCGAAGTGACCCGCGTGGCCCGCGAAGTGGGAACGGAAGGGAAGCTGGGCGGCCAGGCCGACGTGCCCGGCGTCGCCGGTACGTGGAAGGACCTGACCGACAGCGTGAACTTCATGGCCAGTAACCTGACTGGCCAGGTGCGAAACATCGCCGACGTGACAACAGCCGTCGCCACGGGCAACCTGTCGAAGAAGATCACCGTCGACGTGAAGGGGGAAATCCTCGAGCTGAAGAACACCATCAATACGATGGTGGATCAGCTGCGGTCGTTCGCTTCGGAAGTGACCCGTGTGGCCCGCGAAGTGGGAACGGAAGGAAAGCTCGGCGGGCAGGCCGACGTGCCCGGCGTCGCCGGAACGTGGAAGGACCTGACCGACAGCGTGAACTTCATGGCCAGTAACCTGACTGGCCAGGTGCGAAATATTGCCGACGTGACGACGGCCGTCGCGACCGGCAACCTGTCGAAGAAGATCACCGTCGACGTGAAGGGCGAAATCCTCGAGCTGAAGAACACCATCAATACGATGGTCGATCAGCTGCGGTCATTCGCCGCCGAAGTGACCCGCGTGGCCCGCGAAGTGGGAACCGAAGGGAAGCTGGGCGGCCAGGCCGACGTGCCCGGCGTCGGCGGAACGTGGAAAGACCTGACCGACAGCGTGAACTTCATGGCCAGTAACCTCACCGGCCAGGTGCGCAACATCGCCGACGTGACGAAAGCCGTCGCGGCCGGCGACTTGTCGAAGAAGATCACCGTCGACGTGAAGGGCGAAATTCTCGAGCTGAAAAACACTGTCAACACGATGGTCGATCAGCTGCGGTCGTTCGCGTCGGAAGTGACCCGCGTGGCCCGCGAAGTGGGCACCGAAGGAAAACTGGGCGGCCAGGCGTATGTGCCGGGCGTCGCCGGAACGTGGAAGGACCTGACCGACAGTGTGAACTTCATGGCCAGTAACCTTACCGGCCAGGTCCGCGGTATTGCGAAGGTCGTTACGGCCGTCGCCAACGGCGACCTCAAGCGGAAACTGATGGTGGAAGCCAAGGGCGAAATCGCCGAGCTGGCCGAAACGATCAACGAAATGATCGACACGCTGGCCACGTTCGCCGATCAGGTGACCACGGTGGCCCGCGAGGTGGGTGTCGAAGGGCAGCTGGGCGGTCAGGCCAAGGTGCCCGGTGCGGCAGGCACGTGGAAGGCCCTCACCGAGAACGTGAACCAGCTGGCCGCCAACCTGACGACGCAGGTGCGAGCCATCGCCGAAGTGGCGACGGCCGT
>Ga0210390_10002389_pt1 | contig 16689 bp, 11 predicted proteins | sample IncBWH11OmetaG_FD_161050 | JGI IMG/M metagenome (GOLD analysis project Ga0210390, IMG submission 161050) | Forest soil microbial communities from Barre Woods Harvard Forest LTER site, Petersham, Massachusetts, United States - Inc-BW-H-11-O ... | reverse complement strand
AAAGGCGTCTGTGGTTTGGTCCTCGAAAACCATGTCGCCGCCTTCGAACATGGCCCCTTCGGAAACCAGAACCACGGAATAGTGGCTTGGATTCTTGCGACGATCGGCGACCAACAATTCTGTCAATTGCTCGATGTTAAAGCGATGCTCCGGGATGACGCAGCGATTTGCGGCTCCCGCCATCGTCGGAAGCATCGCGGTAAACCCGGCGTAGCGGCCGAAGACTTCGAGAACCAGGAAGCGTTCGTGCGAACCGGCGGAGGTACGCAGGTCATTGGTCATTTGGATGGTGCGCGTGACCGCAGTACTGAAACCCACGCAGTAATCGGTTCCCGGAACATCGTTGTCCATGGTTTTGGGAATTGCGACCACCTTGACCCCCTCCTGATAGAGGCGCACGCCGTAGCTCAACGTGTCGTCGCCACCAATAGGAATGAGGTAATCGATTCCGAGCCAGGCGAGATTCTTGAGTACTTCCGGGGTCAGGTCGTTGACGTCGGCATTGTAGGTGCTTTGCAGATGCTCGGGGACGCTGGATTTTTTTACCTTGCCGGGATTGGTACGAGAGCTGTGAAGGAACGTGCCGCCGGTGCGGCCGGCACGGTTGACGATCTCTTCGGTTAGGGTTTGAAAGTTATCGCTGTTGTCGTAGTCCTTCTCGCGGACCATGTCTACGAGACCTGCCCAGCCCCGGCGCAGGCCGATGACCTGGCAGCCCTCGCGGATCGCCCGGAAGGTGACGGCGCGGATTGCGGGGTTCAAGCCGGGCACGTCGCCGCCTCCGGTAAGGATTCCGATGACTCCCTTTTTTGTGTTTACGTTTGCCATTTTGGTTGTTCTTAAAGTTTAAGCAGTAGTGAGCGCGGAAGCAAACTGGGTTTTGTTTAAAGATCGCTCGTGCTCAGGGTCCAGCTTCCGGCTGCCGTTTGAGGGGTGGTTCATGGTTTAGCCTGGAACGGTGAATGCAAATTTACGGTGGACTGCTTCCCCTGGCAAAGAAAATACCGCAGTGACGCACAAGTGCGATCTGTTTTGTCTCAGATCTGGACTGTAGCCAAGATGATAGCAAGCGAGAGAGCCGCAGAGGTGCGAAATTCTTCGGCGAACCAAGAGTGGGTATGGAGCACCCCGGAAAATTATGCTACTCTGGTGCGCAATAGAGCCCGCCTTGTATACCAAGCTCCATGGGCACACATCCATTTCGCCACGTCGCCCAACTTTTTCCCGCCTGGGGAGAAAGGGATGGGCATGCCCTCGAACCGACTATCTCTTTCATAGAGTCGAATGGGCGTTGCGAGCCAAATCCACAGGAACTAAGCAGATGCCTTCAGAGCAGCAGTTAGTGACGCAGCTTCTGCAACAATGGGGGAGCGGGAGCAAAGCGGCCCTTGACGAGCTGATGCCGGTTGTCTACGCGCAACTTCGAAAGTTGGCATCGCGGTGTTTGCGTGCCGAACGTCCGGATCACACGCTGCGGGCCACGGCTTTGGTCAATGAGGCTTACTTGCGGCTGGTTGATGCCGATGTGGCTTGGCAGGACAGGGTTCATTTCTTCGCAGTCTCTGCACGGCTCTTGCGCCGTATCCTCGTCGACCACGCGAAAGCTCATAACCGCGACAAGCGGGGAGGTGGCGCAGAGAAGCTTTCGTTGGATGAGGCCATCCTAGTCGGCCCGCAAGCAGCGGGAGGGATTGTGGAGTTAGACGAAGCGTTGCAGCGTCTCGCGGTTCACGACCAACGCAAAAGCGAATTGATCGAATTGCTTTTCTTCGGCGGGCTTACGTATGACGAAACCGCGGCTGCCCTCAAGATATCTCCAGCTACGGTGCATCGTGAGCTGAAAATGGCGAAAGCCTGGCTGCACCGCGAACTCACGCAAGGTACTTCCTAGGATCCTGTGGCGATGGCTTCTTCCTCCAGTTCTGATCGCTGGCGACGGCTCGAAGCCTTGTTTTATGCGGCTCTGGAGCTGAAGCCTGAAGCGCGCGCGGAGTTTCTCGACAAAAGTTGCGATGGCGACACGGCATTGCGAAAGGAAGTGGACACTTTGCTGGAGTCCGCCGAGAAACCCATGGATTTCCTGGAAAAGCCCCTGCTCGAGGCAGCGCATCAGATGATTGGCGGCCCTTCCCCCACGAGCATTGGCCCCGGCACCCAGCTGACACATTACGAAATTATTTCCATGATCGGTGCGGGCGGAATGGGTGAGGTCTACCTTGCTGAGGACAAACGCCTGAGACGCAAGGTCGCACTCAAGATGCTTGCGCCTGAACTCACTCGCGATGAACGTGGATTGCGCCGCTTCGAGCACGAAGCGCACGCGGCTTCGGCGCTCAATCATCCCAACATTCTCACCATCCATGAATTCGGGCAGGCCGATGGGATGCATTTTATTGCCTCGGAATTCATCGAGGGCGTAACCCTTCGCCAGCGCCTGGCGAAGGGCAGACTCGAGTTGAATACTGCGGTTGAAATTGCCATCCAGATTGCCAGCGCGCTTGCGGCTGCGCATGCTAGCGGAATTGTCCATCGCGACATCAAGCCGGAAAACGTGATTGTGCGGACTGACGGAATTGTGAAAGTCCTCGATTTTGGAATCGCCAAGCTGACGGAGCGCCGAGTTGGAGAGACAATTCACCGCCGGGCCACGACCGTGGGAGCCTCCACCAGCGAACCCGGAATGGTGCTGGGCACCGCGAAATACATGTCCCCGGAGCAAGCGCGAGGAGTTGAGGTTGACGCGCGCAGCGATATCTTCAGCCTGGGAGCGGTGATATATGAACTGGTCACCGGAAGATCCGCATTCGATGGGGATACAGCCAGCGACATCATCGCCGAAATCCTGAAGGTCGAACCTCCGCCGCCGGTCGAATTTGCTCCAGAAGTGCCGCACGAACTCGAGCGGATTATCAGTAAAGCCATGCGTAAGGACCGCGAGAACCGGTATCAAACCGTAAGAGACTTGCTGATTGACCTGCAGGACTTCAAGAAGGAGACGGAGTTCCAAGCACAGCTGCGACGGTCGGCTCGTCCCGCCGACCGGTCGGCTGGGCCGAAGAGTACTGGCGCGCGTGGAGCGCCTCGGCTCGAGCCAGCCAAGGTAGGATCGGGTAGTCGCATGTCGGTCGCGGTAGAGGATGAGCCACTCGACTCCTCTCTAACTTCTTCACGCGGAAAATTGGTGGCAATCGCTGGGCTGCTGCTCGGAGTCTTCGTCATCGGCTACTTCGCTCTGCGGAAATCCAATACGACGCCACCTCCGGCCCGGCAGCGCAGCCTGGCGATTCTGCCGTTTCGAAATCTTAAGCAGGATCCCGAGACAGACTTCCTGGGATTTTCGCTCGCCGATGCGGTCATCACCAAACTCAGCTACGTCAACGCTCTTACGGTGCGGCCTTCTTCGTCAGTCGACAAATATCGCAATCAGATCCTCGATGCTAAGAAAGTCGGGGCAGATCTGAATGTCGACACGCTACTGACTGGGAGCTTCATCAAGGATGGCGATGATCTGAGGATCACTACGCAGTTAGTCGATGTAAAGCTGGATAAGATTCTCTGGCAGGACGCGATCGATCTGAAGTACGACAAGCTGTTGACCGTGCAAGACAGGGTGGCGCAACAAATCATCAAGGGATTGGAGTTGAACCTCTCGCCTTCCGAGGCGGCGAATCTCAAACCCGATGGCGCAATCAATCCTCTGGCTTACGAATACTACCTACGCGGAGTTGATCTCTATTCGCTGAATGAGTTTGCCACGGCAATCCAGATGCTGGAGAAATCGGCTGCCATCGAACCGAACTATGCGCTCACTTGGGCACATCTGGGCAGGGCGTATACGACCAACGCGTCCTTGCGCTTCGGTGGGCGCGAGGACTACGCCAAGGCGCAGGCTGCGTATGAGAAGGCGATCGCATTAAATCCCTCACTGGTTGAGCCGCGAATCTATATGGCCAATCTACTGACCGATACCGGAAGAGTGGAACAGGCCGTGCCCCTGCTGCGATCGGCTCTGCAGATCAGCCCCAATAACGCCGAGGCACACTGGGAGCTTGGATATGCGTACAGATTTGGAGGGATGCTTGAGGAATCTGTGGCGGAGTGTGAAAAAGCTCGGCAGAACAACCCGCAGGTCAAGATCAACAGCTCCGCGCTGAACAGTTATTTGTACCTGGGGGAATATCAAAAGTTTATGCAGAGTTTGCCGGTCAACGATTCGATTTACATTCTCTTTTATCACGGCTTTGTGGAGTACTATCTCAATAACTATCCGCAAGCGGCCAAGGACTTTGATCGAGCCTTCGAAATGGAGCCTTCCTTGCTTCCCGCAAACGTGGGGAAAGCACTCAGTTATTCAATTAAACATGACAATGCCCGTGGCCTGAAGCTTCTTCACGAAACCGAAGACAGGATCGAAGAGCAGGGCGTGACCGATCCCGAGGGGATTTACAAGATCGCTCAGGCCTATGCAGTCTTGGGGGACAAGGGTTCAGCCTTGCACATGCTGCGGCATAGCATCGGGGGAGGGTTCTTTTGTTATCCCTACTTCGTGCGCGACCCTCTATTGCAAAATATTCGCAACGAACCGGAATTCCAAATCCTGATGAGCCAGGCGCGTCAGCGACACGAAGAATTCAAGACGACATTCTTCTGAAATCTGACTTCATTTGGGCAGGATCGGAATGCCATCGCCTACACTTGCGGGATGTCCTCTTCTCAGCCCGAGCAAGAGATAGACAGGGTAGCTGAGCGCGAGCAGAATCATCGTAAACCGAAGCTCAGGTTTTGTAACGGAGGCGGCACCAACGTTTCCCGATTGGTCGGGCAGCTCGATTGCCGCGATATAATACGTTGAATGATTTCTGGCCGCACGGGATGTAACCTGGCTGTACTGGCAACTTTGTGCGTTCTGATGGTTTTTCTGTTCCCAGCCGTGCAAGGTCCCTATTCCGTCGTGCACGGACCGGCAACTGCACTACAGGCGGCGCGAGCGGCGGTTCGCTTGCGGGTTGCCATAGCGCAGGCCGCCTTGGGTTCTGTTAGCAACTACCCGGTCTCGCTACTCGTCTTCATGACTTGGATGTCCCCTTCCCAGGCAGAGCTCCGGTCGGTCGGCTTTTCCGGCTACGACGCTATCCTCCGTTGCTGATCCTTCCACTCTCGCTCTAAGACCCGATCTTTTTCGCCTTGCCCGGAGTAGTGTTTCTCTCCTGAGCAGGCATCCTTTCGTGGGCGGAGCTTATCTAGCTAGTGTTCGCAGTATCATCAACCGGTCAGCATGGACGAATCTTCAGAAGACACGATAGCTGCAGCAGAGAAGGAAGCAGGTCTTCGGTTCTATCTCACTCGAGAGCCGATGATCCTGGCTCTGCTCTCCGCAATCGCGGTCGTTCTGTTCGTAGGGGTGGGCGGGCTGTCCCGCGTCTACCATGCCCAGCGGGAGTCTTTGGGAAATCGCTGGTTTGCCCGTGGTGTGGAGGATCTCAAGCAGCAGCGATACGAGCAGGCAGTCGGTGAATTCCGCGCGGCGCTGCACTACTCGCGGGACAATTATGCCTACCAGCTCAACCTGGCCCAGGCGCTGATTGGTCTGAAGAGGACCAGCGAAGCTTATGCCTACTTAATTAACCTCTGGGAGCGGGAGCCAGAGAACGGGCTGGTCAACCTTGAACTGGCGCGCATCGCTGCGCAAAAGAAAGAAACCGAGCAGGCGCTTCGCTATTACCACAATGCGATCTATGCCGCCTGGTCCGACAATCAGGAAGTGGAACGCGGCAACGTTCGGTTGGAACTCATCGAATACCTGCTGGGCATCAAGTCTCAGGCCCAGGCACAGTCCGAGTTGATTGCGCTGGCAGCGAGTTTAGGTGACGATTCATCGCTGCACCAGCGCGTCGCAGATCTGTTTCTGCAGGCACAGGACTATGAGCATGCGCTCGCCGAATATCGTCTGACCCTGAAGTCAGACCATCGCAATTCGGCGGCATTGGCCGGGGCGGGATTGGCCGCCTTCGAGTTAGGGCGCTACCCTCTCGCTCAAGGTTACCTTGAGGCCGCCGTCGCCGCGAATCCTAAGGATTCGCAAAGCCTCGACCGGCTCAAAACCGTGGAACTGGTCGTACAGACGGATCCATTCCGACGACAGATACCGGTGGACCAGCGTAACCGGATTGTCATCCAAGCTTTTGAAACGGCAGGTGAGCGTCTCAAGTCCTGTTCCGCTGCGGGCGATTCGAGAGAACGTGCCTCGCCCCAGACCCTCACCGAGATGTGGACAAAGGCGAAACCGCAGATCACAGAGCGAGCCCTCCGGAAAAATCCGGACTTGGTGGAGACCGCGATGGACCTTGTATTTGCTATCGAACGCAAATCCAATACTTTGTGCGGGCCTCCGACAGGAACGGATATGGCGCTCCTCCTGATCTCAAAATTGCACGAAGGAAATTAGCGTGGACCTTCCGCCCAATTCGCCGATTGAGGTGCTATCACGGCCGGCGCCAGTCACAGGGCTCCCTCAGCGATCTCGCGGAGCTCTACTGCGATCGGTTTTTCGGGAAGACCGGTTCTTCCTCGTCTTGTCGGTATTCATCGGAGTGTTCGCCGGCCTCGCGGTGGTTTGTTTCCGTTTCGCGATCGACTGGTGCCGTATCTATCTGCTGGGATCCGGTGAGACGCTCTCACCACTGCGCCTGCTGCTAGCGCCCACCCTCGCCGGACTGGTCATCGCAGTACTTGTCATTCACGTGTTTCCGCAGGCGCGAGGCAGCGGCGTAAATCAGACCAAGGCCGCGTTGTATATCTACAACGGCTACATTCCGATTCGTACGGCGATTGGCAAGTTCATCACGGCTGCGCTTGCCATAGGATCGGGACACTCCCTGGGCCCCGAGGATCCATCTTTGCAGATCGGTGCCAGCCTGGCCTCGGCACTTGGGCGGCGTATGCGATTATCTCGAGATCGCATGCGTTTGATCGCTCCTGTCGGCGCCGCTGCCGGACTGGCAGCCGCTTTTAATGCGCCGATCTCGGCCGTGCTTTTTGTGATCGAAGAAGTTATTGGCCGTTGGACCGCCGGCATTCTCGGCTCAGTTGTGCTTTCCGCGGTATCCAGCGTGGTTGTGACAAGGTGGTTTCTGGGCTCCGAATCGCTTTTCCGCATTCCTGCAGTGCAACTCGAACACCCTTCGGAGCTGATCGCGTATTCTGTTCTCGGCGTTGCAGGCGGCTTTGCTTCGGTTGCATTCTCCAGCGGGATCGCGACGTTCCGGCCGTGGTGCAGAGCCCTGCCGCGCTGGACCCAGTATTTTCAGCCCGCGATCGCTGGCTTACTCATCGGGATCATGGCAGTGCTTGGTGCTCCGCAAGTGATGGGGGCGGGCTATGAGTACATCGACCAGGCGATGCATGGGCAGTTCACCTGGCAAATGCTAGCCATTCTTGCTGGACTCAAGATTATTGCGACCATGCTTTCGTTCGTTAGCGGGACTCCCGGCGGCATGTTTGCTCCAACATTGTTCATTGGAGCTATGCTGGGCGCAGCCGTGGGCGGAGCGCAGCATGTATTCCTGCCTCATCTGAGCGGGTCACCGGGGACTTACGCTCTGGTGGGCATGGGCGTTCTCTTTGCCGGATTCCTGCGCGCGCCTATGACCTCTGTATTCATGGTGCTCGAGGTCAGCGGAAACTATTCCATCATCGTTCCGGTGATCGTTGCCAACACATTCGCGTACGTGATTTCACGGGGGCTGCAGCCTACGGCAATTTTTGACGTGCTCACCCGCCAGGACGGCTTGGACTTGCCGTCCATGGAAGAACAAAGGGAAGAGGGAATCTTGCGGGTGGAGGACGCGATGCGTCCGGTAGCGACTCCAGCGTTGGACGCCGATAAAACGTTGGATCAAGTTTTTCAAAGCTTGGACGGAGACTCACCCGACGTGCTTCTGGTTCGCCTGAATCCCACAGGATGGAGCAGTGTCACCAAACAAGAGCTCGAAAAAATGCTGAAGGACGGCAAGGGCGACCTCACTCTGAGTTCCCTGCTGACCGGACCGCACATTCCGTATCTCCATCCCGATCATCCTCTGGAGACGGCATTGCGTTACGTCGATCGTTGGCCGCTCGTTCCAGTCGTGAATCGGGCCGATCTGCGCAAGCTGGAGGGAGTAATTTCGGAGCACGACGTCCTCAATCGCTATCGCGATTTTGGCGAGGGATGAAGCCAATCCTACTCTTCATCGAGATACTCGCTAGGCACGTCATCCTCCGGCACCTCATGAGTATGAACTTCCTGCTCGTCAGCGTCATCGGCAGCTTCCACTCCGCCGACCGCATCAGCCTCGAACGCGTTCCCTTCTTCTAGCAACTCGTCGACACTCTCTGAATCTGCAGCTTCCCGCTTGGACAGTCCCTGCAAATCTCCCGATAGCTCGCCTGACTGCGATCCTGCTCTCTCGCGAGAGAACGCCGGTGCAGACTGCCTACGCGCTGGGGTTCGCCTCCTAGCTGCAACGACCTTCTTAGGGCCGGTCGCCTTTTTACCGGCGGCTTTTTTCGGAGCAGCTTTTTTCTTCGCCAGTTTCTTCTTCGGCGTTGCCTTCTTGCTGATGGTCCTTTTCGACATCGAGGGCCGCTTTTTGGTCTTCTTTTTGGTAGCCATTCGCGCAGTCTAGCACTGCCACGTGCGTGCCGCCAAACCGAATCAGGCAGATCGAGAGCTCGCGCGAGACATCGCACCTAGTTTTTAAAAAAGGAACTTTGCGCCCAACTGAATCAGGCGGGGTGGATTAGCACTAACGACTTGACCGAACGAAGGACTGCCAATATTGCCGTCGACGGATTGGGGTCCGAAGAACTGGGCATGGTTGAAAATGTTAAAACCTTCGAGCCGGAACTGAAGAGACCTCGATTCGGTTATACCCACGGTCTTGAGCAGCGCCATGTCGTAATTGTCCAGCCCCGGTCCCGAGAAGAACCGCCGCTTTGCCGTGCCCGGCGTGCCTATCGCGTTATCGCTGAATTGGGAGGTATTGAAGTAAGACCGCCCATTGCGAGGATTGCGATTGAGATCGAGAGGGTCCCCATTGTAATCCGGCTCATCGATACCATAGTTGTTGATGCCATTCGGCTCCGCCCCGAGCAGAGAATTGTCCCCATAATTCACGAGCGTCACCGGCAGACCCGAACTGAAATGGATAATCCCCGAAAGTTCCCAGCCCTGCGTCCAGCGGTTGGTGGCGTGGAATATGCTTTCGAATGGAAGCTTGTAGTTGTAACTCACAACAAAGTTTTGCCGGATGTCAAAGGACGACAACGCATAACTCAAGGCCGGGTTGATCGGATTCACCTCTTCCCCCAAATTGGAAGATTCATCCAGGGATTTGCCGTAGGTATATCCGGCAGACAATTCCAACCTTCCGCTGGTGTGGCGCAAGCTCAGTTCAAGGGAGTTGTAATTCGATTTTCCGATGGTCGCCTGGTTGGTGTCGCTGCCGAAATTGAAACCCAGCGGCCCACGAGTTCCGTTGATCACCTGGCCCGAAGCCGTGGTGAATGCATTGCTCTCCCGGAAGGGACCGCATGTGGGGGAACTAGGCGCTACCTGATTCGGTTGACCGAGGCTCAAACACAGCTCAGGATCGCCGGGGTTGGCTTCCACCATCACAAGCAGCCGATGCGCCTGCGTTCCAACGTAACTCACACTTAATACCGTGTTCGCTCCGAGTTGCCGCTCCAGAGAAAACATGTACTCGTCAACATAGGGGATGCGGTTACTCGCGGAGTACCCGGGGATCCCGCTGATCGGTTCGTATTGTGACCAATTGACACTCGAATTTGGATTGCTGCTGGAAGCTTTTTGTGTGACCAGTGCCACCGGAAACGGCTGACCCTGGTTTTGCCCGGTTGACGCGGAAATAAAGGGCGTGGCGAACAGCGGCGGGGCGGGACTGGAATAAGTGATTCCAAAGGGCGCGTTCCCGGCCAGAATCCCCACAGTCAGCGCCTCGATCGCCGTATAGTCCATACCGAAGCCGGCTCGAACGCTGGTCTTGCCCGACCCACCAAGAATCTTACCGAGAAGCGTGCCTTCCCTCGCTTCAGGTGAATACGCCAAGCCGACGCGTGGGCCGAAGTCCAGGTTTCCCGGGGGCGCCAAAGTGCGAGGGATACCAGGATCGCCGGGAAAGAGTATTCCGGGAGGCGCGCCGGGAAAGACTGTTGACTGCTTGCCCGGCGCAAACGTCGAGATCCCATTGTTTTTTTCGGACCAGGGTTCGATCCGGTCCCAGCGCACGCCATAGTTCAGAGTCAGATTGGAACGCACACGCCAGCTGTCCTGCGCGTACAGTCCCCAGTATTGGTTGCGGCCATAAAACGGCTGTAGCTGGCTCTGGTTGTACTGGCTCGGAATTCCCAGGAGGAAATCGGCAAAGTCGGACCCGGTCTCGCTCCCCGTAAACAGGAAATTTCCATTGAATTGCGCGATCGGGTTGGTGTTGATCTGGTCGAAGTGTACTTCTCCTCCGAATTTCATGGTGTGACGGCCCAGCACCTTGGAGAAGTTATCTGTCCATTGGAAAGTATTGTTGACCTGCCGCAATTCGTTCGCGTTTGTGCCGATGGAGAACGCATTGAAGACGATATTCTCAACCCCCTCGCCTTGCGGATTGAGCGGCACAATTCCGGGCGTTCCCGCGCCGGTGACAAAGCCCTGCGACGCCAGGCTGACCCCAACTCCGCCGATGGGATTGCCAAGGTCGTTGTGATTGCGCATGTAGGCGAAGTGGAACTCATTGACCGCTGTCGATCCGAGAGCTTTCGTGTCGCCCAGGCTGAGCAACTGGGCTCGCCCCAAATAGAGCGCATTGAAACCCGGCACACTTGCCCCGCTCTGCGCCACCGGATAGGGATTGTTGAGAGTGTAGTCGTCCAAAAAGTAGTACGCCGAGAGCGCGCCCCAATGACTGTTGTAGTCGAGCCGATAAGCGCCTTTGTCGTCCCGCAAAGCTTCGTCGGAGTCGGATGTCGCGAAAGTGCCGTTCGAAGTGTTAGACGACGGAATATATTGCAAGAGATTGATCGCAGGGACCGACCACGCATTGAGCGGAATCACACCTCCTGGGAAAACACACGGAGTGGAACCACTGGTCGAGCATCCTACCGTGTAGTAGGATTCGCCAGGGGAAACGGGATATCCGAGCTTTTGCGACAGCAGATTTGCCCAGTATTGGCCGGTGACTGTGCCGGTCAGCGCACTTGCCTGATCGAGTAGATCGCCAGAACGATCCTGGGTTGAAGGAACCGGAATCTGACCCGTGTCGACTCCCTGAGTCAACCGGGTTCCTTGATAATCGGCGAAGAAAAACACTTTGTTTCTTTGAATCGGACCGCCGAATGTTCCGCCAAATTGGTTTTGGTCGAAGGTTCCGCGCGTGGGAGAAAAATAGTTGCGCGCATCGAGGTTCGTGTTACGTAGGAACTCAAACACGTCGCCATGAAATTGGTTGGTACCCGATTTCGTGACGACATTGATGTGTCCTCCGCTGTGCCCGCCGTATTCTGCGTCGAAGTTGCTGGTAAGAATTCTGAACTCGGCAATGGAGTCGAGATTCGGGACGATCGCCGTCCCAGAGTTCACGTCTTCTTCAGCGTCGCTCCCATTCACGACGAATGCATTTGAGAATTCTCGCTGTCCGTGAATCGAGATCGTTCCGGGGTTGAGACTACCGGAAGGCGACAGCGCGCTCACGCCGACGTCCTGCTGAGTATTCGAGGTAAGGGAGGTCGCGGGAACAACGCCCGGCTGGAGCGCCAGAAGATCAGTGTAGCTGCGTCCGTTCAGAGGCACTGCGGCCATCTTCGTTCCACTGACGACTTCTCCCATTTGCGTGTCGGACACTTCGACATGAACTGCGCTCTCAGTCACCGTGATGGCCTCCGCGTGTCCGCCGATTTCCAGCACGGCGTCAACCACCAGCGTGCTGTTCGCATCGATGGCGATACCGGATCGCTGATAGGGCTTGAAGCCCATCTTCTCGATCACGAGGTTGTAGCGCCCAACAGCGAGGTTAGGAAAGGAGTAGAAGCCCCGGTCGTTAGTTATGACCTGCTGTTGCACGCCCGTGGCGATATTCGTTGCTTTCACGGTGCCGTTCGGAACTACCGCGTTGCTCGCATCCTTCACCGTGCCAGAAACACTGCCCCCCGCACCAGCCCACGAAGCGGCGGAACAAAACATGACCATTGAAATAGAAAGGCATAAGGAAAGCAGGCATGAGCGCCGGAAAATCAACGGACGACAACTCAAGACGCAATTCTGCTGGGTACCCGCCATGCCGTTGTTGTCCTTGTTACGTTTCATGTCCGCTAAAGACCACAGCCGTTGGTTCATCGATTGTCAACGGAGATAATGCGACACAGTCGCATCTACACGACAAAAAAAACTACACCATCGATCCTTTTTGACAACGCTTGCAAAATCCACCCACTTCCAGCCGGACTACGCGGATCTGAAAGCCACTCTGCTTAACCATCTCTTTTTTCAGTTTCTCGAAAGACGAACTCGCGTATTCCATGATCGCGCCGCACCGGAAGCAGGCCATGTGGCAGTGATCTCGATTGGTTTTGGCCTCGTAATAGTGCTTCTCGCCCTCAATGTGCATCAGATCCAGTTCATCGATCAACCCACGGTTTTTGAGCAATGCCAGGGTTCGATAGACCGTGGCGCGATCGATATCCGGGTCCTGTTTCCGGGCAATCTCCAGAAGTCTAGCGGCATCCAGATGCCGGGGCGAGTCCTGAATGATGGCCACCAAAAGCCGCCTCTGAGCGGTCATACGGACTCCCCCTGCAGCCAACTCCTTCATTAGAGATGGGCGGGTAATGGCTCTATCGTTTTTTGATCTTCCAAGCTGCGACTCTGTCGCATAGTGAGTACTGGTAAACATCGATGGACCTTTTTTCACTTCCGCTCTAACTGAGGGACAGTGCTGAAGACAACCTGAAATCTGGTGAGCGCGGATGGACTCGAACCATCGACCCATGCCTTAAAAGGGCATTGCTCTGCCAACTGAGCTACGCGCCCCACCGTTAACAATTTACCACAATGGAAAACGCTTATTGCGGGATGCCGAGACCCCAGCGAAAGGCGAGAAGTGCGTAAGCGGAGGTACTCGCTCGAGACAACGTATTCGTGTTTCGTTTTCTTAACTTTCCGCTTGACACCTGCGCTGCAGCAGTTAGTATGAATGAATGTTTATGCATCTTCATGCATAAATATTCATCATGAATAAATCTCTACGCCAGCGAGCCGTCCTTGAACTGTTGAAGCATGGCCCCGTCGCCAGTCAGGAAGACTTGCAGCGGGCGTTGCGTAAGCGCGGACTGAAAGTGGGCCAGGCAACGCTGTCGCGCGACATTCGTGACCTGCGGCTGGCCAAAACGGCTGACGGCTACTCTTTGCTTCAAGGTGACAGTTCGTCTACACCGGCCTTGCCTCCTGTCTCACGGTTGGTTCGAGAGTTCGTGCTCGAAGTGCGACCCGCACAAAACCTCCTCGTAATTAAGACTAGTGTTGGGAGCGCGCAGCCCGTGGCTGCCGCCTTGGACGAAGAGGAGTGGCCGGAAGCAATTGGCACGATCGCGGGAGATGACACAATCCTGATGGTTTGCCCCGACAAAGAAGATGCGAAGAAGTTAGCTGCTGCCATTGAGGAGATGCTTGCCTGATGCCAGCCAAACTCAAGACTGCGGTGCTAGGAGCGACGGGATATTCTGGTCTGGAACTGACGCGGCTTTTGCTGCGTCATCCTCGACTGGAAAAACCTGCCCTGCTCCGGCGTCAGTGCGACACCGAAGCCGTGTGCAACCTGGCTGACATGTTTCCCGCGCTATCAGGCAACGGAAGCTATCCGCTACAACCGCTTTCGTGGGCGTCGCTTCAGCAACAGAACGTTGAGCTGCTATTCCTGGCTACGCCCCATGAAGCTTCGCGTTCGCTGGTGCCCGAAGCCATCGCGCAAGGGCTGCGCGTCATCGATCTGAGTGGAGCGTGGCGGCTTAAGCAGGCGCAGAATCGCGCGCTCTATGGCTTCGAGGATGCAGATTCTGCAACGGCAGCCGACCTCACCAACAAGGCGGTTTACGGACTGCCGGAGTTAAGCCGCGATCAGATCCCGAGCGCGGCATTAGTGGCAAATCCAGGATGCTACGCGACTTCGGTGATCTTGGCTTTGGCTCCTCTGCTTAAGGCCGGCATTGTCGATCGCCAGCACGGAATCATTTCCGACTCCAAGTCTGGCGTGTCGGGTGCGGGCAAGGAACCGAATTCGCGCACTCACTTTGTTTCCGTCGCCGACAACCTTTCTGCCTATTCGGTCTTCGCTCACCGGCATGTGGGAGAAATGCTTGAGCAATTACAACTGGACGCGAGTGAATTGATTTTCACACCGCATCTGCTTCCGATTCCAAGAGGAATTCTTTCCACTATCTACGTGCACTTGAACCGTGAGATGAAGCCGAGCGAGGTCGAGTCCTGCTTTCGCGACTTTTATGACGGCGGGCGCTGGGTGCGCATTTTTGCGACGCCGAAGCTGCCGCAAATCCAGTTCTCTCTCCATACGAACTATTGCGACCTTGGCTTCTGCCTGGCAGACGACGGCCGCCGATTGGTGCTGGTCTCCTGCGTGGACAACCTACTCAAAGGCGCAGCCGGGCAAGCGGTGCAGAACATGAATCTGATGTACGGATGGAAAGAAGAGGAAGGTCTGCAGTGAAAATCGTAGTCAAAATCGGAGGCGCGGCGCTCGAGGATAAATCCCGGTTGCGCAAGTGCGCCCGGGCAATTGTCGAGTTAGCGCAGGACGGTCATCACGTTGCCGTAGTCCATGGAGGAGGAAGCGCGCTCACTCGAACTCTCAAGCTGCTGGGCAAGGAGAGTGACTTTGTAAACGGATTGCGAATCACCGACGCCGAGACTCGCGACGTCGCGCTAATGGTGTTGTCTGGGATCGTAAACAAGAGCCTGGTCGCTGCAATCGTTGCGGCAGGAAGTGCGGCGGTGGGTCTCTGTGGCGCCGATGGCATGGCTTTCAGAGCGCGCAAGAAACAAAATGCGGGCTGCGACTTGGGATTTGTCGGGGAGATCTGCTACGCCGAGCCGCGCTGGATCGAAGCCATCTGGAGCGCAGGGGGGATTCCAGTGCTGTCTTCCGTGGCTTTGGGTTCCGATGGCGAGTACTACAACATCAATGCCGACCAAATGGCGTCCGCCTGCGCTGTGGCGTGCCGTGCCGACTCTCTGATTTTCCTCACCGATGTGGATGGAGTGAAGGATGCCGACGGTATCGTAATCCCGTGGTTGAGCACGAAAGATGTAGCTGCATTGATTGCCGATTCCGTCATCGGCGGGGGAATGTTGCCTAAGCTCGAAGCGTGCAGTCAGGCACTCCATAAAGGTGTTGGGCGAGTAAGGATTTTGCCGGCGACACAGGTCGAGATTCTGCCGCAGTTTTATTTCACCAAGCTGGCATGTGGGACGGAGGTGATTGGCGCATGAGCCTCGCTTCTGTCATTCGCTCCGAAGCGATGTTGCTGCTTCCGACCTACGACCGCCACCAGATTCTTTTCGAGAAGGGGCGTGGCGTGTATTTGTGGGACTCGCGCGGGAATCGTTATCTCGATTTTTTAAGCGGTATCGGCGTGAACGCTCTGGGACACGCGCATCCTGCAATCCAGGCGACCTTGAAACGCCAGGCGGGCCGGCTGATTCACGTTTCTAACCTGTTTTTCCACGAATACCAGGCAGAACTTGCCAAGCGCTTGACTGTGATTTCCGGGCTGGACCGGGCTTTCTTCTGCAATAGCGGAACCGAGGCTTGGGAGGGGGCGCTTAAGCTCGCACGCATTTACGCGCGTACCAGGAATACGAATGGCCACAAGCCGAAGTGGCGCATCCTCGCTCTCGACAACTCATTTCATGGACGCACTTTTGGTTCGCTGGCCACCACCGGCCAAGCCAAGTACCGCGATCCTTTCGTGCCGCTGATGCCGGGAGTCGGCTTCGTTCGGTTTAACGATGTCGACGACCTGAAACACCAGTTCGATGCAGGCGTGTGTGCGATTTGCCTCGAGACAATTCAGGGTGAAGGCGGAGTTTTCCCAGTCAGCCCGGAGTTTTTGCAGCTCGCGCGAAAGTTGACTGAGAGCAACGATGCGTTGCTGATCCTGGACGAGATCCAATGTGGTCTGGGGCGGACCGGACGCAACTTCGCCTACCAGCACTATGGCGTACGGCCTGACATTGTGACGATCGCAAAGCCCCTCGCCGCGGGACTCCCGCTGGGAGCGATCCTCACGACCAATCGAGTTGCAGCCAGCATGCAGCCCGGGATGCACGGCACAACCTTCGGCGGAGGGCCGCTGGCCTGCGCGGTCGCGATCGAGTTTCTACGCGAGTTGAATAAGCTGCTCGATCACGTGGGCGAAGTTGGTGGCTATTTCCGCGCGCAACTCGAATGGTTGAAGGCCAAGCACAGCAGTATTCGCGAAGTCCGTGGGATGGGCCTGATGCTGGCCATGGAATTGGACTCGTCCGACAAAGCGAAGGCGGTGGTTTCCACTCTGCTGAAGAAAAGAGTTTTGATCAACCGAACACATGAGACAGTTCTGCGCTTTTTGCCGCCCTACATTATTCAA
>Ga0210390_10002388_pt1 | contig 16693 bp, 23 predicted proteins | sample IncBWH11OmetaG_FD_161050 | JGI IMG/M metagenome (GOLD analysis project Ga0210390, IMG submission 161050) | Forest soil microbial communities from Barre Woods Harvard Forest LTER site, Petersham, Massachusetts, United States - Inc-BW-H-11-O ... | reverse complement strand
AGTTCTCTAGCGAGCGGCCTTGCTCTGTCAGGCGCGCGATGTTCCACCATGTCGCCGCCATTTGGCGGAATATCTTTCGCTCTCGGTCAGACTTGGCGGTTTTGGACCATTCAAGGCATTCATCTGCATAGTCGCGGAAGTCCTGCGCCGACGCCATATTGCACCCCCATAATGATAGCCTATCACTGGGATTGCACGGTTCTGAAATGATTGTTTGATAATGAATATGACGCCCATTTGCATTTCTTAGCAACTTGATTTCGGCCTTTGTCTGAATTCATTTTACGCAGGCCAGCTCACAACTTGCGCAGAATGCTCTCATGGGCACCGACGTCGGTTGGCGTCCGCGGCGGCTTCTCAGGCCTCGCGCGAGACTCGTGGCTCCAACTGGATCTGGCGGCGATTAGGCGGGTGCGTCCAGGATTAGTGCGCCCTCGTGCTCACGCACTGGGGACTCGTACCGAACGGATCGCGAGCGGCCGCTTTTTGATCCAACTCGGACTCGCAGTGTGCATCGCAGCAGTCGAGACAATATCGATTTTGACGGACGGCGAGGAGCGATCGCGGTCGTCGAGCGACCGATTGCAAAACGTTCGGCATACCCACTGAAGGACTGCTGACCTTGCCTGGCTGGACGTGAGGATTGTCAGGTGCGCTTGATCCTGATGTCTTTCGTGGAATCGCATTTCTTACAAACGAGTGTGAGATCCTCGAATTCCCCACCGAACAGAATTGGTTTGATACGGACAATGACCATTTCCGTTCCGCAGACAGGACACGTCGACGAAGCCCCTACTTCCGGTGGCATTTCTTGGCGCGCCACGTCATCTCCTCTCGCCGAAGCGAGGCAACGGATATCCGACCGGCAGTCATTCTCCCTCAAACTAGGGCATAACGCTGACGAACCTCATCGAAAGAGACAAGACGCTGCTGACCTTCGTCCCAGAGCACTAGCCGCACACAGCTGAAACTCTGGACTAAGGTAAGCCGGCCGATGGCGCCGAGTTCCGGGTAATCGCGCAACACGAGTGGCAGTCGATAGTAAGGTATCCGGCTGCACAGATGATGGATGTGATGAACCCCAATATTGGCGGTGAACCAGCGCAGGACACTCGGCAGATCATAATACGAACTACCGTGAAGCGCCGCTTCCTGCAGCCTCCAAACGCCATCCCGAGCCCATTCGGTATCTTCGAATTGATGCTGGACATAGAACAACCACACCCCGACCGAAGCAGCGAGCAGCATAATCGGTACATGCACCAGCAGAAACGGAACGAGCCCCACCAGCCATATCATGGTGGCAACAACAGCCGCGATGGCGGCGTTGGTGGCCATGGCGCTGAGCCACGGCTGCCAACCGGCACGCATGAGACCGACTGGCAGCCGGTGTTGCACGATGAACAAAAATGCCGGACCCACTCCGAACATGATGATCGGGTGTCGATAAATGCGATAACCAAGCCTACGCCATCGGGACAGCGCGAGGTACTCGTGCACTGTTAGCGTGTCGATGTCTCCGGTTCCGCGGCGATCGAGATTACCCGAAGTCGCGTGGTGAACGGCGTGAGTGCGTCGCCAAAAGTCGTAAGGCGTGAGCGTGAGGACACCGATCACACGTCCTACCCAATCGTTTGCGAGACGATGATGGAAGAAGGCGCCATGACCGCAATCGTGCTGAATCATAAACAGCCGCACGAGAAAGCCTGCAGCCGGCACCGCGAGCAACAGGCAGACCCAGTAGCCGCGATCAAGGGTCACCCACATTAGAAGCCAGAGCAGAACAAGCGGCCCGGCTGTCATGACGAGCTCAATGATACTGCGCGCAGGGCTCGGCGCACGGTAGCGAGCGAGGATTTGTGTCCAGCCGCGAGCCTCTGATGGGCACGCGACTATATTGGTGTTTTGGTTCTTCAACATCGCCTTTGTACCAGCATGGCAAGCGGGCGTTGAAACCCGGTTCAGGGATTTAGTGCGAGTTTTGGAAAGCCTCGACCCGCTCGCTTGACAGTGTCTGAGCAAAATTGCTCACTCTGGACCGGCGTGGCGACGACTACTGATCAAGAATTGAATTGGCCGGGACCGTCTGCACGGCCCTTATCTGTCGCATCGATCAGTGAATGTCGCGGCAGCTTTCGGAGGTAAAGCAGACGCCGAGTCTGAGAGACATCACGGCAGCTAATGACCCAAAGCGGACATCAAAGTGTGGCAGAGAGGCTAACCGACAAGTTCACAAATTGTTCTAGATTTGCGGTTCTGTTCCTATGCACAGTCCAGTCTTGTCCTAATTCCGAGGCCCTTGTCCTAATTTGTTTTTCCACTTTCCTAATTTCCCAAATGGGGTCTCCCAGGAACTTATTCGACCACCTGCCATTAGCCCCCGTAAGGGAATGGTGCCTGTCATGACTCCTGCCGACACCTACAGAATGTACGCCACGATTGCTGCGGACATGGCCGCCGAAACCACGGATTCGAGACACCGCGCGTCGCTTCTGGAAATGGCTCAAGCTTGGCACGAACTTGCCGAGAAAGAAGATCAGCCGCTGCCCCTGCAGGCACATGCGCAGGCGCAGCAACCTGCCCAACAACAGCAACAGCCACAGCCTGATGAAGATAAGGACGAATAGGCCGCCTCAGTCGGCGGCCTCTTTAATGTCAAACCATCGATGGCTTCGCGGACGCTGAGCCACCGGCTGGCGTGACCGCTCTCCGGAGCGAAGCAGACACGCCTCTCGGTGCGGCGAGCGGCAGCTTAGGACCCAAAGCGGACGTTCGCCGTGCCAACCGAGTCGAGAATAATGCAGGCCGGCGGTGGCCGTGATCGCGCGACGCTGTTGAACTCCTCACCGTTGGTGAACGTTGTTACTTGGTAGCCTTCGGAGCTGAACGTTGCACTGAGAAGATCGCCAATCATCGGGTCGTCGTCGACGATGAATAACTCCGCGCGGGACGGGGTTTTCTGAATCCCCGCAGAATTCAGACACGCATCCAGGCCGGTTTTGTCAAGCATGAGTACCTCCTAGCGCGTGCTTGAAAGACAGCGTAGTTGAATCGGTTCCGCTGTCTGTGCATAACAGCACAACAAAGCCGAACAGATCGATTAAAAGATGAAGAAGTCCTAGGCGTCGATGCTCGGCTTCTCGTTCAGAACGAAGTTCAGCAGCGCCTTTTGCACTTCCAGTTTCCCATTGTAGTTGATCAAGCCCAATTTTCTGAACTTGTTCATGAATAGACTGACACGAGACCGCGTCGTGCCGATCATCTCGGCCAGTGTTTGCTGATTGACCTGCACGGGTATCGGTTCCAAGCCGACGTCATTGCCATAATTGGCCAGCAGCAGAAGGGCGCGCGCCAATCGCATCTCGCTCGAGTTAAACAATTGATCGACCAAGTCAGCTTCGACCCGCGCGGTCCGGGTCAAAAGATGGGCGAGAAAATAGTCGCCGAATTCCGGATCCTCATGGAGCAGACGCACCATGGTATTTTTTTCTATCCGTACGATCTCGCACATGGAGACTGTGGTGGTGCTGGCCAAGCGCAGCGGCGTCCCGGTGAGGGCTTCCTCGCCGCAGAATTCGTCCGGTCCCCGAATTGCGACGACTGCTTCCTTGCCGCGCTCTGAAATGACGGTGACTTTGACCTGTCCGCTATGAACGTAAAAGACGGAATTGGCGGGATCTCCTTGCGCATAGACAGCTTGGCCTTCTCGATAAGTCGCTACGGGCATTCCTGTGTTTTTTTCTTTGAGAAACGCCATCACGTCAAAGTCTGGCAGCTTTGCCATTGCTTTCATGACTCCGAACCTCCCATCGAATGCCATGCCGCAAGTGTAGTATTTTCAATCCGAGATTGAAATCATTTAATTTTAAACGTGTGAATATGTAAGCCTACAGAATGCTTCGTCGCACGTGTTCCACTCATGCGACCTATTGCAGCAGCCAAGATACAAATCCGTTTAGCCCAGATTTCGCCGGCACCTGCTCGCCGGACGTCCGATCGCAATCGATCCCGCGTTTCACCCCAAATGGCATGCCGCGGGAAACACCAGCGGTTTCCGCGACCTGCTTCTGCTCGTGGACCTGAGCCAGCTGGTAAAGCTTTCGTCCGCCGCATTTCGGGCACAGCACCGAAAATTCGCGCGGCAAACTTCTTATGGTGTTGAGCACAGTAATTTCGCATGAGCACGTCGGGCAGCTCACGTAAGCGGCGGGATTGACAACGGTTTTTCGAGAAGCTGCCACGTCTGTCTACTCTTGTATTTTCGACGATGGGTTGGTTCCAAGTTCCATCATTGTTATGAGACGTCCCAGTTTCTCGTCGATCTGCCCAAGTCGATACGCGGCGAACTCTGTCGCATAGGCGATCCGTTCTTCTGCGCCCGGCATTTGCTCGTGCCGAAATTGCGGCGCGAAGGCACTGGCAAATGACGTCCGATAGCGATCGCGAATTGCATCAACTGCTGTGTTGTCGGGACGTGCCTGGGGCATGGTGTGCTCCTGTCGGATAGAAACCCGGAATCACCGCCGCGCCATTCCGCATCAGTGGATAAGTCCCGCCGCAAGCGATTGTTCTTCGAAGCTCTCTGTGGCGGCGAGCGCCGGCATCAACTCATGCGGGCGACTTCATTTTTTTAGTGTGGACGGCCCGGACGCCGTCGCAGGTGTTCCCGCGGCCTCATCGCGTGCGGGCGTGGGGCTGCTGCCATGATTGGAGTAAATGAGATAACTCCCGAGAATGATAGCTGCTACAGCACCGGCGACAGTCCAATGCGTGCCACGGTTCGTCCCGAACTTAATCGCGGAGGAGCCGGTCATGTGTGTTCCTCATTTTTTTGTTGTAACAATGGGGAACGTCCCCGAGCTCGAGTCGTTCCCACGCTGAAAAGCCGGCCGTTTAACGTCGCTAATTGTTTGGAAGCTTATAGATTGCAAACCGAATGATATTTGGATTGCGATGGGTCGTCCGCTCGCACCATCGTCATTGAGGCAGTGGCCGGCGCGGCGGGCGACTCTTCCACGCGTGGTGGAACTTAGGTTCTACTTCGTCGCGTGTGTGTCAGGTATTTTATAAAGGGGCGTATTTTTTGAAGTTGCCTCGTCCAAATGTTGCTCTTCATGGCATCAGGCAATATTGCATCAGGCAATTTGTCCTTCGGACAAATCCGATAATGAAAATTGCGTCGAGCGGATTCTTAAATAAAAAGGGATAAACCAAAAGGGGCCTTGCGGTGATCACTATTGGTCAGGCCGCCGCTTCCCATGGACGTAGCTTCTTAGGTCATGGGCGCAGGCTGTCTTATCACGGTAAGGACCCGCTCGTTGGTGGGGGAGGCAGTGACCGTCGGCTATTTGGTCGCGGAACAGGACGCCGACCGGGCCGTTAGAATTATCGAGCGCAATATCGCAAAGGCCACGGACCGGGTTGTAGCCGTGAGTCGCGTCTCCGAAGAGCTGTTGGGTGTACTTGGCGTGCGTCGGGGTAGCTTTATGCGCGCCGACGGGCGGTCGTTCGAGAGGCCGACATTCGAGACGCCGGCAATAGATCGGAAAGATCAGCATTCGCGGGTTTGACGAGAGACCCCGATCTACGCCTTACGCCCAAGCTACAGCGTGGTTTCTGCCGTCGCGTCGTTGCGGCCCGTTCTTGCGCCTCAGTGTCTGAAAAATGAAATTGACAATCCGCCTAGAGATGGACGAATGCGGGCCAAAATCGGGCACAGAAACTTCCGTTGTCGCTGATACCGACGATTTCTCACAACGCGATGTGCCTTGCCGCATCTCCGCGAACTTCGTGACGCAGGTGGCAGCAACGTTCTTGCGCTTTCCTCAGACATGCGCACGACGGCGTGCCGATTTACGCGATGGAATACGAATCTACGACCATGCCGTGGCTCCTAAACTCGGGCCGGCGGGGGCCGCCGTCCATCGCAAAACGTAATCGTCATGCCGGTAAATGCCGGCGTTAACTGGATCCGTTACGATGTACTGGATCCGTTACGATGTAACGTGGCCGTCGACTGGGACCCGGCAGACGCCGGGTTCTTTTTTATGTCTGGCTCGAATCGCCCGCCATGAACCGCTCACCATGACATCCGCAATCCTGCAACCGCGTAGCGGTTCGGCGCGGTCGCCGTTTCACGACGCTCGAAGGCGCCGTCGCGTCGCGTTGTTTTTCGTGTCAGCGCAGTTCACGCCCGGACCGAAGAGGCCGGAGGTGAGTTGCCGCAACGGTGAACTCTTCCGGCTGACTTTTTGCTTTGCGCCCGAGTCACTTCGATACCGGCACATGCATACTCGCGCAGTTTATTGCGCAAACAGCGAAGGGAGATGTCGAGAGTCTTTGCTGCATGAGTTCGATTGCCGCCGCAGTGAGCAAGCGTACGAATGATATGTGTTCTTACTGCCTCGGCGAGAGTGGCATCATCGTCTATGATCGTCATGACCTCACCTTTATTTTGGCGCCGTCATGCCAGCCAGGAAATGGATCTGGAACCCCCGCATTGCTTGCTGGGTGTGGTGTGAAATAGGCCGCAAACGCATGAGGCCGACATCACTTCATTTGCATTTGTTCCGGTCGTGAGCGGCGCCGAACGGCATTTGCCAGTTTCAGCCATTCGGCCGCCATTTCGCGTTGGATAGCGCGAGAATCCGGATCACCCGCCGCAGTCTCCAAGTACAAACAATGTGCTGCGTAATGCGCGTAATCTTTGTACTTTTCATCGCTCGAAATTGCCATGATTCCTCCGCCGCGGGCCGCCGGCTGAGGCGGCCCTTTTCCTGGTTGACTCGGCAAGCGATTCTGCAGCCTCGACGCGCCGTCGTCAAAATAGAGGCAGAACTCCCCCTGCGCTCCTTTGTCTGTGGGCGGAAGCGCTACCGAACTCTTAGCGTTGACGTCCACGGGGCAAATCGGCTGCTGATGTGATTCGTTTACGCCTGACTTGGACGCCGCGCTGTTCTCTTTGAAACAGAAGGGAACCGGCGATGTTCATCGAGCGCCGATCAGAGCGTCGAGAACGTGGTCTTCAGTTTGGTGCCAAGACCCGTAATCACCGGAATGATCGCTATCGCTCTTCTCGCCACGACCAGGCCGTACCCGATCGCCGTTGCAGCGTTCTCTCGTCCCTCAAGAACCTGATGATCAGGCGCATGCGCGTGGCCTTTTCGAAAATCGTGGGATCGTCCGGGCGAACTTATTCAGGGGCCGCTGGTCCTACGCGCGTCTGATTTGAATGATCAAAGAGCGAATACGTTATCTACGAATTCAACGATGACGCGCTTTGAACCTAAAAACGCGGAGGGAAAGTCATCACATTCAAACCACGAGGAAGATCCGGTACGAAATGTTCCAAGTCTACACCTGCCTGACGAATGACCACGACTGGCGCCTCGTCGTGCTTGCGGGCGCTGTCTGCCTCTTGGCCAGCGCTGTTGCCGTCATCCTGTTTCATCGGGCTCAAGCAACAACCGGAGGCACGCAATTCGTTTGGCTAGCCTTAGACGCAGCGGCGGCAGGCTGCGGCATCTGGGCGACTCACTTCATCGCAATGCTCGCTTATGATCCTGCCATCGGCACGGGCTACAATCTCGCTATTACCATCCTATCCCTGCTCATCGCCGTATTGATCACCGGCGCGGGCCTGGCCGCGGCGTTGCTCGATCTTGGGCGCTGGACTGCGGCTTTCGGCGGCGCAGTTGTCGGCGGCGGCATTGCGGCGATGCATTACACTGGAATGATGGCGCTGGAAGTACCGGGTCGCATGACCTGGGCGCCAAACCTCGTCGTGGCGTCTATAGTGTTGGGCATCGCATTCGGATCTTTTGCACTCCATTTTGCAGCAAGACGCGATGACTGGGTGAATACAGTCATCGCCACTATTCTATTCGCGCTTGCAATCCTTCTCATGCACTTCACAGCCATGGGCGCCGTGCTGGTCGTGGCCGACCCGACCCGCATCAACGACGCAGCGGCCTTGTCGCCCGCCGCTCTCTCTCTTGTCATCGCCGGCATAGTGACGATCGTTCTCGGCATATGTCTCGTCGCGGCACTCAGCGATCGGCAAGCGAATGGCAAGCTGCAGCAGCAGAAAATCCTGCTCGACACCGCCCTTGAGAACATGTCGCAGGGCCTTTGCATGTTCGACGCAGACGGCCGCATCGTGCTGTTTAACGAACGCTACGCGAAGATGATGGGTTTCCCGGCTGCTTCGCTGAGAGGCTTATCCCTGCTGGATTTAATCAAATACCGGAAGGCGGCCGGGGAGATTGTCGATGATCCACAAGAGTTCTTCGCGCGCGTGGTTGCGGCTGCGCACGAAGGCAAATCCAATACCCGGATTATCGAGACATCAGCCAAGCGTGCGCTACGCATTATCGAGCAGCCGATGCAAGAAGGCGGCTGGGTTTCGACCTTAGAGGATATTACCGAATGGCGGGAGGCTCAGGCGCAAATCTCACACATGGCGCATCACGATGCGCTGACCGGACTGGCCAATCGCACCCAATTGGTCGAAAAATTGCAGAATGCGCTCACCGCCCTCCCATCGCGCGGTGGCGGTATCGCGGTGCATTTCATCGATCTTGATCGCTTCAAGAGCGTCAATGACACGCTCGGGCACGACGGCGGTGATTTCCTGCTCAGGACGGTCGCCGAACGCCTGCGGTCGGTAATCCGTATCGACGATACGGTGGCTCGGCTCGGCGGCGACGAGTTCGTCGTCGTCCAGACCGGGGTCAGCGACAGGGATCAGGTTAAGGAATTCGCACGCCGCCTCACTTCTGCCGTGACTGCGCCAATGAAGCTTAGGGAGCAAGCGATCGTTGCCACGGTGAGCGTTGGTGTTGCAGTGGCGCCGGCAGACGGAAGTAATCCAGAGCGGCTTTTGAAAAGTGCCGATCTGGCGCTGTACAAGGCCAAAGCCGATGGTCGCAATTGCATCCGGTTCTTCTTGGCCGAGATGGACACCGAATTGCAGGCGCGATTTAAACTCGAGAAGATAGTTCGCGAAGCAGTGCTCCGTGATGGTTTCGAATTGCACTACCAGCCGGTCTTCGAAATATCGGAGCGCCGCCTTGTCGGCTTCGAGGCGCTGATACGTCTGCCTGCAGAAGACGGAACACTTATCCCGCCGTTGGTGTTCATTCCCGTTGCCGAGGACCTGAGGCTCATCGACAAGGTCGGTGCATGGGTGTTGCGGGAGGCGTGTCGCACTGCCGCCACTTGGCCGGAGTACCTGACCGTTGCAGTAAACCTGTCCCCGGCGCAATTCTTGGCGGGCAGCGTTAGCGACATCGTCGCCGCTGCGCTGAAAGAAGCAGGCCTCGCGGCGCATCGGCTCGAGCTGGAGATCACGGAGACTCTACTGCTCGGTAACTCTGAAGCCACTATGGCGGAGCTTCAGACGCTCAAAGCAATGGGCGTGGCAATCGTGATGGACGATTTCGGTACTGGCTATTCGAGCCTAAGCTATCTATGGCGCTTCCCGTTCGACAAGATCAAGATCGACCGCAGCTTTATGCAGGGCTTCGAAGGTTCCAGCCGAGATGCCAAGGTCGTAGTTAAAACCATCATCGCGCTCGGACGCGAGCTGAACATGCGGGTGACTGTCGAAGGCGTCGAGACCGCCACGCAGTTAGCCTTTCTCGACAAGGCCGATGGCGATCAGGTCCAGGGTTTCTTCTTCGGGCGTCCGGTCCCCGCCTCGGAGGTCAGTGCGAATATTCTCAACGAATTTCACGAGACTCACCTAGCGCCATCGTCCGCGATTGCATCTGTAGAAAAGCAGGCCTTCGCCAAATCAGGCTAGTTCTGCTTGTGGCGCTTAGTCGCCGCGCCGACGCTGTGGGTACTGGCCGGTTTCCGAAGCTAGTGGCCGGTTTTGATTTTTAGAGTGGCCTGTTTTTAAGCCCGGCGGATACCCACATATTGATCCAGTACCGGCTTTCCTCTGTCTGGAGCCGGTAAATAAAGGGCCCTGGCGCACCACACGCCTGGGCCTTGGTCTTAGCGGCCTGTTGGCGACCTCTCTTTGTGCTAAATTCGAACAGTACCCGCCAGGTCGGCGCGACCGGTTCGGGCTGCGGCTAAGCGCGCGTGGTCGTTTTAGAACTAATCGTCTGCCCAGCGATTGATGCTCCGACAATTGCGAGGCGGGTTGTGATTTCTAGAGCAGACGAATACCGCACGAAGGCTGCCGAATGTGACCACCGCGCCGCCGCGACTCCCTACAGCGATATTAAAGAGCAATTTGAAGACCTGGCACGCAGCTGGCGCGAAATGGCCAAACAGGCCGAACGCATATTCCACGATTAAGTGTGCAATTTAGATTAAGTGTGCAATTTGAGTGTTCAATTTTGACCAGACGGCCACTGCCAAGGTGAGCAGGATAGGCACTGGGACCGGGCATGAGGTTGCCCATGTCGAGTAGTACAGATCAGTTCTGGCAGTACGCGAAAGAAGCACTCGTTTTAGCCTTATCCGCCGAATCCGAGGACGACAGGCAAAGTCTGCTAGAACTTTCGCAGACTTGGACGCGCGCCGCGATAGTGGAACGGCAGCTACAGGCAAGCTCATCGCAGCATAAGGCCGCCTCAACTGGCGGCCTCTTTCATTTCGGCGCCATCTCTAGCGGCTGGATTCCAGTTCTCTGAGCCGACCATCTGACTCGCCGCGTGAGCGGCGAGCCTCCGGGACTAGGCCTGTTGGGCTGCCTGACTTGGTGGCTTCGATCGTAGGTTTATGCCTCACTGATCAATATTGCACAGACTAGACTCCCATGTTGGCCCAGCCTCAGTTTTGTTTCGCGAGGTCTCGCCACGTTCCACATGCCCGCCTTGGCTGTTCGTAGCGCGGTTCAAGATCGCCGTTGAGAAGGGCTGTCGCAGTGTCGCCTCTCGGCATGCGATTTGCGAGAGGTGCGCTATGCGCGATAGTCAGCCGTTTATCGAAAACAGGGATGCCGGAACGCTGGCTCAGGCGATCGTCGACACCGTCCGGGAACCTCTTCTCGTACTCGACAAGGATCTTCGGGTACTCGCGGCGAGCCGCTCATTCTATTCGACGTTCCGGGTTGTTCCGAGCATCACTCAAGGTCAGCTCCTTTATGAGTTGGGCGACGGTCAATGGGACATTCCACGACTTAGGTTGCTGCTGGAAAGGATCGTTCCGGAGCACGGCGTGATGGACGACTACGAAGTTGAACATCAGTTTCCCGAAATTGGGCTGCGAACGATGCTGCTGAATGCCCGCAAGGTGTTCTACGAAGGCAACTCCCACACGACTCTCCTGTTGGGCATTGAAGATGTCAGCGCGCGACGTGCGCAAGAGCGCGAAAAAGAGGACATGTTGCGGAAGCTGCAGGTGCTCTTGCGAGAGAAGGATGTGCTGCTTGAAGAACTGGAGCACCGCGTCGGCAATAGTCTGCAAATTATTGCCGCCATCATTCTAATGAAATCGCGGATGGTGACGTCGGAGGAGACCCGACTTCAACTGCAGGACGCGCACAAACGTGTCATGTCGGTGGCTGCCGTTCAGAAACACCTCCATGCTACCGGGGGCGCCGGCTCTGTCGAAATGGCACCCTACCTGACGCAGCTGTGCGACAGCCTCAAAACGTCGATGATAGGCGATTACCGCCCGACGACCCTGAAAGTGACCAGCGACACGGGCACAGTGACCTCGCGTGAGGCCATAAGCCTCGGCTTGATCGTCACAGAACTCATTCTGAATGCGCTCAAGCACGCCTTCACCGACGACAGAGCCGATCGTGAGATAGCTGTCGGGTTCGCCATCGCTGGAACGAATTGGAAGCTTTCCGTCGTGGACAACGGGATCGGCGCACCGGTCGGCGTCTTTGCGCAGGCAAAATCCGGCCTAGGCACCAGCATCATCAACGCGCTCGCCGAACAACTCGAAGCCCGGGTTGACGTGGTGAGCGGCCGCCAGGGAACGACGGTATTGGTTACCCACGCCACTTTTGCGAAGATGCCAGATGAGACGTCCCAGGTAGAGAGCCTCTCTAAGCCGACGTCAATTCACGAGCATGCCTGACTACCGTGTCGGCATTGTACGGCTTCTGCTCGAACCGGGAGCCGGCCGGTAGTTCTTCGGGCTGCGGCGACTGCTTTCCGGAAGCGATCATGATCCCGATGTGCGGCCAGCGGTCGCGCACCTGTCGAGCCAGCGCCAAGCCATCGATTGTTCCCGGCATGTTTACGTCAGTGAAGAGCAGTTGAACGTCGGAATCCGCTGCTAGTAATTCGAGCGCCTGCTCACTGTTCACAGCCTCGATCATGCGGAACCCAGCGTCTTCGAGCATGTCGACGGCCGAGAGGCGAACCAAAGCTTCATCTTCGACGATAAGAATCACAGGAACAATTTTCTCGGAGGTCATGTTGGCCAACATTCTTTGCAGGAGTTACGTTCCAGTCCAACATGCGCTGAATAGATTAAGGAAGCTGCTCAGAGCCGCAATGATCCAATTGAAGTGCCGATTTAGCTTCGGCAACTCCGCAATGGCGTGCTGCCGATGATGTCCGCCCACCGGGGCGCATGAAATATTCGGTGGTCAATTTTATACAGTATAGCACTTTACCAATAACTTGGAACATAAAGACAATCGAGACCGTTATTCCGGAACAACAATCAGATTTATTTGGAGACCAACATGAAAAATACTACAAGGAACACTTTGCTGATCACCGTTGCCACCGCCGCGCTCATGGTGGGAGCCGGGTCGGCGTCTGCGCAAGACGCGAAAGAAAAAGGCGAAGCACCGGCCGCAGCCGCACACGATCAGAAAGCCCCGGCAGGGAAGATGGACCAGCAACCGGGCAGTCTGCCGCAGAAGTCGCCGCCGCCCACCGCGCAGGCGCCGTTGAAGGAGAAGCCGGCGGTCACCGCCCAGAAGCCAACCGATTCTAAGCCCGAGACCACGGGACAGGGAGGCGCCGCGCAAACTTCGGAGCACTCAAACTCCACCACAGGCTCGAGCGTGGCAAAGGACGACGCGAAGTCTGGCACACCGGCTGCGCTTTCGACCGAACAGCATGCGAAAATTCGAGACACGCTGCGAGGTGGAAGCGCTGAGCGTCTAACCAATGTGCGATTCTCAATCACGGTCGGCGAGGTTATCCCAGGAACAGTTCATCTTTATGCTTTGCCTGTTTCGGTTGTGGAATATGCCCCGCAATATCGCGACTATGAATATATCCTGGTCGGCGATGAAATTCTTATCGTGGATCCCCGCTCGTTGAGAATCGTAGCGGTGATTGCTGCTTAAGGCGGTGCGGTATCATCTATGCCAAACATTGAGGGCGGGTTTGCTCCGTCCTCAATGAACTTTAACGCTGACGCGACTGCGATCGGTTGCAGTTTAGCTCATTCGAGCGCATCGCCCAGCAGTGGGAGATCACGGTTATGTCGCTCGGAACCATCCTGCTCATCATTTTGGTTATCGTGTTACTCGGAGGCTTTAGCGGGTTCGGAGGCGGCCCTTTCTACGGAACTGGCTACTACGGTGGCGGCGGGCTCGGCCTCATACTCGTTATCGTGTTGGTCTTGGTTTTGCTCGGAAGGCTTTAAACTACTTTTGAGTCACCGACCGATCGGTCGGACACTTGGCGTCGTTTACTATCCCGCGCCACGTCGCCGATCGCTTACTAAAATGTCACGGCGGCGATTTCACAGTGCGCGGTTGGTCGGCCAGCACGACGCTCAGCAACGAACTATGGATTTCGAGATGGCCGTTGTAATCGATGAACCCTGCTTCGCGAAACTTGTTCATGAAATGACTGACCCGTGACCGTGTGGTGCCGATCATTTCCGCGAGCGTCTCCTGACTGATCTTTGCGATAAGGGGCTCCGGTCGACCCTCCTTGCCAAAATTGGCTAAAAGCAGCAACAGCCTGGCAAGCCGTTTTTCCGTTGAATTGAAGAGCTGATCGAGCAGGTCTTCTTCAACCCGGGCGTTCCTCGCCAGAATATGCGACATAAACATCTGGGAAAATGCGGGCTCGTCTCGAATGACGCGCTGAATTTCTGTCTTCGCGACGCGCATCGTCACGCATTCGGTCATTGCGCTCGCCGTTGCCAGATGCCTCGGTTGTCCAACCAAGCATCCTTCGCCGACAAATTCGTCCTCTCCCAGGATCGCGACCACCGCTTCCTTGCCCTGCTTGGAAACGACGGTGACTTTGACTTTCCCCTTTTTGATGTAAAAAACAGCGTCTGCGACATTTCCCTGCGTAAAGATGATCTCTTTCTTGCGGTGAGTCGTAATGGTGCGGCCCTTGGCTACGGTTTCTAAAAACACCACAGGATCAAAGTGTCGCGAATTCTTCGTGCTTTTCGGGATTATGCTCTCCTCGCTCATTTTCGCTCCTCGCCGGGTGGCGCGTGGGCACGAAATGCGGTGGCGAACCTTTATACATTATAGATAATACATTTGCTGACATAGCGGGAATTGGCACATCCATCTTCGCACTATTTGGTGATGACGAGGCGCAGAGGGAACCCGGGACGGAATATCAATATCGTGTCCGCCGATCCCCGGCATCGGAAGCCACTCAGGTTCGTTGAGAGTTTAGCAAAATACGGTGGTGATTACGGAGAAATTACGGATTTCCTACCTGCCTGCCTCAAACAGGGTCAAATGCGGTTCGTCAAGCGCTACAGGGGTTCGGCCATTGCCACCGTTGAGATCGACGCGACGAGGTCGGGCAGCGTGTGCTTTGCCGTTCGACTTTGGAATCGCCACTAAATCACGATAAGTGCTGACATAATCTTTGGCCATTCTTGCGGCGGTAAATCTCTCTTCGAACCGTTGCCGTACCGCGCGACGGTCGTAAGACAGCGCAGCCGGCAGCGCTGCTATGGCTTCTTTCTCGCTGTCGACCACTCTGCCGGTGACACCATCGTCGATGACCTCGGCGACCGAGCCGCAACGGAACGCAAGGACCGGCGTGCCACACGCCATGGCTTCGATCATCACCAGCCCGAACGGCTCCGGCCAATCTATCGGGAATAGCAGAGCGGCCGCCTCGCCCAGGAATTTTGTCTTCTCACGTTCGTTGATCTCTCCGATAAACTCGACGCCCGGGCCATCGAGGAGGGGGAGTATCTCGTTGCGGAAATAGTCCTCATCGACCCTATCGACCTTGGCGGCAATCTTCAGAGGGATGCCGGTGGCACGGGCGATTCTGATCGCGCGATCTACTCGTTTCTCCGGCGAAATCCGCCCCAGGAATGCGAGGTAGCTGCCTTGTTCAAAGGACGGCTGATGCAGGTCGGCCGGAAGGCCATGTTGGACTGTCGCGACAAAATTGGCGTGCGGCAATGGTTTGCGCTGGTCGTTCGAAATTGAAATCAATGGCATTTCACGGAAGCGGCTATAGAAGTGCTTGAGATCTCCCAAATCCTGCCGGCCATGAAGGGTGGTCAAGGTGCGACCTGCGACCGAGCGAAAAAGCGGGAATTGGAAAAGATCGATGTGAAAGTGAATGACATCGAATTCGTCCGCGCGCTCGCGCACCTTGTCGATCATGAGCATGAAGTGCGGAATAGTATCGCGCACCGTAGGGTCAAGTCGCAGCGCACGAGTGCAACAGGAGACCAACTCGGCACTGGTGATAGAGTCCCCGCTGGCAAACAGCGTCACGTCGTGGCCAAGACGGACGAGTTCTTCGGTTAAGTAGGAAACGATCCGCTCAGTGCCGCCATAGAGACAAGGAGGAACGCTCTCAATGAGCGGAGCCACTTGTGCGATTTTCATAACGTCCTTTGCTCCCACCGCGAATACAAGCACGTGCAGTGCAGCAAAGTTCCGCTGCGCTCGAATAACACTGACGGCGACGCGACGATCAATTGATCCAATCAAAAAATGCTCCGGTTGCCCGGAGGACCCGAGGGGGGCGGGGGCGGAAACCAGAGCTGCCTAGAGTTCGGCACGACGCCGGATCAAGACCAAGCCATTTTGCTGAAACGCACAGAACAGAGTCTGGTCTATTTTGACCACTCCATCTGCGGTTCGCTTCCTTCTGAACGGACAAAGTCCGAGACTTCCTATCGGCCGCACACCACGCCCGATCGGGAACAAACAGTAGACATTCGCGTTGACCTACATCCAATAAAAGTGAGCGACCGACGAGGCTGCGAGCGAGTGCAAAAACGCAGCCGGCGGAATCAGGCTGCCTTGCTTGGCAAATAAGCCGGCATCAGCAATGGAGCATGTCCATGGAATTGATCTTAATCATCGTTGTTGTTGTGCTGCTGTTTGGCGGAGGCGGTTATTGGGGTCGCGGTCGCGGCTACTGGTGATCGAGCGTCCGTCTGCAGGATGAAACCTTAGTGGAAATTGCGCCAGGCACCTGTTGCGCCAAAGCGAGAAAATAACGGCGGCTGAATCCGTTGCAATGCATAGGCCGGATTGCAGAAGCATCTAGCGATTTATCATCCAGGAGAATGAAACATGAAGAAGACAATGACATTCATTGGCGCGACCCTCGCCGGCGCAATCCTTTTCTCCGGTGCCGCGGGAGCGCAGGGCGCACCGCAGACGGTGGACATCGCCAAGATCGACGTACAGCAACTATCGGCCGGTTATCGCGCATCCAAGGTGATCGGTAGCAGCGTCCTCAATGACGCCAACGAAGCCATCGGGAAAGTCGATGACCTGCTCATTAGTCCCGATGGCAAG
>Ga0210390_10002387_pt1 | contig 16697 bp, 12 predicted proteins | sample IncBWH11OmetaG_FD_161050 | JGI IMG/M metagenome (GOLD analysis project Ga0210390, IMG submission 161050) | Forest soil microbial communities from Barre Woods Harvard Forest LTER site, Petersham, Massachusetts, United States - Inc-BW-H-11-O ... | reverse complement strand
GGCGTGCGCAGCGCGGAGGCCCTGGCAGTGGTCAAGACCGCGGGATTCGCCGATGCCGTCCACGTCGGCGGCGGCGTCCTCGCGTGGGTCAATCAGGTCGACCCGAGCTTGCCAACGTACTGACACAGCCTGCCAACGTACTAACACAGCCTGCCAACGTACTCAGGTCAGGCATTGGTCCTGAGCCAGGCAAGCCCAGCCAGGCCGTAAAATCCCCGTGTGACGTGGCAGACGGAGCCGGGGCAGAGCGGGCCGGCCGGCCCCCCCGCCGATGTCGGCCCCGCCCTGCCCGATGGCCCGGCTCAGGCGCGCCCTGACGGCAGGCGGCGCGGCGGCCGCAGGCTGGCAGCGTTCACCGTCCTGCTGGCTGCGGGTCTGGTGGGTCTGGCCGTATCCGCCGTCGGGGTCGCCCACAACCTGCTGCCGCGCGAGTTCACTGTCGCTCAGCGGCGCCAGATCGCGGCCTGGGAGCTCAACCGGCGCTGGCGGGCGCTGCCCGCGGCGGCCATTTTCCCGGACTCGGTCAGCTACACCGTGCCTGGCTCCGATCTCAACTCGAGCAGGAACCTGACCTTGCAGGCGCGACTGCTGAGCATCAGCCCGGACTTCAGCTGCGCCGCAGCTATGTCCGGGCCAGCCGCACAGACCCTCAGCGAGCACGGGTGCACGGCGGCCATGCGCGCGACCTACGTCGACTCTTCCGGCAGCCTGGTAGCCACGGTCATCGTGGCCGTGCTGCCCACCACAGCCGCGCAGCGTGCGGTCGTCGAGGACCTGACCGGTGCCGGCACAGTGTCCCCGGCGGTCGTGCAGGCGCTGCCCGTTGCCGGCACGGCGGCGTCGGTTTTCGCCGATCCGCAGCGCCAGCTGACGACCGCCGTCGGCGCCGGACCCTATGTGATCTTGTCGACTGCCGGGTTCGCCGACGGCAGGCATCACGTGCGCCTCGCCGCGGACCCGTATCTGGACAGCGAGATGTCGAGCCTGACTTCTGGCCTGGTCAGTTCGGCCGAGCGGCCGCTCGATCAGCCGCTGCCGCCGCTCGTCTGTCCAGGGGCGCCCGGATGCTGAGGCTCCGGGGCCGGGGCCTCACGGCGCGCGGGCGACGCAGCGCAGCGGCGCTAGCAGTCGTCGCCCTGGCCGGACTCTCCGCGCCGGTGCTGGTCGCGGCACCGGCCAGGGCCGACATCGTGCGGAGCACGGAGAGCTGGGTGCTCAGCGAGCTCAACCTGCCAGCGGCATGGTCAGTGTCGCAGGGCAAGGGCGTCGTCGTCGCCGTCATCGACAGCGGCGTCAACCCGGCCGTCTCCGATCTGGCTGGCAGCGTCACGACGGGGCCAGACTTCACCGGAGTCGATACGCCGCCGTCGAACCCGGGCTGGGGCGTGCACGGCACCTGGATGGCGTCCCTGATCGCCGGCCACGGCCACGACGACGGCAGCGGCATCATCGGGAGCGCGCCGCAGTCGACAGTCTTGTCAATCAGAGTGATCACCGACAACACCGATCCGAACTATGCGAGATACGAGGCACAGTCGGCCGGGCGCGGCCAGCGCGAGCTCGCCGCCGCCATCACCTATGCGGTCAATCACCGAGCTCAGGTGATCAGCATGTCCATCGGCTACAGCCTGCAGAGCCGCCCGGTGCGAGCCGCGCTCCAGGATGCCTACGAGCACAACGTGGTGGTCGTCGCCTCGGCCGGCAACTCTGGTGACCCGGCCGGCGCGGCCGGCACCGGACACGCACCGTACTCTTTCCCGGCCGACTACCCCGGTGTGCTGGCCGTCGCAGCTGTGAACAGCAGCGGCCAGGTGTCGAGCTTTTCCAGTGAGAACCTCTCGGTGCAGGTGGCCGCGCCGGGTGTTCGGGTGCCGGCCCAGGGCCGGGACGGACAGTACTGGTACGTCAGCGGCACGAGCCCGGCGTGCGCGCTCACGGCGGGCGTCGTCGCGCTGATCAAGGCCAGGTATCCGGCCCTGACCGATTCCCAGGTCATCTCCGCGATCACGAGCAGCACGGCGCCCCGCACGCGGCCAGAACGCGGCTGGAACGAGCAGATCGGCTTCGGCGTCGTGGACGCTGCCGCTGCGCTGACAGCGGCTGGACACCTCGCGGCCGCGCCGCCGCCGGCAGCCGGCATGGCCACGGCGGCGCATTTCGGCGGCGGACCTGCGGCCATCCCGCCAATACCGGTCGCTCCGCGCGGACCGGCCGGACTCGTGCTGTACTGCCTGCTCGCTGTCGGCTGCCTCGGCCTGGTCGCGGTGGCGACGAGCAAGCTGCTGGCGGCGCGCGAGCTGGCGGCCGGGGGCCCACAGCAGGTTCGCGGCGGACCAGGCGACGACGCGCGCCCCGTGCCGTTGGCGGCGCCGTCGACGGCTGCGCGCCACGCGGCGCCCACCCGCCGCAGCAGCAATCCGGACACACCCTCGTGAGCAGACGGCCGTCCGGTTCCGCCGTCGACCGGATGCGCGAGCGGGACAGCGGTGACCCGGGCGAGCCCGCGCATCGGGGTGGCGTCGACGACTACGCCAGCCGGGTACTCGACGTGGTCGACTCGATCCCGCCGGGCAGCGTCATGTCCTACGGCGACGTCGCGGAGTTCCTCGGCGAAGGCGGTCCCCGACAGGTAGGCCGCATTATGGCCCTCTGGGGCGGCGGCGTCCCCTGGTGGCGTGTCGTGCATGCTGACGGCTCGCTGCTGGCCGGGCACGAGCGAGCTGCGCTAGCCGCCTATCAGGCTGAGGACACGCCGCTGCGCTACCCGGCGGGCGGCGGTCAGGCGCGGATTGACATGCCGCGAGCCCGCCGGCGCGGCTGACCTCGCTCGGCGACACGGCGGACGCCGCGGCCGGGCCGGGCCGGGCCGGCGTGCGTGGATGGCGTGCGTGGCGGCGTGGCCGGCGTGCGTGGCCGGCGCGTCAGTCGCCGGTAATGGCAGCCAATGTCGGCACCGTCTGCTGGAATGCGAAGCGAGATGGAATCTACGTCGCCCGCCTACCGACTCGTCCGCCAGCCACAGCCGGCGGTCGTGCCGCCGCGCCTCGATGCCGCCCAGCGCCGAGTGGTCGAGCACGAGGGCGGACCTTTGCTCGTGCTCGCTGGTCCCGGTACTGGCAAGACCACGACGATCGTCGAGGCTGTCGTCGACCGGGTGGCCCGCCGCGGGATTGATCCGAGCCGCGTGCTCGTCCTCACTTTCAGCCGCAAGGCGGCAGCCGAGCTGCGCGAGCGCATCACGCTCCGGCTTGACCGCACTCTGCGGCAGCCACTGGCGCTGACATTCCACAGTTACGCGTACGCGCTCGTCCGGCGCGAGTACGCGCTGGCCGGCGAGCAGGCGCCGATCTTGATGGCCGGACCGGAGCAGCTGCTTGAGGTCCGGCGACTCCTGCGCGGCGAGGCAAGCGACGGCGCTGACGGCTGGCCAGAACGACTGCGAGCTGCCGTCGGGACGCAGGGCTTTGCCGCCGAGCTGCGGGACTTCTTGCTGCGTGCAGCCGAGCGCGGGCTGGACGGTCAGGGCCTGGCGGCACTTGGCCGCCGCCATGGCCGAGACGACTGGGTCGCCGCCGGGCGGTTCCTTGACTCTTACGCCGCCCGGTTCGACCTCGCGCCCGTGCCTGCCTATGACTACGCCGAGATCATCAGGATCGCGGGCGCACTGCTGCGCCGCGGCGCCGTCCGGGCGCGCGAGCGCGACGCCTACGACGTGATTCTCGTCGACGAGTATCAGGACACCGATCCCGCTCAGGAGGAGCTGCTCGCGCAGCTCGCAGGCGATGGCCGGGAGCTGATCGCCGTCGGTGATCCCGACCAGTCGATTTACGCCTTTCGTGGTGCCGACGTCGGGGCGATCCGCCGCTTCCCAGACCTCTTCCGCACGCCCGCCGGTTTGCCTGCCGACGTCGTTGCCTTGCGCACCTGCCGGCGCAGCGGCGCCGCCCTGCTCGCCGCTTCCCGGCGAGTCGCAGCCAGGCTGCCGGTGGCTGTGGGCCACCCGGACATGACCGCCAACCGCGAGCACAGGACGCTCCGCCCGCTCGACGGCGCCGATCCGGGCCGCATACAGCTCATCACTGCGGCTAGCTGGAGCCAGGAAGCCGCCCTGATTGCTGACACGCTCCGCCGCGCGCATCTGCTTGATGGCATCGCCTGGTCACAGATGGCGGTCCTGGTCAGATCCGCAGTGCGGCAGGCCCCGGCGCTCCAGCGTGCGCTGACCGCGGCCGGCATTCCCGTCAGCGTGGCCGGGGACGAGCTGCCGCTCACGGTCGAGCCCGGCACCAGGCCGCTGCTGCGCCTGCTCGCCGCCGCGATCCGGGCCGAGGCGCTCGACGAGCAGGCTGCCGCCGAGCTGCTGACGGGTCCGCTTGGCGGCACCGATGCGCTCGGGCTGCGCAGGCTCAGGCGGGGACTCGTGGCCGCGGCGCGCGCGGCTGGCCAGCCGCCGGCGGCGGAGCCCCTTGCCGACGCTCTGCGCGATCCGCGTGAGCTGGCCCAGGTCGGCTGGCCGGGTACGGCCAGTGCCCCGGATGACCGGCCTGCTCTCGGGGCGGCGGACCCGGCGGTGGCGGCGGCCCGGCGGGTAGCCGCGCTGCTAGAAGTGGCCCGCGCGGCTGACCGCACCGGCACACCCCACGACGTGCTGTGGGCAGTGTGGGAGGCATCGGGGCTGGCGACGGAGTCGCAGGAGGCCAGCAAGGCAGGAGGCCAGCGCGGCGCGCTGGCGGACGCTGACCTCGATGCAGTCGTAGCCCTCTTCGATGCGGCGGAGCGGTTCACTGCCCGGCTGCCGCATGGCTCGACACGGCTGTTCCTTGACAGCCTGGCTGGCCAGGAGATCGTAGGCGACACGCTGGCTCAGCACGCTCCGCGCGGCGAGGCCGTCGCCGTGCTGACGGCGCACCGGGCTAAAGGCCTTGAATGGGATCTGGTGGTCGTCGCGGGCGTGCAGGAAGGGACGTGGCCGGACGTACGCCGGCGCGGCTCCGTACTCGGCATGGATGAGCTTGTCGAGGTCGTCGCTGGCGGTGAGCCGGGCGAGACCGGCTCGGGCAGTGAGGTGGCTGCCGTCGCCGCCACTGCGCGGTTGCTCGCCGACGAGCGCCGCCTGTTCTACGTCGCGGTGACCAGGGCTCGGCGCGAGCTAGTCGTGACCGCGATCGGAGCCGCAGACAGTGAAGAGCGGCCATCGCGATTCCTCACTGAGCTAGCGGGCGACGACATCGAGATCGAGCATGTCGCCAGCACCGGCCGCCGCTGGCTGTCGCTGCCTGCGCTCACCGCGGATCTGCGACGGGCCGCAGCCGATGCCAGCCTGCCGGCACACGTCCGGACCGCAGCCGCGACACAGCTCGCGAGGCTCGCCGCTGCCGGAGTTCGCGGCGCGAGTCCGCGGCACTGGTACGCGCTCACCGAGCTGACCGCGGCGGGCGAACGGCTGCCCGGCAGTGTCCACATCTCGCCATCGCGCGTCGAGACCTTCACTAAGTGCGGGCTGCGGTGGCTACTGGAGGCGGCGGTAGGCGTCAGCTCGCCGGGCGCCGCGCAAGGGCTCGGCATCGTCATCCATGCCGCTGCGGCGCTCGCGGCCGAGGGCGCCGACGATGGCGAAGTCGCCAAGCGCGTGGACGAGCTGTGGCAGCACCTCGACTTCGGCAGCTCGTGGTACACAGCGCGGCAGCGTGCGCACGCCGAGAGCATGGTGAACAAGTTCCTGAGCTGGCACCGCAGTAACCCGCGCGAGCTAGTGGCCGTCGAGGAGCGGCTGGGCGTCAGCATGGGCGAGATCAGCATCACCGGCCAGGTGGACCGGCTGGAGCGTGATGAGCACGGCGCAGCGATCGTCGTGGATCTCAAAACCGGCTCATCCAGGCCTGCCGACGCCGATCTCGATCGCAATCCGCAGCTCGGCGTCTATCAGCTGGCCGTGCTGCTAGGCGCATTCGAACAGTTCGGCCTCAGTGAGCCTGGCGGCGCTGAGCTCGTCCAGGTTGGCAAGGCCGGCCTGTCGGCGACGGTGCGAGTGCAGGCTCAGCCCGGCCTGGCCAGCGACCCCGATCCGGGCTGGGCGCGCGAGCTTGTCGAGACCGTCGCCGCTGGAATGGCGGGTCCGGTGTTCCGGGCGACCGCCAACCCTGGTTGCCGGGTCTGCCCGGTGGCGTCCAGCTGCCCGGTTGACGAGCGCGGCGGGCAGGTGGCGCTATGAGGACCGATCAGGCGAGGTACAGCCCGGCGCAGCTGGCCAGGATGCTTGGCGCCCAAGAGCCCACTGCGGAGCAGGCGGCAGTGATTGGCGCCCCGCTGGCGCCGATGGCGGTGATCGCCGGCGCAGGCTCGGGCAAGAGCGAGACGATGGCGGCCCGGCTTGTCTGGCTCGTGGCCAACCAGTTCGTTCGCCCCGAGCGCGTCCTCGGGCTGACGTTCACCCGCAAGGCGGCGGCTGAGCTAGCCGAGCGGGTCCGCGCGCGCCTGACAGGCTTGCGCCGAGCCGGCCTCGTGTTGCCCGATGCCCGCGCGCTCGCAGCGGCTGGCGCACTGCAGCCAGCTGACGATGACCTGCTGGCAGGCGATCCGGTGATCTCGACGTACCACGCCTACGCGGGGCGGCTAGTCGCCGACCATGCACTGCGCGAGGGACTCGAGCCGACCTTGCGGCTCATCACGCCGGCGGTCTCCTGGCAGCTGGCGGCCAGGGTCGTGGCGGCCTATGACGGTCCCACCGATGCGCTGGAGTGGACGCCAGCTACGGTGACTGCCGCGGTGATCTCGCTAGCGGGCGAGATGGCCGAGCACCTGCAGGGACGCGAGGACGTGCTGACCGTCGGCAGCTGGCTGACAGCATCCGTGGGCAGCCTGACAGGCCGGGTACCAAAGGCAGTGACCGACGTACTCAAACACCAGCGGACCCGGGAGCAGCTGCTGCCGCTGGTCGCCGGCTATGCCGCCGCGAAGGCGGCCAGGGAGGTCATCGACTTCGGGGACCAGATGGCCCTGGCGGCCTGCATCGCGTCGCGGCATCCGCTCGTTGGACTCGGTGAGCGGGCGCGTTACCAGGTGGTTTTGCTGGATGAGTACCAGGACACCTCGCACGCTCAGCTTGTACTGCTCAGGTCACTGTTCGGCGGCGGACACCCGGTCACCGCGGTCGGCGACCCATGCCAGTCGATCTATGGCTGGCGCGGCGCCAGCGCCGGCAACCTGCGCAGGTTCACGCGCGACTTCCCCAGCGGCGACGGCGAGCCAGGCCCGGTCCGGGTCTTGTCGACCAGTTTTCGCAACACCGGGAACGTGCTCATCGCCGCCGGGGCTATCCAGGCGGAGTTGCGGGCCGCGGCGCCCGACGTGCCGCTGCTGGTCGCGCCGGCCGGCCGGGCCGACCGCGGCGTCGTACGATGCGGCCTGCTGGAATCGATGCACGACGAGGCGGCCTGGATCGCCGCCGAAGTCGCGGGGCTGCTTGAGCTCCCGCCGGGCCTGGCACCCGACGCCGAGCCCTGGCCCGACGGCAGTGACGCACAGGTCCGCCCGAGTGACATCGCCGTGCTCTGCCGCAAGCGTTCCCAGTTCGCCGCGCTGCGCGCCGCGCTTGAGGCACGCGGCATCCCGGTCGAGGTCGTCGGCCTTGGCGGCCTGCTAACGGTGCCCGAGGTTGCCGACATCGTGGCTACTCTCCAGGTCATGCATGACCCGGCAGCGTCCGGGGCGCTCGCGCGGCTGCTGACATCGCCGCGCTGGCGGATCGGGCCGGCCGACCTCGTCGCTCTGGGGCGGCGTGGCAGGTCGCTTGCCAGGGCCGCGAGTCATGCGGGCGGGACGGAGGCGGCCGCCCCCGCCGACGTAGCCGTCGCCGGCCCGCGGGACCTGATCTCAGGCGCGATCAGCGACCTGACCAAGGACCCCGGCAGTCTCGTCGAGGCTCTGGATGACCTGGGGACGCCGGCCGCGTACTCGTTTGCCGGCTACGCGAGGATGACCGCCCTCGCGGCTGAGCTGCGCGTGCTGCGCGGTCATGTCGCCAGGCCGCTCGCTGAGCTCGTCATGGAGGTCGAGCGGGCGCTGGGCCTCGACATCGAGGTCGCCGCCCGGCCCGGCACCGACCCAGCCGCAGCGCGGGCGGACCTTGATGCGTTCGCTGACGCGGCGGCCGCGTTCGCGGGCGACGCCAGGGAGCCGACTCTGGGCGCGTTTCTGGCCTATCTCGAGGCGGCCGAGTCTGAGGAGTTCGGCCTGGAGGCCGGCCAGGTCGGCGAGACCGACTCAGTCAAGCTCGCGACCGTGCACGCGGCGAAGGGACTTCAGTGGGCCGCGGTCTTCGTGCCCGGTCTGGCCGGCGGCGCCCAGCGGCACCTGTTCCCGGCGAAGCCGCGAGTGACGACCCGGTGGACCGAGAATGCCCGGCTGCTCCCGTTCAGCCTCCGGGGGGACGCGGCCGACCTGCCGCAGCTGGCGGGACTGACCCCGGCTGAGCTGACGGCATTTGGCGCCGCATGTACCGAGCGCGATCTGGCCGAGGAACGCCGGCTCGGGTACGTCGCCGCGACCAGGGCTGTCTTCATGCTGGGCTGCTCGGGCTACTGGTGGTCGGATGGTGTGTCCCGGCTCGGTCCGTCGCAGTTCCTCACCGAGGTACGAGCCGCTTGCGAGGCCGGGGCCGGGCAAGTAGCACACTGGCACCCAGAGCCCGCCGCGGACGCCGTCAACCCGGCCCTCGCCGATCCGCCCACCGCGCTCTGGCCTGCGGCCGCCGCAGCGAGCGCCCGGCACGCCGCCATCCGCGAGGCGGGCGCACTAGTAGAAGCGGCGGCTCGCGAGCTGAGAGCGGCTGGCCACGCCACCACGCCGCCGCGGCCCGCCGCGGGTGTTCCCGCCGGCTCGGGCGCACCAGACGCGGGCTCGGGCGTAGCTGATGCCGGCTCTGCCGACCCGCATGACGAGCTCATCGCCGCCTGGACGCGCGATGCCGATCTGCTGCTAGCCGAGCGGGCGCGGCGTCAGGCTGGCCCGGAAGTGCTCGTCACCCTGCCCCGCCAGCTGCCAGTCTCCTCGCTGGTGACTATGGCCAGGGATCCTGCGGAGCTGGCGCAGCAGGTTCGGCGGCCGATGCCACGCAGGCCGGTACCGCAGGCGGCCCGTGGCACAACCTTCCATCAGTGGCTAGAGCAGCGATTCGGGCAGGCCCAGCTCATCGACGCCGACGACCTGCCAGGCGCCGCCGATGAGCTCGCGGCGCAGCCAGGGGATCCGGACCTGGCCGAGCTCAAGGCACAGTTCGAGGCGGGTGAGTGGGCGAGCCGGTGGCCGGCCGAGGTCGAGGTGCCGTTCGAGACGCTGATCGGCGACCGGCATGTCCGGGGCCGGATCGACGCCGTATTCGCCGACGCCGCCGACGGCGGATTCGACGTCGTCGACTGGAAGACCGGCAGGCAGCCAGGCTCGGCCGCAGAGAATCGCGCGGTCGCCGTGCAGCTGGCCGCCTACCGGCTCGCGTGGGCTGCCCTGGCCGGGGTTCCGCTGGCCGACGTGCGCGCCGCGTTCTACTACGTGCGCGACAACATCACGGTCCGTCCGGCGGATCTGCTTGATAAGGACGGCCTGGCGGCGCTGATCGAGGACGTCGCGCTCGTCCCGCCGCAAGCGCCGCGCGCCGGTTCTGCCGCCAGCCCCGCTGATGCCCGCGCCGTCGACACCTGAGGGCGGCGCTTAGCCGCTCAAGCCGCACCGTCACTTGCACTCGTGCCGCACGCGGAGAAGGGCGCCCGCCGCCAGGTCCGGCAACGGCGGTCGGCTGTGGGGGTAAACCCCCAGGTGAGGATGGGAGTTAGTCGGCTGCTGCCTGGTCGGCGTTTTCCCTAGCGTTGCTGGCAGAGCGACATACGCTCGCTAACCAGGGGAGACGCGATGATCGAGGCGCGAAGTCTCACGAAACGCTACGGCAGTACAGCCGCCGTCAGCGATCTCAGTTTCACGATCCGGCCGGGCATAGTGACAGGGTTCCTGGGGCCGAATGGCGCAGGCAAGACGACCACCATGCGGATGATCCTCGGCCTCGACTATCCGACGGCCGGGACCGTCACGATCGGCGGAGTGCCGTACGCCCGGCTGGCTTACCCGATGCGCGAAGTCGGGGCGCTGCTCGAGGCGAGGGCCGTAAACGGCGGCCGGACCGCGCGCAGCCACCTGCTCAGCCTGGCCCAGACCAACGACATTTCCCGCCGCCGGGTCGACGAGGTACTCGGCATCGTCGGACTGGCGGATGTGGCCGGGAAGCGGAGCAGGGGATTCTCGCTGGGCATGAGCCAGCGTCTCGGCATCGCCGCCACGCTGCTCGGTGATCCGCAGATCCTGATGTTCGACGAACCGGTGAACGGGCTCGATCCTGAGGGCATCGTCTGGATCCGGACCTTCATGCGGTCACTGGCCGCGGAAGGCCGGACAGTTCTCGTGTCCAGTCACCTGATGTCGGAGATGGAAAACACCGCCGATCACCTCATCGTGATCGGACGCGGGCACCTGATCGCTGATTGCAGCATGAAGGAGTTCATCGCCCGCAGCTCCGGTCAGGCCGTCCTGGTCCGTACGCCGCACCGCGACGTGCTGGCCACAGCGGTCATGGCCGCCGGCGGCACCGTCAGCGACAGCGGTGACGAACTGGCCGTGCACGGCCTCAGTGAGGACCAGGTCGCCGACCTGGCCTTCGCCAACGGGGTCCGCGTGCATCACCTGGCGCCGACGAAGGTGTCGCTGGAGCAGGCATTCATGGAACTCACCGCCGACAGCGTGGACTACCACGCGGAGCTGCCCGCCAGCCGGGAGCCCGCTCAGCATTCAACGGAGGCACGACGATGAGCGCTGTCACGACGCAGGGAGTACGCCCCGGCGCGAGAACGACCGGCCGCCGGCGGGCGGGCCTGCCCGGCACGCTTCGCTCGGAGCTCACGAAGATCATTTCAGTACGGTCCACCTACTGGGCCCTGGCGGTGCTGGTACTGACCAGTGTCGTCTGGAGCATCGCGTTCTGTGCAGGAACAGCGGCCCACTGGGCGCACATGTCGGCGCAGTCCCGGGCTGGCTTCGACCCGACGCAGTCCAGCGTGATCGGACTCGTCCTCTTCGGTCAGCTGGTGATCGCGGTCCTCGGCGCCCTGACGATCACCGCGGAGTACTCGACGCAGGCCATCAGAACGTCGCTGACGGTGATGCCGAGGCGCGGAGTTGTGTACGGGGCAAAGGCAGCAGTGTTCGCCGCTGTCGCCGTGGCGGTCGCGTTCCCCGCAAGCTTCCTCGCTTGGTTCGTCGGCCAGCGACTTCTGGCCAGCACGCACGCGGAGGCCACGCTCGGGCAGCCGAACGTGCTGCGGGCTGTTGTGGCCAGCGCCATCTTCGTGGTGCTCTGTGGCCTGTTCAGCTACGGGCTCGGCGCGGTCCTGCGCAGCACCGCCGGCACAATCACGGCGGCCTACGGCTTCATGTTCCTGCTGCCCCAGCTGGCCAGGGCGCTACCCACGAGCTGGTACAACGACGCCATCCGATGGCTGCCGGGCGGTCAGTTCGACGGCGCGATCTCGACCAGCGGCCCGCCGATCAGCTCGCACCTGTTCTCCACCTGGGGCGAGATAGCGGTCCTCGGCGGATACACGGCAGTCGTGCTGATCGCGGGAGCTCTCCTGCTGCGCCGCAGGGATGCCTGACTCATGACACGGCCGCCAGGGCTGAAGGCCACCCCCCGCGCCAGCACGTACGCTGAGCCCGTGCAGGGCATCTGGACGTGGCTGCGGAACCATCCGTGGGAGGCGGACCTTGCCCTGGCGGCCCTGGTTTTCCTGGCTAGCTCGGATCAGACCGGCGGTGACCCGCTGATCGCTGTGATCAGTCTCTGCCTCGCGGCGACGCTGATCCCGCGGCGGAAGTACCCGGTCCAGGCCTTCATGGCCGCGGCGGCGATCGTGGCTGTCCAGGTGTGGCTGGGATTGCGGCCGCATGGGGGTTACAACACCGGCGCCTGGCAGCCCACCGCCGCCGACCTGGCGCTTGCTGTGCTGCTCTACACGCTGGCCGCGCATGCGCCGCGGCGTGTCTCCGTGGCGGGGCTCGCGACCTGCCTGATCCTGTCGGCCGCGGCCATCTCTCGCTGGGGACCGGCGCACACGGCACATCCGGGCGCATCGATCCTGGCGGCTGCCACCCTGCTTGGCAGCGCGTCCCTGACCGCGTGGGTGCTCGGCGATTCCGTCGCCTACCGGTACCGGATCGCCTTTTACGCGGCGCTAGAGGACCGCGCGGCCCGGCTGGAGGCCGAGCGTGACGCGCAAGCCAGGATCGCAGCGTCTGCCGAGCGCGCACGCGAGCTGCAGGAGAGCCGCGCTCGGGCGGTCGACGAGGCTGCCGCCCGGCTGCGGCGCATCGAGCGCGACCTGCACGACGGGGCCCAGGTCCGGCTCGCGGCGCTCGCACTGGCACTGGGGGAGATCAAGGAGAATGTGGACGCGGCCCAAGACGACGACGGTGCTGGTCAGGCTCGCACCAGGATGCTCATCGGCGCCGCGCACCGCAACGCGAAGGAGACGCTTGCTGAGCTGCGTGACCTGGCCAAGGGCATCCACCCGGCGGTCCTCGACCGCGGCCTAGACGCCGCGCTGTCCGCGCTGGCCGAGACGAGCGCGACGCCGGTAGAGCTCGCGGTCAGTATCACCGAGCGGCCGTCGCCGGCGATCGAGACGATCGCCTACTTCTGCGCGGCCGAGCTCCTGGCCAACGTAGCCAAGCACGGCCGCGCGACGCGGGCAGCTATTTCGGTCACCGAACAGGACGGTGAGCTAGTCATGAGCGTCACCGACGACGGGGCGGGGGGCGCCCGCCTCGTCGCCGGCGGCGGTCTCGCCGGCCTGCGTGAGCGCGTCCAGACGGTCGACGGGCGCCTGGCCCTGGCCAGTCCCGCCGGGGGGCCGACGACGGTGACCGTCGCGCTCCCGGGGCATGCCTGATGTCCGCTCCGATCCCGCTGCGCATCGTCATCGCCGAGGACGCCGCGATTATGCGCGACGGCCTCACGCAGACTCTGACCCGGCGTGGTCACGACGTCGTCGCCGCCGTGGGCGACGCGGCGGCGTTGCTCGACGCGGTCGCGTCATTCAAGCCCGATGTCGCTGTCATCGACGTCCGTATGCCGCCCACCCATACCGATGAGGGCCTGCGCGCTGCCCGGTCCATCCGCAGCGAGCATCCTGGCGTCGGCGTGCTCGTCTTCTCCCAGTACGTCGAGGCCAGATCCGCCGCCGAGCTCATCGCAGGGGCACCTGGCGGCGTCGGTTATCTGCTCAAGGACCGGGTCGCTGATGTCGGCGAATTCATCGAGGCAATCAGACGCGTCGCGCACGGCGGCACGGTCCTGGACCCCGAGGTCATCAGCCAGATGCTCGGGGCCAGCCGCCGGGCCGACTCGCTCGCCGCGCTGACTCCGCGGGAGCGCGAGGTGCTCGGACTGATCGCCGAAGGGCGGTCGAACACTGCTATCGCCGAGGCGCTCGTGATCACCGGCGGCGTCGTAGAGAAGCACATCGCGAGTATCTTCGCCAAGCTCGGGCTCGCCCCCTCCGACACTGACAACCGCCGGGTGATCGCGGCCATCAAGTACCTGGAGTCGTGAGAGCCCGAACCGGCCGCGTGACGCCAACAGACATGCGATTCCATTGTTCCAGCGGCGCACGCCGCGGCCGGGCCGAGCGAACGGGACCACAACCATGGCAGAGCGCATCTGGCGGATCAAGACTTGCCTGAATGGCAGCCGCAACCCGGCCGATCACCCCGCCATACCGGTCACTCCCGGCCAGCTAGCCGTTGCCGCCGCCGACGCCGTGGCGGCGGGCGCCGAAGCCGTGCATCTGCACCCGCGTGACAGTGACGGACGCGAGTCACTGCGTCGGGCCGACGTCGGGCCGGCCGTCGGCGCCGTGCGGGCGGCATGCCCGGGCACGCCAGTCGGCGTGACGACTGGCCTGTGGGTGACCGGAGACCCCTGGACCCGCCGTGATGAGGTCATGAGCTGGGCCGGCCTCGACGGCGCCGAACGGCCCGATTTTGCCTCCGTCAACGTCAGCGAGGACGGCTGGCAGGAGCTCACCGTCATCCTCGCCGAAGCCGGCATCGGAGCTGAGGCCGGCGTCTGGTCGGTCGCCGACGCCGAGGCCACCGCGGGCTTCGAGCCGTCGGCCGACTGGCTGCGGATCCTGGTGGAGGTCACTGGTGCCACCTCGGCCAACGCGACCATTCGGGCGGATGAGATTCTGGAGATCTTGAACGCGGCCAGGCTGACCGCGCCGGTACTGCTGCATGGGGCGGACGAGGGATGCTGGCCGCTAGTGGCGCACGCGGGACGGCTCGGCCTGGCCACGCGGATCGGGCTCGAGGACGTCCTGACCGGACCGGACGGCCGGGACGTAGCGGACAACGCCGAGCTGGTCCGGCTCGGCCTGGTGGAATGGACGGCGGCGCCAAGCGGCTGAGGGCACGCCGAGCGGTTGAGCGCCGCGGGGAACGGCCGCGAAGCGGGTAACATTCCGGAGACGCTATGGAGGCAGGCACCGTGACGGAACGACGAGTCGCCATGAGCGATGGCATCGCAGAACGTGTTGTCCGACGCGCCATCTCGCACCTGGCAAACTCCTACCCGCACGGGCCGGCCAGGGCCACCGCCGCGAAGGAGATGCTCGTGCACGCCCTTGAGGGCACCAACGAGCAGGCTGACGAGGCGGACGGCTACGCGGCAGCCGCTGCCATGGCCGCTCTCGCGCACGGCATCGAGGCCGAGGTCGGCCAGGGCCTGGACTGGCTCGCGGTCGCCGCCCTCCAGGAGTGGGACTTCCACCACCCCGAGAGCCCGATCTAGGCGGCGGGCCGCTCGCGCTGCGGCCGCGAGCCGGCGCTGCGGCGCCGAGCACTCCGTGAACGTCATCGCCCGGCCGGGCCTTGCCTGCGAAGGAGCAGCACCATGGATGTTCTCCAGTACATCGAGGCACATGGGGACGAGTTCTTCGGCTCGCTCAGCCAGTGGCTGGCAATCCCGTCCATATCTGCCGATCCGGCGCGGCGCAACGACGTCGCGCGATCCGCGGCCTGGCTACAGACCTATTTGCAGGGAACGGGGTTCCCGATCGTCGAAGTATGGCCGACGGGCGAGGCCGGCTCGCTGGGACTGCCAGCGGTGTATGCGGAGTGGCCGGCCGACGACCCGGCGGCGCCGGTCGTGCTGATCTACGGCCATCACGACGTGCAGCCGGTCGAGCCGCTCGCGGAGTGGGACAGTCCCCCTTTTGAGCCGGTGCAGCGCGACGGGCAGCTGCTAGGCCGCGGGGCTTCAGACGACAAAGGCCAGGTCCTGTTCCATTCGCTTGGCGTGCGCGCGAGCCTGGCCTCGTCGGGTGCGTCGGCCCCGCCAGTGACGCTGAAGCTGCTGATCGAGGGCGAGGAGGAGTCGGGCTCGCCGCATTTTGCCGACCTGCTGCGCACTCGGCGCGACCGCCTGGCGTGCGATGTCATCGTGATCTCAGACACCACGATGTGGGCTGCGGACGTGCCGTCGATGTGCGTCGGCATGCGCGGTGTCGTGGACGCCGAGATTAGCTTGAGCGGCCCCGACCGCGACCTGCACTCCGGCTCGTTCGGCGGCGCCGTGCCGAATCCGCTGCATGTCATGGCCGACCTGCTGTCGGGCTTGCACGACAGTGACGGCAGAGTGACAGTGCCTGGTTTCTACGACAACGTGCTGCCCTTGTCGCCAGCCGAGAGAGACCTGATCGCGCGGCTGCCGTTCGACGAGAAGGCGTGGCTGGCCGAGGCGGGCAACAGCGGCTCGGCCGCCGGCGAAGCTGGCTACGGCACGCTCGAGCGAATCTGGACCAGACCGACGGCCGAGGTCAACGGCATGTGGGGAGGTCACACCGGGCCTGGCGGCAAGACCATCGTGCCGGCCCAGGCGCACGCGAAGCTGTCGTTCCGGCTAGTCGCCAATCAGGATCCGGCCGACGTCATCGCGGGCCTGCGCCAGTACGTGCGTGACCAGACGCCGCCCGGCATCCAGGCGACCGTGATCTCCGACGGGCCAGGCGTGCGGCCGTGCTTCGCGCCGACAGACTCGCCAGCAGTCCGAGCAGGCCTGCGAGCCATGGAGCGGGCATTCGGCAAGGAGGTCCTGTTCACCAGGGAAGGCGGCAGCGGGCCGGAGGCTGACCTGGCTGACATCCTGGCCGCGCCGCTAGTCTTCATCGCAGTCGGACTTGACGCGGACAGAATTCACGCACCAAACGAGCGGGTCGATATGGCACTACTGCTCAAGGGCGCCGAGGCGTCGGCGTACCTCTGGGATGAGCTGGCCGCCGTCGCCGGTGAGCTGACGGCAGGCAGGTGAGCGCCGCGGCGAGCTTGGCGGACGACAATGAGTCAGTGGCGGCCGGGCCAGGGCTGACCGGGCCAGGACTCAGTGGGCCAGTGCTCACCGACCTTGTCCTGGCGCGTGCCGAACTTGACAGGTCGGCGCACCTGAGAGCTGACGAAGCCTGGCTGGCCTCGGCCTGGGCAGAGCCGCGAACCAGAGTTCTCGTCGTTGAGCAGGGTCGCGCGCTGTGCGACATGGGTCATGACCTTGCCCGCCTCGTGTTCGTCTCGCCGCCGCAGGCACCCGATGGCGTTCGGTTCCTGCT